>Ga0055584_100005333_pt1 | contig 12600 bp, 11 predicted proteins | sample OSDHelmetaG_FD_58716 | JGI IMG/M metagenome (GOLD analysis project Ga0055584, IMG submission 58716) | Pelagic marine sediment microbial communities from the LTER site Helgoland, North Sea, for post-phytoplankton bloom and carbon turnover... | ecosystem: Environmental > Aquatic > Marine >... | reverse complement strand
CACCGAGAGGAATCTGGTGCCCAATTTCTTTGTCGCGGAACGCCACGAGTTTGCCCCAGTTGGAACCGGGAATCACCGACCGCGTCGAGAGCCCGGGTATTCGCCGGGTCTCAGCGACGGCGTGACAGTTCATGCAGCGACCCGAACGCTCGATTACTGGTAATTCTTCGCCCTTCGGTACGTCGAAGATATAGAAGATTCCTCCCAGCTCGGGATCGAGCGAAATGATTTCGACTTTTCCGCCGGGAATGTAACCGACGTAGACGTCTTCGTTGAAATACATCGCCCGGGGATTGCTCCCCGAGATTTTCCGCGTTTGAAGGCTGGTCCGGGAGAAAACCAGCAACTGAGAACTGGCCGGAACGCCAAGATGTTCCAGCAGACTGGTGACAAATGCCTTTCCACTGCTCTTGTCGAGTTCGCGCTTCCCGGATTCGAAATCCGCCATCATCCGAGTGAACGGATCATTCAGTTCCCGGGTATGGTATTCATGGGCCGGGCTGTAAGGGTCGTAATAATTGATGTCCTGCCCGGCGGCCGAAAGCGCCACGGACAAAACAAGGAAAACCTGAACGTGAATTCTCTTCATCGTACCGGAGCATCCACCAGCAAAGCTGCGAAAACAACTCCCGAAATTCCGCCGCCAGGTCGACTCGATCCGACGAGGGTATTGGATCAATTCGCGGCCATTCGCGTTTCACCTGATTGAGTTGAGTAATCCAGCATTAGAATCAGCCCCGCAACATTCACTCCAGGTCAACAACCACCCCATCCGCATCGATGACCTCCGTGCAGCCTTCCGCTCCACTCTCATCGGAGTAGAACTGAGCGGTGTGCTCCTCAAAACCGCAGTCGAAGTCGGCCTTCTCTCGATCGGCTCCAAACTCTGATTTCATACTCCGGACCTGAGAGAAGAGGTTCTGCGCCGCTCCAGCGCGCCCTAGCACCGAAGCCGTCACGAAGGTGACCAGCGCCATCACACCGAAACGAAGGGCCACCTGTTTCACCTCGGCCGCCGTCGCCGAATTGCCCGTGCAGTCGGTGTAGATTCGAGCAATCCGCTCGGCGGCTCCCTCGGACAGTTCTGAGGTGTTCTCTTTCGCGAGGAAAGCCAGTTCCTTGAGGTGAGCCACGTTTTCCTTTTCGGTCCCCTTCTTCACGCACTCGCGGGCCTGGTCCCAGATTCTCTGGATGGCGCTACCTCCCTCTCGCTGTTGCGACTTTTTATACTCGGACTTGACCGCTTCGCTGGCCTTTCCGAAAAGGCTACCCGCTTTACCTGCAAAACGACCGATGACTCTTCCCGCATCCTCCCATTCCCCGCCCTCCTCCGAGGAGGAAGGAGACTTCACTGCTTCACCATGCGATGCTTCGCTCGGGGGTTCGGAATCCTGATCAGTCATCCTACCAAGGAACCTCTTTCGTCGAGAGCAGTCAAGGCCTCAACGCTGAATTGGCGGATCTCCCTCCCCCGTCAACTTCGCTCGCCGCGCCGAGTTGCCCTACCATTCCCCCGGATTCAACTCCTCGCATCCGGCGAAGACATCGGGATTCAGCAAGGCACGGCGCCACAACCGCTCGCGCATTGCACCCCCCTCAACCCGAGTGTGGCGCAGCCTACCTTGCCCGCTCTCAAGCAATAAGGAATTGTTGAAGAAAGCGGCGACCGATGGCGCGTCGATCAGCATACGCATTGCCGCCGCGGACAGCTTACTGCGCCTGGGAGAAGCCGAACTGGCCGCTCCGGTTTTCAAGAAAGCGATGCAACACCCGCTCGACATCGCTCGGCCCGCGCTGCCACGGCGCTCGATTCCATGCCGCCGAGCGAGGGGCTTCGCTACCGAAGCCTGATCGAGCCGCTTCAGAACGCGATGGCCGGTTACCCAAGCAAGGGCTGGGACTGGCAATACTGGTATCCCATGTAGCGGGCGATCAAAGTGATCAATGGTGACACAACCTTTTATCGCTGGACCATCGAACAGTAGAACCCAACGACTAATAACGATTCACATTCAATCATCAATCATACCCTCGCGTTCTTCCTCACTCTCCTTACTGCGGTATCTGCTTCAGCCGCTGAACCGAAACAAAAGCCTTGCCCCCCCTCCAAACCTGGGCAATATCCGGTGACGGTGCGACTGGGTTAAAAAAGCAAATCCTTAGCCGTAAACCCAAAGAACCCTGTTGTGATCGCTCCTAACACCTCCACGTATTCGGACCTCATCGCGGGCTATGTCTCGATCGACTTCGATCAATCCACCAAAACGTTCGGACTCACCACCTCCGACGGTCGAGATTTTACCGTTGAGCTCGGCGCTAACGCCTACGCCGAGATCATCCACAACCTCGGCGAAAAATATATTGACGGCGGCGCTGCCCTTGAAACGAAACTGACCAGCGGACGCCATTTGCAGGTCTACGGCATCTTCTATCCTGACGCTGCCTGTGCTTCCGGAGCCGACGGCTCTCGCAAGATCGAAGCGAAACACCTCGTCTTTTTCGGCGAGGGGAAGAACGATTACCGATTCGAGGAACCGAACTGGTGGGTCAATCAAATCCGTCAACTCGCCGACTTTTATCTCGACCATGAATTCGGCGATGAAATCGACTACCACGCCTATTGCACCAACCTTGATATTTCTGGCAACAAATCAACGTCCGGTCTCCAGGAAACCGACACGATTTCTCGCCTCGTGTACGGATTTGCTTCGGCCTATTTGATGACCGGAGAAGACCGCTACCTCGAAGCAGCCGAGAAAGGCACCGAGTTTCTCCGCAACGAACTTCGCTACGATGACGCCGATCGAACCTACTGGTACCACGCCCAAGAAGTGAATGAAGACGGCTCAGTCCGCAAAATTTTGGCGTCGGAGTTCGCTGACGACTACGGCGCTATACCATGTTACGAACAGATTTACGCCTTGGCGGGCCCGGTCCAGACGATGCGGATCACCGGCGATCAACGGATCCTCGAGGATGCCAACAACACAATCCAAATGTTTAAGGACCGGTACCGTGACGCAACGGAGTTCGGTGGCTATTTTTCCCACCTCGACCCCAGCAGCTTCATTCCCGATGCTGAAACCCTCGCCCATAACCAGTCTCGTAAGAACTGGAACTCAGTTGGGGACCACGCTCCAGCGTATCTCATCAACCTGTATTTGGCAACCGGAGACGAAGCCTACGCCGACTTTCTCGAGGAGAACTTCGACCTGATCACCGAACATTTCGGCGACTACGAAAACAGCCCGTTCGTTCAAGAACGGTTCCATCAGGACTGGAGCAAAGATCAGAATTGGGGTTGGCAGCAGAATCGGGCTGTCGTTGGCCACAACCTGAAGATCGCCTGGAACTTGACCAGGATGACCAACCTTCGGCAGAACGACCAGTACGAACAGTTCGCCGAACGAATCGCTGAGTTAATGCCCGACGCAGGCAGCGACCAACAACGCGGCGGCTGGTATGACGTCGTCGAACGGGAACTCGCTGAGGGTGAAGATTATCACCGATTCGCTTGGCATGACCGTAAAGCCTGGTGGCAGCAAGAACAAGGGATTTTGGCCTACCTGATTTTGGCTGGCGTAACTGGCAATCAAGATTACCTCCGACTGGCTCGGGAATCGTCGGCGTTCTACAACGCCTGGTTCCTCGATAACGACTCCGGGGGGGTCTACTTCAACGTATTGGCCAACGGTCATCCGTATGCGCTTGGCACCGAACGAGGCAAAAGCTCCCATTCGATGTCTGGCTACCACGCCTTCGAACTGGCTTACCTGGCATGCACCTACACCAACCTGTTGATCACCAAACAGCCGATGGATATGTTCTTCAAACCACGGGCTGAACAGGTTGCCACCGGCGTGTTGCGGGTCGCTCCCGACCTGCTACCAGCTGGTTCCGTCGTGATCGACAAAGTGTGGATCGGCGACGCCGCTCACGAAAATTTCGACGCGGCAGACCTGACGGTGCAACTGCTGGCCGGCGCCGCCGACCAAAAAGTTCGAGTCCGGCTGATCCCCGCAGACGGCGTAGCGGAGTAAGCACGGTGGACTCAACGAAAGGACAAGGCTATGACTAAACCGAAAATCAGCGTCATCATCGAAGAACATTTCGACCCGGGCGAGTACCGAGCGTTCAACGATTTTTTTTCCCAGCAAGGCTACGAAGTTGAATATCTTAGCCATCTGTGGGGAAACGAGCAGTTGACGTTCAGCTCGAACGCCACTGACGGCGTAGTCGAAGAGTCGGTGACAGTTACCACTGAAATAGAAGACGTTTCGCCGCACGACTACGTAGGGATCATCCTGATCGGCGCCTACGCAATGGATCGGCTCCGCTACCAGGAAACCGTGCTTCCCGGTCAACCTAATCAGGCCCCAGCGGTCCGCTTCTTGCGGGAGGCGTTAACGGTGAATGGGCTGAAGATCGGCACGATCTGCCACAGCCTGTGGCTGTTCTGCGCCGACCCTGCGATGCTTACCGACCGCAAGGTCACCTGCGCCCATAACATCGTGTGCGATGTCGAAAATGCGGGTGGCGTCGTCCAATACGAAGGCGACCAGACCGCCACTCTGGTGATCGACGGTGACCTGATAACCGGGAAACATCCCAGCATGGTCAAACAGTTCATGGAACGGTTCGTCGCCGAAATTCAAGTATCGAGTTCGGACAGCGTCTAAACGCCTGCTGCACCCCCTCCAACTTGGGCAATGTCCGGTGACAACCGACCGGAGAGAGATAGCCTGCCTGCAAGGCAGGAGCCAAGCGTCAAATCGACGGGGTTGAAAAAGCAAATCCTTAGCAGTTGCAGTTAAACATACGATCAAACCTAAGATAATAATCCTGTTGGGCGGCTGAGTAGTACTGCCTGTTGATTATAAATCTTTCTTAAATGAGAATACCTGATTATGGCATCTGAATTCGAAGAAGCAGCTGAAACCGCACAAGTTCTAATTAGTGACAAGATACCGCAGGGGGGCTCAGGCGAAAAGTCGCACTGGGTAAACCAGGTGGCATTGTCGACCATGATAATGGCTTTACTCTCTGCAGTGGGAGGTTTATTGGCGGGTGTTACTGCTAATGACATATTGGTCGATAGAACCATGGAAATTCTTGAGGTTTCACGGCTTGATTCTGATCGTGTCAGCATCGAATTACTGGAGTCGAAGCATCAGATTCTGACGGCGATGGGTCAATCAGTGGATCCTTCGGAAATTGAAAAAATACAAAGATATCAGGCAACTATTGAGGAGCTGAAAGCTGAGGTTGAGGTCGAAGAATCAAAAGCTCAAATGGCCATTCTTGAGCACGAGTTATTTGCGATCGGCGTTACGTTGTTATCGGTTGCAATAACGCTGGGTGGCATTTCGTTAGTTGGACATCGCAAGGGGATATGGAAGATTGGGTTGTTAATTGGAGTGATTGGAGCCTGTATCGTCGGTTTTGCAGCATTTAAAATGATTTGAAACCTCTAAGCAAGTTCCGGACGCTGCGGTGAGTTGCCGGCGAACATCGCAGGAGCGGATACGCCGATCCACATGAATGATATGGTTCTCTCGGGTAAACTCGTCGACGATCGTCAGCATCTTCAGCCGAGCTCCCCGGACTGTTCGATCGTGGACAAAGTCCCAGGTCCAGACATGCCCCCGATGCGTTGCCATCGTCAGCAGTCCGGTGCTTGTTCCCCTTCGACGACGCTTTGGTTTTCGCTTCGGAACCCGAAGTCCCATTTCACGCCGTAGTCGTTGCACCACGCGCTTGCCGACCTGCCATCCTTCGTCCTGGAGGAGCCGAGTGATCTTCGCGTAGCCCCACTGACTGTGTTCGCCCGAGACTCGCCGCACCGCCGCCCGAAGGCGCTTCATCCACGCATCCGGCTCACGAGCTCCATAGCGCATCGTCGATCGGTGCAAGCGGAAGTAGCGGCAGGCCTGCCTCTGAGTGCATCGCCTCTCCTCGACAAAACGCTCGGCGACCTACCGCTTGTGACCCGGGCTCACAGCTTTTTTCCAGCGCTTCCTGCAGGATCTCCATTCCGAGGACCTGGTCGGCCACGATCTTCTTGAGCCGGGCGTTCTCTTTCTCCAGCTCTTTCAGCCGCTTGGCTTGACTGACTTCCATCATGCCAAACTCTCGCTTCCAACGGTGGAAGGTTTGCTCGCTGATGTTGTGCTCACGGCAGACGTCAAGGATGGTCTTTCCTCCGTCTGCCTTCCGCAGGATGCGGATTCTTTCTTCTGTGGTGTGGCGTTTGCCTCTCATTTTCTGGGTCCTTTCTATAAGGTCCCAGACTATCATTCAAAATGGATCAGTTTAACGAGGCCCAACCACGGTTTCCCGGAGCGTATCTTGATAACCGTCTTCGGCGTTCACAACTAACATGGAAAGAGAGATAATGACGATGTGCGCGCGGTGGAAATTTAGCATTTCTTTATGTCGGGTTATTGCTGGGAGCCTGTCGGACTTTTAAAAGCACGAAGATGCGGCAAAGCAAAGGGAATGGCCACACGGTTTGTCAACTTTGATAGAAATACCCCGATGCTGTTACCACCCGATCTCCGGGATTGGATCGGGGAATATAATTTGGTTCACTTTGTTATTGCACCCCTCCAACCCGGGGCAATGTCCGGTGACGGAGCGACCGGAGGGAGATAGCTTGCCTGCAAGGCAGGAGCGAAGCGTCAATGCGACGAGGTTGAAAAAGCAAATCCTTAGCAGTAGCAGTAACTCATTTGCCATCGCAGGAGATGATCAGGTGTGGCACTGGTCCAATGCGCGCATCAAGAACGAACTCGTTGTCGTCTCCTCACCGGAAGTTGAGAATCCCGTCGCCGTTCGTTATGCCTGAGCCATGAATCTTCCCAGTGTAACCTCATCTAAAACAAGGAAGGGCTCCCCTCATCTCCTTTCCAAACCGACGATTGGCCGCTCCACGATCCCGAAGCCGAACCGGTCGAGGTGAACAAGCCAGCCAAGCCGGAATGCTATTCTCAGGGGACTGGATGCGGCCGGCAATGAAGCAGTAAACTCCACGAGAGACGGTCGCTTTCGAGCAGGAGTCACTCACTGATAACCTGCTCTTCTCCCGCCTCCCAGATGCGGTAACGAATCTCGACTCCCTCGGGGCTATAAATCACGACGGGTAGGCGGCTGTTGTAACGGATCATGATTGATTTGCCTGCGACGAATTTTTTAACTCTGGGTGTCCCCGGGGGCACTCCGATGAGAGTGCTCATTGCCTCGCCTTCGCCCGTGACCTCGTAAAAGGTAAAGCCCCATCCTTTGAGCGAACGAGATTCCAGCTTATGTCCAAGGTAGATTCTGTTAACCCCGTCCGTCTCCATCACTTTACCGGGTATCAGTTCGACCTGAAAATCGACTTCCTCTTCACGGGTCTTCTCAGGAAGGACAATAACATGACGCACCTGGCCGTTTTCAGCGTCAGGAAATGGCTTCAGTTCCGGATGGTCAGCGTCCGCATTGACTGCCATGGAGGAAAATACAGCTAGAGATAGAGAGAGATATCGTTTCATGGCCTACACTACGGCCAGACCCGTCATTTCCCCAATAAGGAAGTTGTCAAAAAACTGTCAGGATTGGGAAAACAGAAATACTGAAACGACGAGATACTGAAAGCTCTAGGCTTCCAAACGGTTCTCACCACCGTTCTCGTCCCTGTGAATCGTAACCGGCCAACCGGGGTGCTGGTTGGCCGGATTTCCATCGGTGGCATCGACAAGAAACTTAAAGCTTTCGCAAAGGTAAGTTCTCTCGTCCGTGTCCACGGTGATGAGACCGAACCCGCTCGCCTTCTGGTGAGCAAGGTCGTAGCGATGTTTCTCGGTTCCCACCTCGGGATTGCCGACGGCATAGACGTAAACCTTATTGCCGAATCCGTCGAGATACTCGCCGGTGTGTTCGCGACCATGGGAAGGACGGTTCTGGTGGGTCATGCCTTCGATTTCATCTGGACGCCACCAGCGAGGATAACCCGCAGCGATCGCCGGAGTGCAGAAAGACCAGTTCGCGTCGCGCTGTTGGGCCGAGCCATACTGGGTCATCGTGGTGAGATGCTGATCGCCGTTGATGTGCAGTGCCTTGGACTTGCGGAGAATATCAACGGTCCGGTTGCGCGCCGTCTGCGGCCAGCCACCTGAATCGAGGTCCGCCTTGATGTAGCCGTCATACTTACCGTGGTGAGTCGCTGCGTTCACAAAGAGTGTCTGGCTGAGCAGCACTTTCATGCTGTGACCGCGCCAGTCATCTCCCCATTCTTCGAGGAACTTCTCCTGCCGTTCTCCGAGCAATTCGAGGCCGGGCACGTCGAGAGCTGAGGTGCCCCAGGTCGGATCATAGACGTGATCAGCACGACCGGTGCCGGTGTCGACAAGCTCCGGTCCGCTCTTCCACTGACGGTCGCCAAGAATCGCAAAGCTGACGCCACCGTAAACCATGTCGCCATAGTAAACCCTGATGTCCTGCTTCATGGGCGTGTCATCGTAGAGGTCAGGGTGATGACTCGCGTGCGTGGTGTGGACCACGTTGACCATACCCGGCGGCTGTCGGTAGCCTGACTTGGAGACTCCGGGAGTCTCGGTATCGAAGGCAGCGCCGCCATCACCCCAGATATTCCCATGGAAGACATCGTGGTCGTCGGTCACGCAAATCGTGGGACGATCGCGCATGGCGTCACCAAATGCCCACCCGTGCATGTAGAACTTGCGAAGGTAGTTCAGAATTGCCGGACCTTCCTGATCACGAATGATGCCGAAACCACCATGATTCTCGTATAGCTGATCGCCCGAGAAAAAGAGAAGATCAGGATCCAGCTTCACCAGGTTATTGGCCACTGGCTCATAAGGGAATGCGTAGTCTTTCTGGCAGGTCAGGCCACCGATGCGGACAGGACGCCCGACCGGGTTCTGGCGAATCTTTCCGGTCCACTCAGCCGGCACTTCGCTTCCGTCCTTGAGCTGCTCGCGATAGACGAGACGGAACGGCGTGTCCACTTTCTCGTTCCAGTTTGGAATCCGCCAGGTGGAAACCCAGGCCGCCGGATCGAGCGTTTCGCTACCGAGCGATTCCCACTGGCCATTGCGCTGCACTTTGAGATCCACCTCGCGGTTGTCTTTTTCACCCACGGGTCCGAGTAGGGCCGAAATCTTCATGACAAAGCCCTCATCACCGCGGGAGTCACTCAGGCTGTACATGGACCAGAGAATTGGACCGAAGGCTTGCTCTGGCTTCACGGTGAAAGCGTCGCCACCCACCTGCCAATTTGTGAAACGGTGACCGAGCACACCTTCAGTGCGGCCCTTGGTCCCGGTGTATTGGCTGACCAGCGCGATGTTTCCAATGAGACTGTCGGCCCCGGCCTTCGCCGTCACCTCGCCGAGTTCCTCGGCACCATCCCAGGACTTGGCCGTGAGCGTGAGTTTCACCTGATCACCGGAAGCCGCACCTTCGATTTGGAGGATGACCACATCACCATCAAGCGCCCCCGTGAGTTTGGCCTTCTTCTTGCCGATGAACAACTCCTGGCCAACGAGACCGGCGTTGACTCCGCCGCCCGCAAAGACGTTGCTCTTCACCTCGTTGATGTCGCTCTTCACCCCGAGGCGAAAGCCGGCGCCACCATCTTTCCTTGTGGTGCGGCTGCGCCCGACTTTGACCGATAGGGCAAAACCTTTGCCCGGCTCGGCGATCTGGTGCGTCAGCGAATGAATGCTGCGATTGGCCGAATCGGTCATGCACTCGGCCCAGCCATTCTTGATGGTCCAGTCTTCCAACGGGTTGGCCCAGAAGTCGCCCCCGAGAAAGATGCGGTCGTGGGTTCGATCCCAGCGGTCGAGGCGCTTCAACCTCGCCTTCTTGCCCTGCGCCAGTGCGGGGCGCTTGCCGAAGAGACCGAAAAAAGCGGCCACGGAGAAAAACTTCAAACTGAGTCGTCGGGAGATCCGTTCAATCATGTTCCTATGAAACCGGTGTAAACCACCGGTGTAAACTGCCATCTCATGGCGCAAACGAAGGTGAGAATAGTGTCGCCTGACGCGCCCCGAAGAAGAGCTCTACGATCTCGAAAAGGATCCCGGCCAACTTAACAACTTGGCCAAAGATCCCAGGTATGCCTCCATCCTCAATCAGCACCGCGACGACCCATAGAAACGAGGAAGCCAGTTTCATAGGCTGGAGATCGGTTAAAATCGCAAATCACTTCTTCGGCTTCTTCTCCTGTCCCTCGTAAAGCGAGGCATCAAATTCGGGATAAGTCGCCTCAAGCTTCTTGACCAGCTCCGGGCGGGATCTCAGAGCCCGGGCCAACTTGGAAACCATGCCCTTGGAAGTGTCACCAATGCCCCAAACACTAGCCTCGGCAGGCATGACCTGGCTGTCCCATCCAGCCAGGTCGGACGGCTTCACTCCCTGGCGGGCGAAGGCACCCGTGGTGTAGGGAACTGGGTCAAATTTGCCAACAATGCTGACATCGAGGTCCGGCTTGATCGCATCCTCCCAACCACCAGCCCACAGGCAGGCGTTAACGAGAAAGCGACGTGCGTCTTCGTCGAGCACATCTTCAGACGCGCCATACGAAGTGTAAACCACGCGGGCTTCCTTCTTATCACCTGACGGAGCCACATAGTGGTCGCGAGACCAACCCGCGTTCACGATGGGTTTCTCTTCATTGATATCATCACTGGCCTCAAACGTATTGAGCACCTGAACCTCTAACAACGGAGTCGCATCTGCAGGAGGCTGAGAGCTATAGGCACCCGAATAGGTGTGCATCTGCGTCACCCCTGAGTTTACCGGGTGATCCTTCGCTTCGGCCACTGGTGTGATGCGCCCCCCCATCTGGTGATTACCACCATAGTGACTTTGCCCGCGTTGTTTGTTCCACGTGTTACCGAAGACCTGCTCACCGAGACCTCCAAGGTAATCTTCACCATTATAATTGAAATTCAGCTTCTCCCACTTGCCCTTCTGACCGTTAAAGCAATGCGTTGAAGTTCGAAGGCCCACGGCCGGTCCGCCGCGCTCAAAGTAGTCGACCAGCAGGTCAGCCTGCTCGTCAGGCAATTTCATGAAGCGGGTGTAGAAGAACAGCAAGTTGGCGTCTTTCAGCGCCTCCATTCCCGGCACCGGGGCACCACCTGCCTTGATGTGCCCAACCTCATCGATCCCGAACAGGACGGTGCAGCGAAAACCATAATGTTTGGCCAGGATCTTGGCGATCAGCGGGCAGGTCTCTTCCGAGCGATACTCGTGATCGTTTGCAATGAAGACGATATGCTTGCCCTTCCCGGGGCCATCAGTTCCCTCGTAGACAAGAGGAGCAGAATCCTCCGCCATCACAGGGGAAAATAAAACGGTAGCGGAAAGAGCGAGGCAGAGAAAGTCACGAATGGTTTTCATAGGGGATAAAGTCACATTACTAAACGAATCCCGAAATGGCGGGATAGCGCAATCCTATGCAAAAAAGCGGCCTGAGGTTAACCGCGAAATCTCACCCGGACGGAACTTTAGCAAGCTCCGCTACATGGCTCATGGGTAGCGGAAGATACTAATCTTCCGACAAGATTCCTTCCTAAGCCAAAATCCTGTGCTGCACGTGTCCGTGCACATCGGTGAGCCGGAACTGTCGGCCCTGGTAGCGGTAGGTCAGCTTGGTGTGATTGATCCCGGCGAGGTGGAGAATGGTCGCCTGCATGTCATGCACGTGGATGGGATTCTCGGTGATGTTCCATCCTTATTCGTCCGTTGCACCATAGGTGGTTCCCGCTTTCACTCCTCCGCCGGTCATCCACGAGGAGAAGGCGCGGCCAAAGTGATAGCGTCCGGCATTGGGCTGTCCGGGTCGGCTCTGACCGAACGGAGTGGGGCCGAATTCGCCGGCGAAGATGACGAGCGTATATTCCAGCAATTCGCGCTCTTTCAGATCTTTCACTAGGTCGGCACTGGGAGCATCGGTGTCACGGCACTATTCCTCAAGCTGAGTGTAGAGATTCGCGTGTTGATCCCAACTGGAATGCATTGCCCCCGAAACCCGGCTCGATGCGCGATGCCCGGACTTTGGGGTTGAAAAAGCAAATCCTCAGCAGTAGGAGAAATATCTGAGAGCGTTCCGGCATTCGGCATCGACCAAGATGATACCACCATTCGTTTTTTCGATTTTGCAATCGGTAGCTACCGTTTTATAATGTCTCGAATGAAAGAAACTACAGACATGCCGTTGAGTAACTCCCAGTTTAGTCAATTTTTGAGACTGAGTATTATTCTGGCAGGATTGCATGCTGCATTGATGGTCTTCGCTTTTCTAGTCTTCGGGCTGGGCCTTGAAGGTCCGCAGAACGCTGGACAGAAGATTTTGCCCGTTCTAGCGCAACCGATGATAAGCCTGATCCCCACTGGTGCCCCTGCCATCGTCCAGAACCTCTTAGTATTTGTCAGCAGTTTGATTTGGGGCGGGGCAATTGCCGGGGTGTTCTGCGTCTACCGCGGTCGCAAGATCAACTCGAGTTCCATGCCACCAAAACACAATCCCTAACAAGCGATTAGACACCAACAGCATACCGTTCCGAATCGACACGATCCCCTTTATTC
>Ga0055584_100005332_pt1 | contig 12601 bp, 8 predicted proteins | sample OSDHelmetaG_FD_58716 | JGI IMG/M metagenome (GOLD analysis project Ga0055584, IMG submission 58716) | Pelagic marine sediment microbial communities from the LTER site Helgoland, North Sea, for post-phytoplankton bloom and carbon turnover... | ecosystem: Environmental > Aquatic > Marine >... | reverse complement strand
CGGAAGGGCCCATATGATCAATAAAGCAAAAAGGGCCCACCATTCTCTTCTTTCTAAATGGCAACAACCTACCAACTAGGAAATTGCCTAGATCTCTACTTCGTTCATCTACAAGCAATGCATTATTTGCCATTATAATATATTATTAATAATCTCGAAAGTAATGTAAAATATCTATCAATCATCTAAACTTAAATGTTCATGTAATTTACGCATTGCCCCATTAATATTTTTCTTAAATTGTCTCTCAGCTAGTAACTTTACAAGAAGCTTTTTGAAAGGGTTTTTTACGAAATAATACAACTCTAATTTTAAATGACTTTTGTTATCTTCTAAAGGTTTAATAATATAAAATTGATACAACTCATCAATGGGAGTAGGACTCACCGTTAATTCACCATAAACAATCTCACTTGGTTTGCCATCTTTCGTTACTGTTGTAAATTCCAATTGTTTTCCGCCTATCACACAAACATGCTCTGATCCTAATCTTGTTACTTCATTGTGTTTATATTTAAATTCATCAACGCCATCCGTCCATAAATGTCTGAACTTATAATTTGTTATATGTTCCAACAATTCGTAGGAAGAAACTGGAAATTCCTTTTCAAAAACTATATTGGGTTTTGAGTTGATTTCAATTTTCTGTGGAATACGATAAGGCAATAATTTTAATTTATTGTTATCAATTTTAGAGTATAAGTACTTAATACTTTTACTGTCATAATCATCTTGTCCAGAATTGAAATCATATAATGAGCTTTCCATTTCTTTATTGATGCCAAGTAAATCTGACAAACATTCACTTACCAAAAAGTAATTATCTGAATCTACAGAGTTCTTCAATAATCGATGGGCTTCAATAACCGGCTCACCAAATGGTTTGCGTTTATTTTGAACATTTATAAACTGAAGGTCTCCACAGTGAGCGACTATTTTAAGCTGAAGGTCAGGTGCTTTGGCACAAGCATTACACGGGCAAATTCTATTATTCTTTAATAATTTTAAATGGCTGTAAAATGCAGTGTACATTTTTTCAACCAGACTTAACAATTTTTCTTTTGTCAGTATTTCGTTTTCCTTATAAAAAAACAATGCATCTCCTTCAACTTCTGCCAATTCTAAACCTTCAGAGTTCGCCTCAATTAAAACTTCTAGCAATTCAGAAATTACATGTTCACTGTGTTCTACTTCAGTAGATTGCACAAATTGGGTAAACCCAGAGATATCAGGAATAAAGAGTAAAGATTTTGCCATAGATAACTTGTGATTAAATAACGTGTAGTGTTGATCATAGTTCGGGCTGTGAATGATTAATAATGAATAATGAAAAGAATTAAAAATTATGGATTATTGATTATGGATTATGGATTACGGATTACGGATTACGGATTATGGATTATGGATTACGGATTATGAATTATGGATTATGGATTATTGATTACGGATTACGGATTATGGATTATGGATTATGGATTACGGATTACGGATTATGGATTACGGATTATTGATTACGGATTACGGATTATGGATTATTGATTACGGATTACGGATTATTGATTACGGATTATGAATTATGAATTATGGATTATGGATTATGGATTATGGATTACGAATAGAATTAAAAAATTATGTAGTATGATTTAGGGGGCAGATGTCAGGGGAAAGAGGAGCCAGAGGTCAGGAGCCAGAGACTGGGCTCTGAAATCTGGCTCTGCTACAAATGAGTAAAACCTCCCAAACTAATAGTCTGGAAGGTCAACATTATTTTACCAATCAAATCAATTTAATCAACTTGGATCCCTACTTAATTTCAGCTTATTCACAGCATCTGAAATTTCATATCCCAATCTGTATCCTTCATCACAATCCATTCTTACATGCACACCTAACGGTATGCGAGAGTATGCATCTTCTTTTGCCATATCTGACAATGTATTATAGGATCTTGGTTTGCCTAGAAATTCAGTTCTGTCTTCATGACTTCTGTCCGTAAAACTTGTATTGTTACCAAAAGCATCTTGAAAAACACCAGATGCAGCAGACGCAAAACAAGAGTGTCCAGAAGGGTATCCAGGAAACGAAGGGTTTGCCCAATAAATCAATCTGTATAGATTTGTTTGGAATCCGTCATCAATAAATTCATGGATAAATATGTTTGGTCTCATAACCATATGTTCATATTTATCAGCCCAAGTAGATACTGCTGCATCATTAAGTGAGAATCCTAATTTTAAAAACAACACCAAGGATTCTTGAAGGTTAACTTTCTTTTGTTTCACCAATTGGTTGGCAATAGAAACTTGTCTTCCTGGCGGACTCATCATCAATCCTTCCACATCATCTGACCAAAATTCTGCAATCCACAAATCATCATTTTGTTCTTCTTTAGCTGCATTGTTTACGTCATTAACCTCTTGCATTTGTGCGAAGTAGTTGCTATTAGGATTTGTATTGTAAGCTATAGGTGGAACACTTGTTGTTTCTTCAGGAGAAATTACAAATGTTCTTACAGTTCCCCAATATGGAAACAACGCTCTTTCTGGCTCTGCACTAAAAGTCCAGAAACCATCACCAGTTGGTGGCACATAAGATATAGGCTGTGGCTCAAGAATTTGTTCTTCTGCGGCCAGGTCCGTTTGACTGTATGCAATTATTGTTTGAGCTACATAAGCTCCCCATTCTCTTGAATCTCGAATAACTCTTTGCTGCACACCTCTAGACAATTCTTCTTCTTTCACCAATTCCAATTCTTCAATTTCGTCTTTTACATTGTTGGATACATTCATCATAAAGTGATCAAGCACATCTGCATAACAAGCATTCAAGGCCAATTCTAAATTGAAATTTCTTGGCACTTCACGTCGCTCAATATCTAACCCTTCTAAGTTTTGACTGTTAGATTTAAAATCACGCATCATTGGCACTGCCGTTTCGTAACCTGCTAAATTGATATATGCAATTGCTCTTGCCGTTGCATTAGGTCTCATTCCATAGGCATAGCGGTCAAGCTTTAAAAACAAATCATTCCAATCGGTCAGTATTTTGTTGTTCATCTGAGTGGTATTGCCACCACCTTGTCCGCCATTTTGCCCTCCGCCTCTTGCACTAAAATTACTCGCCAGCTCAACATCAGATTCATCGCTAGTAAGGTTTAAATCTGCATCTTCAGAACATGAAGAAAACATAAGAAGTACAAATAAAACAGGAAAGGCCCATTTCATTTTTTTGATAAGCATAGTATTAATTTTTTAAGTTAAGTAATAATTAACTCCAATAATTTTTTGAGGCTAATAATAGAATTCAAATAATTATCACAAAGTATTCGGCCGAATGTAGTGTAGGACTTAGAGACTAAAAGCAATTTTAAATCAGATCACTCTGATCATTTAATACTTAAGAGGAGCAAATTGAATTTGTACTCTGTTTTAAGGAAAAAAGTTATTTTTTTTTAAAACAATATAGAAAAAGGAGAGCTCCGCTCTGTCAGGGCAGAGCTCTGACAGAGCGGAGCTCTCCACATCAAATATTGAGATGCATTTACTAAATATTCCTTAAAGTACTGATAATAAACAACTTAAGCCTCCATCTAGAGCGGAGCTCTGTCAGAGAGGAGCTCTGTCAGAGAGGAGCTCTTTCAGAGATAGCCTTAGGGCAATATTTAAATCAAGGGTTGACCCAAAACAAATCATAAGTGGATTATTAGGAAATACTTTAACATCCCCAAGTGATTTTGATTTCATTGTGCATTAAGACATATTCCTTTTCAGTCGTCATTAAAATTATATTGTCTCCAGGAATCAAGCCTTCAAGTACTTTTTCTAATGGGATTTGTGTATATATTTTATTATCAAACATTCTAATTGTATTTGTCCCTTCGTTTTTAACAGCCACTTTAAACTCAATGGGCATGATTGGCTTTCTATCATAAGCCGTTAATTTAATGGTTGATTCAGATAAAATACCTTTTTGTCCTTGTTCTAATTTACACTCACCATAAATTGAATATTCAGAAACCAACATTTCACCATTATACAACACAGCAGCACAATTGCTATAAGGGCGAGCACCATCATTAAGATTTAATGAAAGAATTTGGGCATGAGATGAACCAGCCAACAATAAAAAGCAAACCACTTTTAAATAATTCACGTATAAGTTTATTTAATCATTATACCTAAATATCAATTTATATGACCAAAACATGCATTTTTTGCTGTAAAACAATGTAAACGAAATGTAAAACGCTATCTTCTAATCATTAATGATTGTAAATTAGCAGTATGTGGAAAAGAATACTAGGATTAAGTTTGATAGTAATTGGGAGTCTTGGGCTTTTAAAGGCGGTTACAGAAAGAGGCAAGCATAGTGTGCAATTCGAAGAAGGTGCCCATAATCTTGCTCTAAGACAAGTAGCACATAACCTATATTTACTGCAAAGTGATTCGACATCCAGAATTGCACCAGTCGAAAATATTAACGACAGTACTTATCAGGTAAGGATTGACAAGCGACTTAATTATGAAGAACTTCCACATTTAATAAAAAAGGCCGTAGATGATTACAATTTGAACTCAGACTATATTGTCACAATAAAAGATTGTGTAGATGATAAGATTGTTTTGGGATTCAATTCTGTTCCTCTTGGTAGTACAGAACAAACATGTAGCTCTAGAGAACATGAACTTGATTGTAGTTTCTTAGGCGTAACATTTTTAGCGAAACCAGTTAAACTAAATTCAAATATTCCATTGTTTCTTGGTTTTTTGCTTATTGGATCTTTAGTCTTTCTTTTTAACAATAGAAAAAAGGTGCTTAATCAAACATCCTCTTCATCTGAAAATCAACTTCAATCCCAAAAAGAATCAATCGCACTGGGTAATTTTAATTTTGACCCGACCAATCAAACAATCTCAATGCGTACAGAGTCTGTATCTCTAACATTTAGGGAAAATAAATTACTGAAGTACATGTGTGAGAACATCAACATTGTTATTAAACGAGACGATATTATGGCAAATGTTTGGGAAGAAGAAGGTATTATTGTTGGTCGTAGTTTGGATGTCTTTATATCTCGTCTTAGAAAGATATTAAAAGATGACCCTTCAATACAAATCAAAAGTGTACATGGAGTTGGTTATCGCTTGGTGGTTAATCAAGAAATGGTTTCATAACTTCCTAAACGATCTTTTACTCTCCGCTTGATTTCTGATAAGTTTGGATTTTTACATCTAAACCCGTTTTAATAATTTCTTTCTCATAACAGTGTAACTTCAATAGAGGTATAATTTTATTATATTTAGAATAAAAACAAAAGTTTATGAAAAATCTACTTGTTATCCTCTCGTTTTGCTTTATAAGTCAAATATCATTTACACAAAATTCTCATCAAGTCGACATTGATGGCGTCAAAGAAGCTTGTATGAATTATATAAATACGTTTTATAAAGCCGATACTACTTTAGCATATAAAAGTATTCATTCTAGTTTGAGGAAAACAGGATTTTACTTTTCAGAAGAAAAAGGCCAGTATTCAAAACAATTGGAAATGCCATTTGATGCGTTGATAAACTTAGCAAAGAAATGGAATGCAGATGGAAAATCAGCAAATGAAACCACTCCCAAAAAAGTAGAGATTTTTGAAGTATCAGACAAAACAGCTGTGGCAAAAGTAACTGCAGTCTGGGGTATAGATTACATCAGTCTATTCAAAGAAGGCGATACCTGGATGATTGTAAATGTGTTGTGGCAGTCGGAGCCTAAGTTTAGTGAGAGGTAAAAGCAATTTACTATTTTTTAAGACAATCCAAACCAAATCTACTACCAGTATATAATTATAACTACAATTTTTTAGTAAAATTTAAACAAAATTCCTAGTTATTGAATTATATACTTATGAAATTTTATACGCTTTTTTTCCTTGCCTTTTTAATGCATAACCTCGATGCACAAGAATTGGAAGGATACATATACAATTATGATAACAGCCCAATTGAATGGGCCAATATTATTAACTATACAAAGAGCGAACATAGTCACAGTGGACCAAATGGATATTTCAAAATAAAAAACTGTTCAATAGGTGACAGTTTGGTGGTAAGTTTTCTTGGTTATAAAAGCCAGTCTTTTGAATTGAAAGCATTTGACAAGCTATTACAAATAAAATTAGCTGTTAAGTCTGTATCTATTGATGAAGTGGTTATATCTCCAACCATTGATGCATTACACTTATTCACAGACATAAATACAAGTATAAATCCTGTCAGCTCATCACAGGAAGTTCTAACACAAGTTCCAGGCCTTTTTATAGGTCAACATGCCGGAGGTGGAAAAGCAGAGCAGATATTTTTAAGAGGATTTGATATCGATCATGGTACTGATATTAGCATATCCGTTGATGGCTTACCCGTCAATATGGTATCTCATGCTCATGGTCAGGGTTATGCCGATCTTCATTTTCTAATTCCAGAAACAATTGAGAACATAGACTTTGGAAAAGGCAGTTATTCTGCAGATAAAGGTAATTTTACAACAGCTGGGTTTGTAGAATTTAATACAAAGAAAAAACTAAATCATAATTTACTTAAACTAGAGGCCGGCCAATTTGATATGCAGCGTATCATGACAATGTACTCTTTAGTTGATAATAAAAAAACATCTGCATATATCGCAGGAGAACACATATCCAACAATGGTTTTTTTGAAAGTCCACAAAACTTTAGAAGAACCAATGTATTTGGAAAGTTATCTGAAAAACTATCAGACAAACAAACTCTAACTCTTACTGCTTCTCATTTTACCAGTAGATGGGATGCCAGTGGGCAAATACCTGGGAGATCAGTCGCTGACAATAGTATTACTAGGTTTGGGGCAATCGATGACACTGAAGGTGGACAGACTTCACGCACAAATTTACTTTTAGAATATGCTCAAACAATTGGTAACAATACATTTTTTATAAACAGTATATTCTTCACTCACTATGATTTTGAATTGTTTTCAAATTTTACTTTCTTTTTAAATGATCCTATCAATGGGGATCAAATCAAGCAATTTGAAGACAGAAACATTTGGGGATTAAATTCTGAATACTCTAAAATCATTGAACTAGGACAGGTAAATATGAACTGGAAAGCAGGCTTAAATTTTAGGTACGACAATTCAAATGATAATGAACTATCTCGAACTGCAAATAGAACAGACGTTTTAGAAAGAATAAAGCTAGGAAATGTGAATGAATCAAATCTTGGTCTTTACATCAAAAATGAAATAGTATTTGGTAACTTGATAATAAGTCCAGGGTTAAGGTTCGATTATTTTATATTTAACTATCAAGATGCTTTATCTCAAACCTATAGCAATAGTACCAATACAGCTAAAATATTTTCACCAAAGTTAAGTGGCGTCTACCAACACAATAATAATTTCCAATCATATATCAAATTAGGACAAGGGTTTCACTCTAATGATTCTAGAGTAGTAGTACAACAAGAAGCAACAGAAACTTTGCCAAAATCCTTAAATGTTGATGCTGGAATAATATGGAAGCCACGACCAAAATTATTAGTAAATACCGGATTGTGGTATTTATATTTGAATCAAGAATTTGTATATGTTGGTGATGAAGGCATTGTTGAATTAAGCGGCGAAACCAAACGACAAGGTCTAGATTTAAGTATAAGGTATGAACCTTTAAATCAATTGTTTCTTACTGTGGATGCCAATTATACAATTGCAAGATCAATCAATGAAACGAAAGGTGAAGATTATATCCCTTTGGCCCCAGACTTAACCATCACCTCTAGTTTAAAATACATTTCTAACAGTGGCTTATATGGAGGTGTAGATTTCAAATACTTAGACAACAGACCGGCCAATGAAAACAATTCTATTGTTGCAGAAGGTTATGGAATATTTGATGTCAATCTAGGTTATAAATTCCATCATTTCAATTTTGGAATTCAAATAGAAAATGTAATGAACTCAGAATGGAATGAAACACAGTTTGCCACCACGTCAAGATTGGCAAATGAGTCTAATGCCGTTGAGGAAATTCATTTTACTCCAGGAACTCCTTTTAAAATCAAAGGGTCAATTGCTTATAACTTCTAATTGAAAGCTTCTAAATAAAAGACACTAAATGCCTTGAAATCTAATATTCAGTAAAAACCTTTTCATCCATTACGTCATAAACCATTACTTCAGACGGACCACTTTTATCTGAGCGATCAGTGGACATTAACAAACCATTAAAGTCTTGATAATTATCCCATGGCCATGATCTTGGAGGATCAGCTTGATCAGCAGATTTGAAAAAACTCCATTGTTTTATCAAATTGTCTTTGTGATCTACATACACTTCATATTTATTTTCAGGTGTATTGCCAACTGCATTAAATGTGAGCTGCAATACAGAAGCATCTAATCCCCCAGGTATTGTGTCTTCTCTTACATACTTTAAATTGACACCTGGATCTCTTAATTTAAAAGGCATGGCTAGCCAATATGAATCATTGATCCAAATATCCTTGGCTTGTGTCATCTTTTTATTTAAAATGGCAGTATCCGTAATTTCATTTCCATTCTTAAAATACCGTCCTTCCAAAGTATTTAAGTCAACCAAGTAAAGAGAAGTATCTCGCGGGTTTTCAATACGTGCTCTACTACCCTGCTTATCCCAGACCAATTTTCGAGATCCAAAAAAAGTCCAAGACAAATAATTTGTGTTGTCCCATTTTTCTTGTCCTCCCATCGCGGTTATGATGTTGTCAGCTATTGTTTTTGATTTAGCATCTGCACTACCTTTTTCAACAGGCACAGTAGCCTGAGTTGATTCAGATGAATTGCTTTGCTCTTGACAACCAGAAAGTGTCAACAATAATAAAGAAAGAAAAAAGAAATATTTCATTGTGTCTGTTTTCTATAAATGTACATATATGTTAGCAATAAATATCAGAAGCTCATTTATGTTTTTCAGATATTCATTTTCTCAAAAACTTGAAGTCCATTTTTACTACAATCTCAATCGTAACTCCAAGTTTATATAAAATACGTACAGTGAAGTTTCGATCAATTGGCAACTACAATTTTCTTATTGGTTTTTGCCCCAAGACCACGCACTTTTTCGGCGCGCTTTATCAAATTCCCAGAACCATTACTCAATTTCTTCATTGAATCATTGTATGTATTCTGAGCTGTTTGCATTTGGGTTCCTAAGCGCTTCAAGTCTTCATGAAAATTCACAAACTTATCATACATTTTTCCTGCTTCAGAAGATATTTCCAGCGCATGCTTATTCTGCTTATCGTTTCTCCACATCGTTTCTACTGTCTTAAGTGTAGCCAACAACGTAGATGATGTTACGATAACAATATTCTTATCAAATGCATAGTTGTACAAATTGTTATCCATTTCCAAAGCAGCAATAAAAGCAGTATCAATTGGAATAAACATCATAACAAAATCTGGGCTCTCTATCTTATACAGATCATGGTAATTCTTCTTTGACAAGCCATCAATATGATTCCGTACAGCCAATAAGTGAGCGTGCTTGTGAACCAATGCCTCTTCATCTGATTCCGCATTTACAATTTGTTCAAAGGCAGATAGTGAAACTTTAGAATCGACAATAAGCTTTTTAGAATCAGGCAATTCTATGACAACATCAGGTTTCAACAACTTCCCTTCATCAGTTCTTTCTGAAATTTGCACAAAGTACTCTCGGTCTTTTTGAAGTCCTGACTTATCTAGAATAGACTCTAAAATCAACTCTCCCCAATTGCCTTGTTGCTTATAATTCCCTTTAAGTGCCTTCGCTAGGCTGTTGGCATCATTTGCAACCTTATCACTTTTTGCACTCAAGTACGTGATTTGTTCCTTCAACGATTGGTGACGTTTTACAGAATCCATATTTGACTGATCAACCTTCTCTTCAAATCTTTTTATTCTTTCTTTCAAAGGGCTCAAAACATCTTTCATTCCCTTGGCTTGATAGTCGGCCATCGAGATACTTTGAGTTTTTAAAATACGATTTGCTATATTTTCAAACTTCTGAATTTGCTGGTCATTGTTACTTAACAAATCTTCGTACTTAACTCTCAAATTCTTATACTCTGTTTTGATTATAGAATATTCTTGAAGATAGTAACTTACCTTTTCTTTTTCTTCCCGGACAATTGTGCGTTCTTGTGCAATCTCAGAAGTCAATATATCTTTTACAGAATTGACATGTGAAAGTTCTCGCTTCAATAACTTCGCCTGTCCCGTAAAATAAAAATACAAACAGCAGGCTACAATCAATGCAGAAAGTACTGGCATTAATATCAGATACTGATCTTCCATAATTTTAAGTTTTTGGTTTTTCTATCAAATACAATTTCAAAGTAAAGACTTACCGTGCAACCTACCGGCACTGTAAAGTGACTTTTCCAATTATTAATACTATTTCACTCCTTTTTATTACCATTTCGTACTGTTTATCATACCCCAATGACAATTACCAGACAAGATTATTCATTGAATTGATACAACTCAATTGTTTCATTCAATTCATTAACCAAATAACATCAATATGACCAGCCAAAACCTTACAGTCATTTTCTTCCTTTTGTTACTACTCACCTTTCAATTAAGCAAAGCAGTCATTATCCTCAATTGTTTGCATTTGCGAACTGGAAACTTTGACACTCCAATCAAAAGAAACAGACAGGGAGTTAATTCTTGAAGAAACAACTAATGGTTTTACTTATGAATTTGTGCCCAATCAAATTGAAGTGCCTAACTAGGAATTAAAATTGGTAGACATAGAAAAAGAAGAGAATACAAAAATAAAAGATGAACCTATTCAAATTAAGAAAGACTTAGCCAAAAGAAAACTAAAAAAGCTGATGAATTTCTTCATCAGCTTTCTATATAATTATGAACTATAATTCTAATTTTTAATCATGCGCCCTGAAAGAACACTAGAGCTTAATTTGATTTCGTAAATAATCAAACCATAATAACTCCCTAAGTCTTCAGAGTTGAATGTAATATTATTCTCACCTGTAATTACATCAACTGATTTTGTTGCAATCTTTTGACCTGTTATATCAAAGAAATTAATTTTAGCATTCTCGTTTCCAAGAGCATTAAACGCAAGTTGAACACTTGAAGTAAATGGATTAGGATAAGAATTCACCTCTATGTTATCTTGTCTAACCACATCATTAATGAATTCTACATTTATAGGTGAAGTCTCATTTTCTCCCTTGTAAACTTCTGATTTTAACTGCACATTATCAATTGAAATCACATTTGCTACTGAAGTATTTTTAAGTGGTGTTACAGAAACTACAATGTCATTCAAACTACCTACTTCATCTGCAATAACTGAGAAGGTAATTGTATTGTCATTTAAAGCATAATCAACACCTTCAACAAGGTCTTCATTTTCAATTCCCTCAAAAACTACACCTTCTCCTTTCAATACCAATTGATAGCCAAGTGCTTCATCAATATCTCCAAAATCCAATGTAATTTGAGTTAATTCATCCTTGTTTAATTGTTTGTTAACTACTTTTACATTTGATGATGCTGTATTTCTTTTTTCAACGTCGATATCATTTCTAAAGCTATTGTTGTCTTCCGAAACATCACCTATTTTAATTCCTACAAAAAATTGCGACTTATCATCATACAATGAAATCAAGTCAGCAGTTTCATTAATATTCCAAGGATTTGAAACATGCAACTCTTGATTGGCCTGAACAAATCTCCAACTGTGATTTTGTGGCAATTCATCATAAATGCCCAGTATCAATTTTCTAAGTTGCAAAACATCTATAACTGAAATACTTCTAGACTTATCAATATCTGCAGCAATCATTTTATATGGAGAATCAAATTTTTCAATTCCTAAAATATGCCGCTGCATAAGAATCAAATCTAAAGTACTTACACCATTAAGGTAGTCATCTCCAGAAACTGGTTTCAAATTATAATCTTGAAATTTCGACACATTTTCGAAAGCGTAGCTTCCATCAGCATCTGTAAGTGTTGTTAATTTTTGAAAATCAAATTCTCCATATTTCAAATCTAATAGTACATTGTCAATAGGCTCTTGAACTGTATTATTAACAGATCCCGATACCTCTACAATACTGCCAACATAGTTGGAACAGTCAGCTTGTATTGAAATTTCATCAATATCCCAAGCAGAGACTAAAGATTCATTCCCAACTAAACAATAAGCCAAAAATTCAAATCTAAATACTGATGGCACTTGTACATTAAATTCAGGCAATGCTGCAAAGTTAAATATCTCAGATGACCAATCAAACGTTGTAGCATTATCGATCCTTCTATAAATTTCCTGACCATTTTTAAGTACTCGGACAGCATATCTTGTTGGATAATTATTTAGCCCTTCTGTACCTACGATCCACTGAAATTCTTGCGGCGCTCTTTCATAAAACTTTAAGCTTGTTAACTGTATCGCTTCTTGATCACTTGGATTTACAACCACTTCAATAATCGTAGATTTTTCATCTCCTGCCAAATAATTACAATCATCAACAGAACTCACACACAATCCAACACCACCATTAACCCCTGGAGTACA
>Ga0055584_100005331_pt1 | contig 12604 bp, 20 predicted proteins | sample OSDHelmetaG_FD_58716 | JGI IMG/M metagenome (GOLD analysis project Ga0055584, IMG submission 58716) | Pelagic marine sediment microbial communities from the LTER site Helgoland, North Sea, for post-phytoplankton bloom and carbon turnover... | ecosystem: Environmental > Aquatic > Marine >... | reverse complement strand
ATTTTTACTTCCTGAAGGTTACAACTATATCAAGGGTTAAGTGAAAAAGATGTTTATTTTGTGGTTTTTAACTTATTTTAAGTTTGCTTTATAGAGATTAAGATACCGGAATAAAAATTTACTTTACGAGCGGGTTATAGGGTATTATGTGAATTGGTACTATACTTTAAAAAGAAGGTTTGGTTTGCAACTAAACAGTGAGCTTTAAGCTCTAGTACCATCAAAAAGAGTTTATCAGAATACTAACTTTGGGAGTTAGAGGGTGGCTGGATGGTCATTTTTGAAGTGAACATGCTTTTTCTTTTTTTATCGTTTTTAGTGTTATGCTTTCCTGTTTTTTATAGCCCAGTTAGCTTGATTGGGATTTTAATGTTGATTAGTTTAGGGTTTGTTGTAGCATTATCGTTATTTGGAAGGTTTTGATACTCTTATATTTTATGTTTGATTTATGTAGGAGGTTTACTTGTTTTATTTATTTATATCTGTTTAGTGAGAAGGAACTTTCCGATTAGAATTCAAATAGAAGTTGTTTTATTAGTAAGAGCTATTTCAGTCCTATGCTTATCTTTTAATCAAGGGTTTTTACAGCCTTTAAAAGTTTTAGGGTTTAGAACTTCAGAGTGTGGGTCTAGTTTAGTGGAAGGTAGGAATGTGTCGATTTTCATGTTTCTTGTTGTTCTTCTTTTAGCTATACTTTTAGTGGTGGTTCGAGTCTCCGGGGTGGGGACAGCAATTGTAGCAAATGAAAAGACTTAAGACCTTAAAATTTTCCATATTATTATTTATGTACTCATGTTGGATATTTCTCATGGGGTATTTGTTTATTTTAGAGTCTTCAACTCATATTTTTGAATTTGAAATATTCACCTTGTCAGGGGTGCCTTTCACTTTTTCATTTATTTTTGATAAGATTAGGGTTTCTTTTAGGATAGTGGTTACTTTAATTTCTGGTAGGGTGTTCTTTTTTGCTAGTAAATATATAGAAGAAGATCCTTTTGCTACTCGATTTATTTGAATTTTGCTTTCTTTTGTAATTTCTATGAACTTCCTAATTTTTTCAGGGTCTATCTTTTTCTTACTCTTAGGTTGAGACGGGTTAGGTATCACTTCTTTTGCTTTAATTATTTACTATGAAAGAAGGGAATCTGAGATAGCAGGTTTCCAGACACTGATAATCAACCGGATTGGAGATGTAATTATTGTCTTATCTTGTTTTCTTTTTTGTTGTAGAGGTCAATTTAGAATTTTTAGGTTTAGAGATCAATTTTTTTATTACTCTGGAGTTGTGGTTCTACTGTGTTTAGCTGCTTTAACAAAAAGGGCTCAGTTTCCATTTAGCTCTTGACTTCCCGCTGCGATAGCAGCACCAACTCCGGTTAGGGCTTTAGTTCACTCTTCAACTTTAGTAACAGCTGGGATTTTTATTATCATTCGATTAAGTCATAGAACTTTTCTCGACCCTAGGGTCTGTAGAGTTTTACTATTATGTGGATCTGTAACCTGTCTTTTAGGCGGGTGGGCTGCGACTTTTGAAAATGATATTAAAAAGGTTATTGCCTTGTCTACACTAAGGCAGCTAGGTGTAATGGTCTTCAGATTAGGTATAAATTTCCCTTCTTTAGGGCTGTTTCACCTGTTTACGCATGCTTTATTTAAAGCTTTGTTATTCCTGGCCGCTGGGCATATTCTAATAATAACTTTTGGAAGGCAAGATGTGCGTCAAATAGGTGGTTTGGGTTTAAGGATGCCTTTTACGGCTTTAATGTTCACTGTTAGAAGGCTTTGTTTAGTCGGAGCTCCTTTTATAAGGGCTTTTTATTCTAAACATCTAATTTTAGAGCTAATAATATCTAATCCTATTAACATGGTGAGAGTTGTTATCATAATGGTTGCAACTTTTATAACTGCGAAGTACGTTTTTCGGACTTTAAAGGGGGTAGTTTGAGGGAAATCCGGAGCCCCTTTAGTGAGTGGTTGTACTGATGTTTATACTTTTTTACCTGTATGCGTATTGGGAGCAGGTGCTGTGTGTGGAGGTGAATTTATCTCTAGCTTAGATATCTCTACTTTGGAGTACGTGTTTATTCCTGTTGTAAGTTCTACTTTGATTAACTTAATTACTATTAGAGGTATCTTTTTTGGTTTAATTGCCATTCGAATAAGAATCAAAAGAGCTACATTGTCAACTTTATTCTTTTTAACACCTCTCGTTTACGGCAGCCCAAAAATGTTTTCTAAGTTCATTTCTCTGGTTGGGGTGTTAGATTATGGTTGATTAGAACCTTACTTTAGGATTAAAAAAAAGTTTTATATAAGAGGAAGAGTGTTTTCTCAACAGTCAGTGTGACCTAATTCGCGTTTAATGATTTCAGTTAGATTGTGTTTGTCTGTTTTAATTTATGTTACAATATTTAGTTATTAGAATTTTAACCTGTTTATGTATTATTTTGGGTGTGGCTTACTATACCGTGTTAGAGCGAAAAACTTTAAGGTATGTACAGACCCGAAAAGGACCTAACAAGGCCGGTATTGCCGGTCTTGCTCAGCCTTTGGCGGATGCTCTTAAGCTTTTTATCAAAGAGGGTTTAATGCCCTATGGAAGGAATTCTTTCATTTTTGTTTTTGCACCGGCTTTAAGGCTTATTTTAGCCTTAGCTCTTTGACATCTTTACCCTAGAAGTTTTAATTATAAGTTTGTTGTGTGAGGTGTTTTACTATTTTTTTGTGTTACAGCTCTAAATGTGTATGGTACAATGTTGGCTGGTTGATCTTCAAATTCTAAGTACGCTTTTTTAGGGGCACTTCGTGCAGCAGCTCAAACGATTTCATATGAGGTTAGGATGCTTTTACTTTTATTATTTCCTGTGTTTATCTTGAACACTTGTTCGTGGGATGATGCTTCACAGAGTTCCTTCCCGGTGGTTCTTCTATTGGCACCATTAGCTAGGGTCTGGTTTACAAGAACTGTAGCTGAAACAAATCGAGCTCCTTTCGATTTTGCTGAAGGGGAATCTGAGATTGTTTCAGGTTTTAATATTGAGTTCAGGGGGGCCCTTTTCGCCTTAATTTTTTTAGCTGAATATGCTAGAATTCTATTTATGTGTATGGCCTCTGCTGTGTGGTTTCTTAGAAGTAGAGTACTAAGTCCTATTACTTTAACCCTAGAAATTTTAATTCTTTCTATTATGTTTCTACTGGTTCGAGGGGCCTACCCTCGTTATCGATATGACTTGTTGATAATACTATGTTGAAAATCGTTCCTACCCTTTTCTTTGGCTAGGTTATGCCTTGTCCTCTTACTTGGGTTTTAATTAGAAATTTTGGTGGCCGATTAAGGTGGTAGATTGTAAATCTATTTATGGTTAAATACCCCATGTATAAAGAAGTTGTAGGTTAAGTGTAGAAAACCCTGGGCCTTCAAAGCCTGTAATGAGTGTTCCAACTTCGTTGTTTTTAGTGAAAATTTCTTGGTTAGGTATCGCTTCTTCTTTGTTTAGCTATGCAAAGCTAAATGTTCGTGTTCTAAGGGTGTTAATTAGACTAGAAGGTTTAATATTAAGTCTTCTTCTACTTTTTTTTAGTAGTTTAAGTTTAAGCGGGCAGAGAAAACATTTTTTCTTAGTTTTGTTAACTTTCGCAGCTTGTGAAGCGGCGTTGGGTCTTTCTCTTTTAGTCAGGGTTCTTCGTTTACGAAGAAACGACTATGTATCCTCATTAAGCTCACTTAATTTTTATGTATAAAGTTCGTCAAGCAAATCCAGTAGAAAGACTGTTAAGTGTTCCTAGACCCGCTAGATTCTCTATTTGATGGAATGGAGGTTCTATTTTAGGGGTCTTATTAGTTATACAAATTTTAACAGGTTTATTTTTATCAATACATTACACAGCCGATATGACCAACACTTTTGCCTCAGTGATTCATATTATCCGGGACATCCCTGGGGGGTGACTATTTCGAAATCTACACGCTAATGGTGCCTCTTTATTTTTTGTATTCCTTTATATGCACATTGGGCGAGGGTTATATTACCAAAGTTACATCACACAACCTCGTACATGGATAGTTGGTGTAACAATTTTTTTTGTTAGAATGGGAACTGCTTTTGTTGGTTATGTCCTCCCCTGAGGGCAGATATCTTTTTGGGGTGCTACAGTGATTACAAATTTAATTAGAGCCGTTCCTTATATTGGAGGCCCCGCTGTGGAGTGAGTCTGAGGGGGGTTTTCAGTAGGGCAGTCTACTTTAAATCGATTTTTCTCTTTACATTTTATTTTACCCTTCGCTGTTGGAGGGTTGAGAGCGTTACACTTGTTATTTTTACATGAAAAAGGTTCTACAAACCCTTTAGGTGATTTGAACCACGTGAGAAAAATCCCATTTCATCCTTATTTTACTTGAAAAGATTTTGTTGGCTTCTTAGTAGTTGGGATAATGTTTGTAACTTTAGGGTTTTTTTACCCTTTTATTTTAGGGGACCCTGAAAACTTCAATGAAGCTAGATCTATAGTTACACCTGTGCACATTCAACCGGAATGATACTTTCTTTTTGCGTATGCTATTTTACGATGCATTCCCAATAAATTAGGGGGTGTTGTAGCATTAGTTTGTTCAATTGCTATTCTGTACGTTCTCCCTGCGGCGGCAACTGGTAAAATTATTCCGTCTTCATTTACCCCTTTTTATCAATTTGTCTTTTGAAGGTTGTTAGTTGTGTTTTTGATTTTAACTTGGTTAGGGGCTTGCCCTATCGAGGAGCCTTATGAGACATTAGCTGTCCCTATAACAATTCTTTATTTTGCTTTCTACTTATTATTAGTGTGTATACCTGCAACTTGACTGAAATTGATTAATTAATTAATCTAGTTTAAACAAAACAAGAGCTTGTCGAGCTCTAAATACAACTGAATTGTGGTTAATGAAACAGATAGCTTAAATTAAAGCGTAACACTGAAGATGTTATTATAGATTGTTCTTCTGTTTAATGAGATTTTGAGGTCAATTAAACTTTATAGATCCCGCTTCACCGATTCAAAGAGAGATATTTTTATTTCATGAACACGGGTTAGTTTTATTAATTGGGATTTCCACTTTCGTAGCTTATGTAGGGGTTAAGTTTCTCTTAAACACCTGAAGTTCTCGAACTGTTCTAGAGGCACAAACTTTAGAGACTGTTTGAACAATTCTTCCGGCATTTCTTCTTGTATGGTTAGCTCTTCCCTCTCTTCGGCTGCTTTACTTACTGGACGAGCAGACAGGTTTAGGATTAATTTTAAAAGCGACAGGTCATCAGTGGTATTGAACTTACGAGATTCCGCTTTGTGATAGAGGAAGCTTTGACTCCTATATAATCCCTGAAAGGGATTTAGAGGTTGGGGAGTATCGGCTTTTAGAGGTTGACAATCGAGCTGTAGTTCCATACCAGATGGAGACTACTGTCATTGCGACTTCGGCCGATGTTTTACATGCTTGGGCTCTTCCTTCTATAGGGGTGAAAATAGACGCAGTTCCGGGGCGATTAAATAGTTTTAGGATATTTGTTGAAAAGCCAGGTGTTTATTACGGTCAGTGCTCTGAGATTTGCGGTGCAAATCACTCTTTTATGCCTATTGTGGTTGAAGCAGTCGGGTTAAAAGATTTTGTATCTTTAGAATTTAGATCTCCAGTAAGTATATAATATGTACATTTACCTTCCAAGTAAAAAGTCTGAAATCGCAGGCTGGAGAACTGGGAGTTAGTTTAAAATTAAAATTCTGGTCTGTGGCACCGGAGATAACGTTCGTTGCTTCTGAAGTAGTAGTTTATTAAAACATTAAGTTGCAATCTTAAAATAGAGTTTCTCCTACTTTTTAATTTTCATTAATTCAATTTTGGTCAACCAAAAATCGGTGTATCTTCTGGGAAAATTCCCTCTTAGAGACTCAAATTCTCTCGTGCCAAACACCGAAAAGATATGAAAGACCTAGGGTCATGTTAAACGCTTAAAGTTTAGGCATTAATTCTGCCATTTCATAATTTAAAAATTATGTGTGATGGGTCTCTATTAACTTTAACCTTAGACTTGTTTACTTTTGAAGTGTAGTTTACTATCCCTGCAAGATAAGTTAAAAAAAGTCCTAGTGTAAAAATCATGAAAATAAATCCTATTATTGGTCTCAACTGTGGCATACTAAGGCGGCACTTCGTGCTTCTTTTAATTAACAGTTAAACGCTGTGTTAAGCTTCACCTTAAAGTTAGTAGCCAGGGTGCTCTTCTCTGTATAGTTTAACTAAAAGTGAAAAAATATAAGCTTGAATAAAACAGACAAACACCTCAAAAATGTTATACCCCACGTGAACAAAGAAAGTTATAGCGCCGATGTGAAGGGCTGAAACTGCCAGGGCATTGGCAATTAGGCCTATAATAATATGTCCAGCCCTAATATTAGCAATAAGTCGTACTATTAATGTTAAAGGGCGAATACAGATTCTTACTGTTTCAATTATTACTAATAAAGGCACCAAGGCTGCCGGAGCTCCGGCAGGGGCTAAATGAGCCGCTGACTCAGTTGGAAATTTTGTTCACCCGGAGAGGATCAGTAGGCCCCAAAAAACCAAGGCCAGAGATCCTACCACTCAAATGTTTCTTGTGATCCCATAAACAAACGGCACTAACCCTAAAAGGTTTCTAAAAAGAATAAAACCCATTAGTCTAAAAACTAATAGCGGAATTCCAGGTAGAGACTTTTGGCGGGTTTCACTGTTTGTGGACAGGAGAGCTAGAAAGATCTTTTGGTTAGATTGTCCTCATCTGTTTGAAATAATAAAGATTGATGCAACAGCTGCAGGGATGGTTCAAAGCAGAGTAGATAGTCATCCAATCTGTATACAATCTAGTGCGGAAAATAAGTCTGTGAACACTTGACCTGAGAGTGTACTATCTCAAAACTAAGGCCGAAACTTAGCGCGAATTCGCTTTCAGGTAGATCTAGAAAACTAATGTTCTTCTCCATCTCGAAAAGATGGTGTAATAATATACTACCTAGACAAGTGCACCTTCCGGTACACTTACTATGTTACGACTTATCTCCTTTTTCAACGAGAGTGACGGGCGATTTGTGCACAACTTGTTGAACATTCAAATAGTAATTATTTTCTTTTTTACTTTCAAGTCCGGTTTCCTTAGTTGATTTCAAACTAAATTCAAGATTTAAATCATTGTAACTCACCTTATAGGCTTTTTCATAGGCTGCGTCTTGATCTGTCTTTTTGTTTATTTACGTTTTGAGCTTATCTAAAACAGGCTCTGAAGACGACGATATACAAACTATTAGAAAAAGTGAGGTATTTTGCGGATTATCATTTATCTGGTAAGTTCCCCTGAAATTTGAAGTTGCCGCCATGTCATTTTAGTTTTAACTATAAAGTTTTAGTGCTAAAGCTTTAGATTTTGGTTCTATATAACGGGGTATCTAATCCCGGTTTATCTTTAGAATTGGTGCAGAATGGGAATTTTAAGTTCTATAAAAATTTTACCTGGTTATAGAATTTCAAAGTTAGCTAGCTTAAATTGTATAATCAACTCTTAGGTATGACCGCGACTGCTGGCACCTAATTGGTCAAGTTAGTGAAACTAAATTGAATTATTATTTCAAATATGGTTCAATGTCTCTTGCTGGGTTAATCAGATGTTTACTTTAATTACCATACTAAGTTTTGTTTCTATTATAGTGTAATCATGACAAAGTTTGAACAGAGGAGTGCTCCATTGTTGGGTTATGAGCCCAATAGCTTTAAATTTAGCTTACCTGTTCAAGACCCAATTCAATCTAATGCCCCCTCGTTTCATTCATGAAACATCCCAACTAAGAGGATTATAAGAAATACACCAACGCTTCTAAGAAGTAAAATAGAAGTTTTCCCCCTTAAGGCTCTTAAGACAGGGAATAGAAGTGCAATTTCCACATCAAAGATTAGGAAAAGGACCACTAGTAAAAAGAATCGGGTGGAAAAAGGGGACCGTATTTTTCTCAGGGGGTCAAACCCACACTCAAAAGCTGAAAGCTTTTCCCTTGAAGGGGAGTAAGTGATATAGCTTGTAATGGCATATACGACAACGAGTGCAGCGGAAAGGACAACTGTAAAGAGAAGGCTTAGAGTAAACAAGTTTACGATTTGGGGGAAGTGATCTACGTAAAGTTGGGAAGTGTTATTCCCTCCAAAGGTTTTCAAAACCTTTTTAAAAACAAAAATGTTAGAATCAGTACTTAAGCTTCTAACTTGAGTGAGGGGATGAGCGTCTCCATTCTATTATGATACCTCTTTTGAGAATACTTTTTTTTTCTTTAATTTTAAGTTCAAATTGATTAACATTGATCTTTTTTTTAGTTGTTAGGGTGCTTTTAGGTCTTGCTAACTTAAATAGAAGTTTTAGATGAAGACTAGATTTAAGGGCTTCGATGTCGACTATATCTAGTATTATGGTAGTTCTATCTTGTTTTCTTTGTTTATTAGCTTTAATTTCAAGGTGAGAAATAAAATCTTGTTATCTATTTAACTTGAGAATTTTAGTGTTGGCTCTGGTTTTAAGACTAGCTTTTTCATCTTCAAGATCTTTGGGTTTTTATATCTTTTTCGAAGTTTCTTTAATTCCAACACTGGCCTTAATTATTGGGTGAGGGTATCAGCCTGAGCGTTTACAGGCAGGTAGTTATATGATAATGTATACGGTTTCTGCCTCCTTACCTTTATTAATTGTCCTTTTATTTCATGGGGCTAATGTGGGTTCTATAGAATTCTTTTTAATAAATTTAATTCCCTCAAAGTTTTCTGGGCTAGTGTTATTAGGAGTTTTGGGGGCTTTTTTAGTTAAGTTGCCTGTGTACGGGGTTCATTTATGGCTACCTAAAGCTCACGTTGAAGCTCCTTTAGCTGGGTCTATAATTTTAGCTGGTATTCTGCTGAAGTTAGGAGGTTTCGGAATCTTTCAAATAAAATACGGACTAAATTTATACTTAGACTCTTTCTCCTTGTTAGTGGTCTCTTTTAGTCTCTGAGGGGGGTTTTTAGCCAGGTTAATGTGCTTACGGCAGATGGATGTTAAGTCATTTGTAGCTTATAGAAGAGTTGGGCACATGAGAATCATTGTGGCCGGCCTTTTACTTGACTCAACATGAGGGTTATTTAGAGCTTTAATCACTATACTAGCTCACGGGTTTTCATCGTCAGCCATGTTTTGTCTAGCTTATTTTAGCTATAAAAAAAGATTCACTCGAAATATTCCTTACATAAAAGGTTTATTACAAGTTTTTCCTGTTATTAGGCTATGGTGGTTTATTTTTTGCTGTATCAATATGGCTTGTCCTCCTACATTAAATCTGTTAGGGGAATTAAGGGTCGTTCCAATTCTTTGAAGGTCTAGACTATTTTTTGCTGTGGTTATAGGGCTTATAGTTTTTATTAGTGCAGCTTATAATATGTACTTGTATTCTTCAATAAATCACGGCAGATTCCAAACTTATATTTTACCTGGGGACAGAATTAAAAGGTCTATGTTGCTATCTTTAATGATACACTTTCTTCCTTTGTTGCTAATTCTAAAGTCTGATTTATTTAATTTTTGATAAAGTTAGAATTTAAGCTAGCCTGAAAAATTCTAATATCTAAAAGGGGTAATCCCATCTCTAAGTTACAAAGTTAGTGCTTTCTCTTAAGCTATTTTAGAAAGACCCTCATCAGTAGATTCTTACATAGAGGAATAGTCACACAACATCGACGAAGTGTCAATATCAAGCAGCGGCCAAGAATCCTAAGTGGTGGTGTCCGTTAAAATGAAATGATATCATTCGTAAAAGACATACAAATAGGAACCTGGCGCCGACTAAGACATGCATGCCGTGAAATCCTGTTGCAATAAAGAAAGTAGCTCCGTAGACTCTATCTGCGATAGAAAAAGCTCTTTCGGCATACTCGGCGTACTGCAGGGTGAGGAAATACACCCCTAGAATTACAGTAATTAATAAGCCTTGTAATGCACTTTTATTGTGGTTCGCCTCAAGTCTATGGTGAGCTCAAGTAATTCTAACTCCTGATAATAATAGTACTGAAGTGTTTAGTAAAGGAACTTGAAAAGCCGATAGTACCGTAATCCCGGCAGGAGGTCACATTGACCCGATTTCGGGGGTTGGGACTAGTCTACTATGAAAGAAAGCTCAGAAGAAAGAAAAGAAGAGGCAGACTTCGGATACAATAAATAAGACGAATCCCATTTTCAATCCTCTCACAACTTTTTTATTGTGAAGGCCTTGTATGGTTGATTCTCGGACTACATCCCGCCATCACATATAAGAAATCAGACTAGTGGTCAGTACACCTATGATTAGTAATATAAAATCACCGGACTTGATAAGCCCCACTAGCCCAACTGGTATGCAAAGGATGGCAAAAGACCCTAATAAAGGTCATGGCCTGTATTCGACTAGGTGGAAAGGGTGTCCCATATAAAGGAAATAGTTTCTAAAATTTTTGAGTTTATTCACTTTTAAAGTGAACGAATAGCCGCCGGATGAACGGGTGTCATTGATGTTGACAATTATGGGATAATCTCGCTATTCTGTGTCTACAGGAAATTTTCTTTTCTATTTACTAATAATTTTAGGTCCAACTGTTGCTGTTTCATCTTCCAGTTGAGTGGTCTCCTGGGTTGGAATTGAGTTAGCTTTTTTAGGGTTAATTCCCTTTTTGGTTAGTGACGGGAAAAGACTGCCAAGGCTGAGAAGAGAATCGGCCTTAAAGTACTTTTGTATTCAGGCTGCAGGTAGAGGGATTTTAATGTGCGGGGGTGTAATGAAATTTATAATCCCCTTTTTAATGGGAAGCTTCAGATCTAACATTGTTTTTTTAGTTGGACTAGGTCTAAAATTGGGAATTTTCCCGTTTCATTTTTGAGTTCCCAGAGTGGTGGCGGGCTTAAAATGGTATCCTATATTAATGATTTTAACATGGCAGAAAGTTGCCCCTTTTATATTTATAATAAATTTAGTTGAAAGGGTTCCGTCTTTAAGGAGGTTAGTCTTCACTTTAGGGGGTTTAAGAGCTATTGTTGGAGCTTTAATAGGATTAAATCAGACAAAGCTGGCTCCTATGCTGGGGGCCTCTTCTATTACCCATAGAGGGTGGGTTTCTATTGGAGCTGTATGCGGAGGTTTTTGGATTTACTTTTTAATTTATATTGGGAGCTTATTGTTGCTTATAGTTGCTCTTAGAAGACAACGAGTTTTTATAGCGGGTCTACTCACTTTGGCTTTAAGAGGTTTACCTCCTTTTGTAATATTCATTGGGAAGTGAAGGATCTTAAAACAGGCTCTAAGGTTAAGAGGATATTGATGGTTTATCAGGCTTCCGCTATTAGGTTCAGTTATAAGTCTTTTCTTCTACTTAAAATTCTTCTATTCTTTCTATTTAGAATCAGAAGAAAGGCTCCTCTCGAAAGGGGGTTATGCCATTTCTTTTAGAGTCGCGAATATGGTAGGAGCTTTGTTGATTATTATATTCTAATTCGATGACTGATAAAGGTGATAGATTTTTAATCTGTTTATGAGTTAAAACTCTCGAGTTGTGTGCGATGACTATTTTCAACTAATCATAAAGATATTGGAACTTTGTATGTTCTCCTTGGTATGTGGTGCGGGCTAGCTGGGACGGGGTTAAGTCTTTTAATTCGATTCGAGCTAGGAACTGCGGGAGCATTGCTAGGAGATGATCACTTGTATAATGTAATTGTTACGGCTCATGCTTTTGTAATAATTTTTTTCATGGTAATACCTTTAATAATTGGGGGTTTTGGAAACTGGATGGTTCCCTTATTAATCGGGGCTCCTGATATAAGCTTCCCACGGATGAATAATATAAGATTTTGGTTACTACCTCCTTCTTTTATCTTATTAATATCCTCAACCTTGATAGAAGGGGGCGCTGGAACTGGCTGAACAGTTTATCCTCCACTTTCCGGGGCCGTCGGGCATGGGGGTTGCTCTGTTGATTTAGCTATTTTTTCTTTACACCTTGCCGGGATGTCTTCCCTACTAGGAGCAATTAATTTTATTACTACAATCTATAATATGCGATCTCCTGAGATAAGATTTGATCGCTTAAGGTTGTTTGTGTGGTCAGTTTTAGTGACTGCTTTTCTGTTGCTTTTATCTTTACCGGTATTAGCCGGGGCTATTACAATGCTACTGACGGATCGAAATTTTAATACAAGATTTTTTGACCCTGCTGGCGGCGGAGACCCTATTTTATATCAGCATCTGTTTTGGTTTTTCGGACACCCTGAAGTGTATATTCTCATCTTACCAGGATTCGGGATAGTTTCTCATATTTTAAGAAATTTTACTTCAAAACCGGCATTTGGGACATTAGGGATGGTTTATGCTATAATTTCGATCGGAGTTTTAGGGTTTATCGTTTGAGCTCATCACATGTTCACTGTAGGGTTAGATGTCGACACTCGTGCTTACTTTACAGCTGCGACTATGGTGATTGCAGTGCCAACAGGAATTAAAATTTTTAGGTGGTTAATGACTCTTTATGGTAAGCGGGGGCCTATGAATGCCTCAATATATTGAG
>Ga0055584_100005330_pt1 | contig 12604 bp, 11 predicted proteins | sample OSDHelmetaG_FD_58716 | JGI IMG/M metagenome (GOLD analysis project Ga0055584, IMG submission 58716) | Pelagic marine sediment microbial communities from the LTER site Helgoland, North Sea, for post-phytoplankton bloom and carbon turnover... | ecosystem: Environmental > Aquatic > Marine >... | reverse complement strand
CATCAATGGATTGAATCCAAAGACGGGACCCAGGTGGCGGGTGAGATTAGCATCGGGGACTCGGAACGCAGTTGGAGGTTCCGGCCCAAGGCAAAATGGAAGCCAGGAAGCTACTGGCTCTGCTCGGATCAGTGGGTCGAGGATCTCGGTGGCAACGGGCCGGGGCGACCGTTCGAGCGATTGGTGGATGAACCGGAGAAAGTGCCCGGGATCACTCGCCGAGTCTTTACGGTGCGCTGAACGAATCCAACTCTCCGGGAACGGCCAGTGGGTCCAGTCGGAATCCGTCTCCCACTTCGATCAGTTGGGTTTCGATGGATTTCCAGTTTTCGTGTTGTTGAAGATCCTCCGTCGAACCGGTGGTGTCGTTCAGTATCGCGTAGTAGCCGGATCCCAATGTGATCATCGCGTCGAAACCCGGACCGATTCCATCGGGGGCGAAATCCACGTTGCCGACACGGTGCCGGTGCTCAATCAATTCCCGAGCCATTGGGCGAATGTTCTCAATGAACTCGTTGGCGTCGTGCCCATATCTTGGCCCCGCGTAGTGGAGGACGGTGCGGTCGAGTCCCACCAATGACACAAGAAACCATTCGTCGAAAGCGACGGAGCCAAATTGATCGTCGACTGCGAAAAGCGCGGACTGAATGCGCCGGATTGCGGATGCCAGATTCATCTGGGATGCACGTTGCGGGATGTGAAAAAGGAATTCAATCCCAAGTGCTCATTCATGAATCGACACGGGGCGGTTGTCACGGTTGGCGATGTGCGAATCGACCGCGGTGGTGTCGATTTCGCCGTTGGGGAGGATCAAGATTTCCGGTCGGTTCGTGAGATTCGCCGGAGCAAATTCGTTCCACCGCCCCATGATTTCACGGATCGCATCATGGCGTTTTGGGCGAGGCGCAATGAAGTCGTATCCGGTATTCTCGTATCCTTTGATGCTTTCCAGAGAACGATCGGCGATGTAGCGGACGGCATCATACTCGTCATCCATCAGCAGCGTGAGCATTGGGGGTATCCATTGTGTGCCGCTTGATGTGGTTTGAGCCGGCTCCCATCCGTAGTGCCATGCGATCAAGGCCCGGACGCTGGCGTCTCCTCTGAGGGCCCCGACAATTGAGGCGGCGGTTGCCGTCCAAGGGCTCTCCAATGCGGGCGATTTGATGGCATACCATTCATCCAAATGCTTGGCAGTCCATGACATTGTCTTGTCAAGATGACAGAGGTTGCATGCGTTCGGACGTGATGTGTCGAGCGTCTCCCTGACGCTCGGACTGGTGATGGAATGAGTTCGCGCGGCTTTGAGCAGTCCGTAGTTGGTATGCGGCATGTGGCAGTTCATGCACTGGCTGCCGCTCGAGGATGAGCGATGATGGGTATGCTCAACTGCGGCGAATTTCTCGGCGTCATGACACTGGGTGCAGGCGGCGTTCTTGCGCATTCCCGTGGCCAGTTGATCATCGGCCCACTCGGGGAGCGAGCGGGGATCGTTCTTCGACTTGTGAAGTTTATGGCATGACGTGCACGAGAGTGTGCCTTGGGTGTGACATGCGGATTTCCGGACGCCGGTGTATTCGCGACCTACGAGTCTGGTCTGACCGTCAGACCAGAAAGTTCCGTTCATGAGCATATCCACAGTAAATTCAACGTCTTCCTTGGTATCGTCCCCACCTCGGTAATAATTGGCGAAATAGTCGCGCGTGCGTTGATTCACGTCCATCAGCTCGAAAACGTTGGTGTCCAGAGATTGTCCCGGCACGTGCGGGATACCGTCCTGATGATAGATCATTGCGCTGTGACAGCTTCCACAAACCTGGGCAGAAAGGTCATGTGAAAGATCGACCGGATTTACAATCGGGTCGATCGCAGGGGCCGTGCCGGACGCCTTGGCCTGCCGCCACGTGTCGACGTGTTCAGCCGCCTTGCCGTGACATGATTCACAGGAAATACCGTATTCGGAGGTGCCCGAATCGAAATACGTGTGCGCTTCACTCCTGACCGTGTTGGGGCGTCCGCCAGTGGTGTGGCAGCGAATGCAGGCGTTGTCCCATTTGCCGGTCTCCAGTGACACGTTGTTGATGGGGAAATTCAGAAACGCGGATCGTCGTGGGATCCAGCGCTGGTCTTCGCGAAGAAATGCAAAGGGCAGCAAACCGACCGTTCGTCCGGGGCCAAGTCCCATCCAATAGACCTGCATATGATGGGAGCCGGTCGTCATTACCACCGGAAATGCGGTGGGGATGCCCGAGGGGCCGGGGACCAGTTCCTTGTCGGTCAAGAATTCGATCCAGCTGTATTCGTCGTTCTGGCGCAGATGGAATTGCTGTACCTTGTTGGTGCCTTGTATGCTCAGCGTGACGTCCTTGAAGTCACCGATCATAGTCGCTGGATCAGCGGTTTGGGTCATGGTCCGATGGTAGCTCGCGTGCCATGATTTGTGATTGTCCTCATGGCATTCGCGGCAGCTCTCGGATCCGATGTAGCCGTCCATGGGCTTTTCTTCCGGACGCATTTCTGCCAGTTCCGGTGGGGGGGAGGTGTCGGCGATCGGCGGGGAGGTGGATTTGCCGAGGGAATCGAGACTACCCGTTCGCCGGAGTATCAGGGCCAAGCATATCAGCAGCACAATGCCGGCAAGAAACATCATGCTTCGGTTTGCCGATGGCGGCTGGCTTGGTGTTTCTTCGGTCATACGATGGAATTCTCCCTGATAATGAAGGAGCTGGATCTTGGAGGCAAGTCGCCCACGTATTTACCGCTTGTGCGGCGGCGGCGGGAATGGCTATTTTCTGCCCCCTTAATTACCTAAGTAAACCGCTCACAATTAATACAAGTTAAGCATCATGGCACTACGTCTCGGAGATACCGCACCTGATTTCAGCGCTGAAACGACTGAAGGAAACATCAACTGGCACGAATGGATCGGAGAAGGTTGGGGAATTCTGTTCTCTCATCCGGCTGATTACACCCCAGTCTGCACTACGGAACTTGGCATGGCAGCCAAACTCAAGGGAGAGTTTGAAAAGCGCAATGCGAAGATTGCCGCTGTGAGTGTGGATCCGCTGGAGGATCACAAGGGTTGGTCGAAGGACATTGACGAGACTCAGGGCTGCACGATGAATTTCCCGATCATTGCCGATCCGGATCGCAAGGTCGCCGAGCTCTACGACATGATCCACCCGAATGCCGACAAGACCGCCACGGTTCGTTCGGTTTTCATTATCGGTCCGGACAAGACCGTGAAGCTGATCATCACCTATCCCGCATCCTGCGGCCGCAACTTTGCGGAACTCCTGCGCGTGATTGATTCTCTCCAGCTGACGTCGGTGCACAAGGTGGCCACACCGGTGAACTGGGAAGATGGTCAGGATTGCATCGTGGTTCCAACCCTATCGGATGAAGAAGCGAGCCAGCTGTTCCCGAAAGGTTTCACCAAGATCAAGCCCTACCTGCGCACCACGCCGCAGCCGAACAAGTAAGTATTTTTTGCCATCGGCATGAAAAAACGCCTCCGCGGGAAACCGGGGAGGCGTTTTCTTTGAAATCGTTGAAATCGTAGCAGGGTCAGTGGCCTTCTTCGGGTTCGTCGACCTTGCATCCGGTAAATGCCACGAGGACAGTGAAAGCTGCGACCACGCCAAGGATTGGCAGAAAGCTTGGTTTCGTGGGGTGAACCGTCTGGTAACATCCCCAACCAATCGCCGCCATCACCAACAACCAAACCAAAGTAGCTTTGTAGAATGCCATGGCGCGGGACTTTAGCCGGATCAGGCGGTCGCGCAAGTGTTTGTTGGGGCCAGGGCAAAAAATGGGGAGATTTCAGCACTTGCGTTTTGATTCGGCATTTGAATGATTTCCGCACTCATGAAGAAACTGATTCTGTTGCTCGCATTCGCGCTGGTTGTCGGAGTTTCTGCCGAAGCCGCCGACAAGAAAAAGAAACCGGCTGGCAAAGCCAAAGCGAAGGCCAAGAAGCCCAAGGTGCATCCGACCGGATACACTGACACGCCGTATTTGCCGGGGCAGAAGTGGCGCGTCCACGATGATGCCCGTCCTCGACCTTCAGTTGTGACGCCCGGAGGGAAATTCAGCGACATGGCTCCCGCGCCCTCGGATGCAACCGTGTTGTTCGATGGAACGGATCTGGACAAATGGGTGAACCAAAAGACGGGTGGCAAGGCGGGTTGGAAGGTTGAAAACGGCTATATGGAAGTGGCTCCGCGCTCCGGGACCATCGCGACCAAGGACAAATTCGGAGACTTTCAGTTGCACATTGAATTCGCTGCTCCGGAGCAGGTGGAGGGGCACAGCCAAGGTCGTGGAAATAGTGGTGTGATCATCTACGGCAAGTATGAAGTGCAGGTGTTGGACTCATACCAGAACAAGTCGTATGCCGATGGTCAGGCAGGTGCGATGTACGGCCAGTATCCGCCTCTCTTCAACGCCTCTCGCAAACCGGGCACCTGGCAGACCTATGACATCATTTTTGAAACCGCTCGTTGGGACAAGGATGGGCGCTTGAGCAAGAAGACGAGTGTCACGGTGATTCACAACGGCGTGGTATTGCACAATCGCAAGGAGTACATCGGCGCGGTAAGCCATCGCCGGGTGGGTAGCTACAACACTCCGCATCCGCCAGAAGGTCAGATAGTTCTGCAGGACCACGGTAACCCGACGCGCTTCCGCAACATCTGGATTCGTCCGTTGGGCGAATACGATGCGAACGACAAGAAGTAGGCGGTCTCAATAGTTCTTCGAAAAGCCGGTCTCCTATGAGGCCGGCTTTTTCATGGCTTGTACCAATGCCACGAAAGATTTGTGACCGGCAGGTTGCGAAATCCTCCAATGGGCGTTTCGATCACCGTGTTTCCTTCAGTCGGTTCCGCGAGTGCCGGACGGACATCGGACCAACGGACCAATCCCAGGTCGTGGTCTTTTTTTCGATCGAGCACGAAGAAGATTCCCTCGGACCTGAACGCGTCGGGAGCCACGACGTAACGCACATCGGCAGGTTGCAGTTCTTTGATTTCAAGCGGCCAGTTTTCTTCGTAGATCGTTTCATGATCGGCCGCTTTCGTATCTCTCGCGTAGGCGAGCAATTCGGTGACGGCTGCGTTCAGATTGGTTCCCGCATATTTCAGGGCATCTGGTGAGGGGTGGGTTGGATTCACGCTTGCACCTGCGGAAATGTTCGTTGCCGCCTCCGACTGCTGCAATGCCCTTTGGAATTCAGCCCATGATCCCGTGTTTCGGATGCCAGTCATGATCCCGGCCGCGACGACACAGAATAGGACTCCAATCAATCCGAAGAGTATCTGTTTGCTGTTAGACATATGTCCGGGTTACGCCCGAAGTGGGGACGGTAGAAAGAACCAACCACGGGGTGCAATCGGTTTTCTTTTGGGCGTAATCAAGAATTTCGCGGGCCGTCATCTTCGCGTAATCTAGAAATCGTAATCTGATACACGTTCGATCCAACAAGTTTACCCAACCGAGAAACCATTAGTTATGATCAATATGAAAAAAACATTCATGGCCCCGTTGCTGGCCTGCGCTTTGTGCGCCGGCACGGTGGAATCTGAGGCTCGTCCCGGTGGCGATCACCGTGGCCGAGGTCCCGAACGCGGTGGCAAGACCGTCAAGGGCAAGAAAAGTCGATCCGGCAAACCGGTCAAAGATCAGATGCGCGGCAAGCGTGGATCCGGCCATAGAGGCTCAACTGCTCGTGGCATGCGGGGTGGACCTTCCGGTCCTGGTTTCCGAGGCGGACCGCAGGGCGGACCTCCGTGGGCTCGCGGCGGATTCTCCGGCCGGGGACCCTCGAGTCGCCAGTTCGGCCCCCCGCAACGAGGTGGATTCAAACCGCAAATGGGCGGTCGTGGCGGTAGTCGCGGTTCGGCTTCACGCGGCTTCGGACCCCCTCCTTGGGTTCGTGGTGGTCGTGACAGCCAGCGTTCCTTCGGTCCTCCCTGGGGGCAAGGACGTGGCAATAGCCGCAGCTTTGGACCGCCTTCGTTTCGTGGCCAGAGCCGCGATTCCGGCCGGTCGGGTTCATCAGCCCGCCGCTCAGGACCGCCTCAGCGTGAGGGGCGTGGCCGATCTGATCAGCAACGTAGCATGCGCGGTGGACGAGGAGGCCAAGAGAGCGGTCAGCCATCCAAGGGCTTTGGTCCTCCGTGGATGCGTGGTGGAGATTCCGATGGTGGCTCAAAGGGTGGCCCGCCATGGATGAGAGACGGTGACCATGATCGTGGCGATAAAGGCCGCGGGCAGGGTGGTCGTCCGGATATGCGCGAAGATCACAAGGGCCCAGGTCCCAAGGATGGTCCGAGTCGTGGCCGTGGAGGCCCATTGGCCAGAGGCGAGCACGAGGGATCCGATCGCGACGGTGAACGTCGCGGCGCCGGTCCGCAACGTGGCCGTGGCGAACGCGGTGGTCCTGATCGAGACGGCGAGCGCGGGGCACGTGATGGAAACGATGGTCGTGGCGGTCGTTGATTTGGCCAGAGATCAGTAGCAAAACAGAAAGGCGCGGTTCGTATGGAACCGCGCCTTTCGTGTTCAGTGGAGGCAATTCGTCAAGCTTTCGGATAGACCTGTCGGGTGGCCATGATCCCGACATTTTCAAAGACGCCGGCTTTCGCGTAAGGGTCTCCCGATGCGAAAGCTTCGGCTTCCGCGCGATCGGCGACTTCAATGATCAAAAGACTGCCCGTCGGAGTTTCTCCATCATCGGTCAGGGTAGGGCCGGCGTATTTCACCTTGTCGATGTTGGCTTCCAGGTATTCGAGGTGGGCCGGGCGGTTTTCCTTGCGCAGGGCAAGTCCGGTTTCGGGTTTGTCGGTGCAAATAAGTGAGAACAACATAAATAGCTTTCGGTTGGATTTCGTTTAAACTGAAAGATCTCAAAATGAAAGCTCATGCCATTTTTTTGTCGGTGGCCGCCACTCTCGTGTGGGCCGTGATGTTGTCGGAGAGTTCTGAAGCTACGGCTGCCGTCCGGGCGGAACCGACCAACAAGGAATTGAGGGAGCGGGTGGAGAAGCTGGAAAAGGCTCTGGAGAAACGTGAGCGTTCCGCGGAGGTTGCACTTTTGCGGTCCCGGTTGACGGAATTGGAAAGATTGATGCGTGAGGCCCGCGGCGGCAGCTTGTCCATGGCTCCGAAGGCGGATTTGCGGGACGTGTCGTCGTTGCAACGAGATCATTCGACCCTTCAACGCACGGTCATGTCATTGGAGAATAAGATGGGGCGTCTGGAGCGCGCAGATTCCAGTCGCTCGTCGTCCGGTGTTTCAATGTCTTCGTTGCAGCGCGATATCGGAAACCTCCGGCGCACGGTTTCCACTCTTCGCAGTAGGGTGGACAGTCTGCGTCAGTAATCTGCTGACGTAGCATTTCGATTGCATCGTGACTTGCCGGGCAGAGGAGTTGTTGGAACACTCCGCGCCCACAAAGTCATGCGGAATCATACTCTGTCCCATACTCTGTCCCGTTTTATATTCCTCGTCGCCGGTTGCGCTGTTGGATCCACAACTTTGGCTGCTTCCAAGCTGACCGATCCCATTGCCTCTGATTCCTTGATATTCAAGGAAAAGAACGGCCAAGTCGCGGTCGAAGCCGAGCATTTCTACAAGCAGACCAAGACCGGCAAGCGCGCTTGGTATCTCACAACGGCCAAACAGAAGTTCAAGGCGGGCAACGACGCCGATCCCTCTCATGTCACTGGAGCCAGTGGTGGCGCGTATTTGGAATCGTTGCCGGATACCCGGCATCACCATGGACACAAACTGATCAACGGTGAGAATTTTTCAAATTTCCCCGGCAAGCTTGCGATTCTGCACTACAAGATTCATTTCGATACTCCCGGCAAATACTACGTCTGGGTGAGGGCCCATTCTACTGGCAGCGAAGACAACGGGATTCATGTCGGCTTGGATGGCGAATGGCCTGAGTCTGGCCAGCGCATGCAATGGTGCGAGGGCAAACGCACCTGGTGGTGGGAAGCCAAGCAGCGCACAGAAAAAAATCACTGTGGTGAGGCTTACAAGATTTTCCTGAACATCGCGAAGCCAGGCGTGCATGAAATCACGTTCTCGCAACGCGAGGATGGATTCGAATTCGACAAGTTTATCCTCACGACCAAGCGGGAGTTCGAACGTCCGGTCGCTGGTGCTCCCACAGTGTTGGTCAAGAACGGAACGGTTCCGCCGGCGTTCGCTGTGCCTGCTGGTTACCAAGATCCTCCCGGCAAGCCCGTGGCGAAGGCTCCGAAGAAAAAAAACGGCTCCAAGCAGAAGCCGGCGGTCAAAAAAAAGGCGTCGGCTCCCGCCAATGCGGCCGGTCAGTTCCTGGTCAACGGAGCCGTGGGAACCTTGCGGGCTGCTCACTTTCCGACCACTCAAGGTACGGGATACTACCTGGACCAAGGGAAGTGGATGGCGATTTCTCCCGAGAAGCGCAAGTCGGCGGCCACGAGTGAACCGTTCCCGTTCGACAATGGGCGCTACGACGTGACGCTCTTCACGGTGGGAGAGAATGACGGCCGGTCCTCGTATGCGCTGGCGGTCGGTGGCGAAAAGATCGGTGCTTTCGTCAATCCTCTTTCGAAGAAGATGTATGAGGAAGGGCAGAAATATTCGGTCACCTGGAAGAACCTGCAGATCAAGACGGCTGACGGGATTCGGGTCGCTGCTGCCATCGCGAGCGAAGACGGTCAGGAATATAGTCGCGCCCGGTGGTCGCGGGTTGAATTCAAGCGAGTGGATGGGAAACCGGCAAAGGTAATACTGGCCCGCGCACCGTCCGGCCAGACTGTGACTGCCTCGGTGAGCAAACCGATTCCCTCAGCTCCGCTGGTTCTGCCACGCAAGGCCGATGGGGAAGGCAACGTCAAGATCAGCGGAGAGTTGAAACAATGGCATAAGGTTACGCTGAATCTGGATGGTCCGTTCTCTCATGAGCAGGACAATCAACCGAATCCTTTCACCGACTATCGCATGGTCGTGACGTTCTCGCATTCCAGCGGTACACCAAAATATGTGATTCCTGGGTATTTCGCTGCGGATGGCAATGCCGCTGACAGTTCGGCCAAATCGGGCACGATTTGGAGAGCGCATGTGTCGCCGGACAAAGCCGGCAAATGGAATTATCAGATCTCTTTTGTGCAGTCTAAGAACGCGGCCATTTCCGGTGTCAAAGGCAAGGCGGTTGCCGGGTTCAACAGCAAGCGTGGTTCGTTCAATGTGGCCAAGACGGACAAGACGGGGCGAGACCTTCGAGGGAAGGGGCGTCTCCAATACGTCGGCAAACGCTACCTGCAGTTTGCCGGGAACAAAGAGTATTTCCTGAAGGCCGGAGCAGATGCGCCTGAGACTTTTCTGGGCTACGTCGACTTCGATGACACGGTGGCAGGCAAACCGAGCCGCGTTCCATTGAAGACTTGGTCGAAGCACGTGCAGGATTGGCGCCCGGGGGACCCCACGTGGAAGAGGGGCAAGGGCAAGGGAATGATCGGTGCGATCAACTACCTGGCTGCCAAGGGTTGCAACGCCTTTTCCTTCCTGCCTTACAACGCTGGCGGTGATGGCGACAACGTTTGGCCCTTCACGTCGCGTAACGACAAATTTCACTACGACTGTTCCAAACTGGATCAGTGGGGGATCGTGTTTGATCATGGAACCAAGTTGGGGCACTACTTGCATTTCAAACTGCAGGAAACCGAGATGGATGACAACCGGCGTGGCGGTCACAAGGGCGGAAACAGTGCCGGCAAAGTGCCAACCTCACTCGACGGAGGCAAACTTGGAAACGAACGAAAACTCTATGTTCGGGAACTTGTGGCCCGCTTCGGTCACAATCTGGCATTAAACTGGAATCTGGGTGAGGAGAACACCCAGTCTACCGAAGAGCAGACGGCCATGGCTCGATACATTCATGACGTGGATCCTTACGATCACCTCATTGCCTTGCACACATTTCCGAATCAGCAGGATCAGGTCTATCGTCCGCTCTTCGGGAAAAAGTCCAAGGTATCCGGATTCTCGCTTCAGAACAGCAACATCCGGGACTCCCATTGGCAGGTTGTGAAGTGGGTCAATGAATCCGCCAAGGCGGGTAAGCCGTGGGTGACCGCGTTCGATGAGTCCGGGACGGCGCAATACGCTCAGGTGCCGGATCTGGGTTACGCCGGATTCAATGGTTTCGACAAGGAAGGCAAGAAGGTTCACACCCAGCACGATGTCCGCAAATACACCCTTTGGGGTACGTTGATGGGCGGTGGTATCGGTTGCGAATACTACTTTGGCTACAAACTCGCGGAGAATGATCTGGTGTGTGAAGACTGGCGGAGCCGCGACCAAAGCTGGGGCTACTGTCGCATCGCGTTGAACTTCTTCCAAGACGAGAAGATTCCATTCTGGGAGATGGCCAACGCGGACGGATTGGTCGGCGTGAATGCGAAAGACAATTCACGTTACTGCTTCGCAAAAACGGGTTCGGTCTATCTCGTCTATCTGTCGAATGGCGGAACCAGCAAGTTGGATCTGAGCAAGGCGAAGGGCCAATTCAGGGTGAAGTGGTTCAATCCGCGAAAGGGTGGGGCACTGCGGAACGGCAGCGTGAAGCTGGTCTCGGGCGGCAAATTTGTCTCCATCGGCAATCCCCCATCTGACAAAGGCCAGGATTGGCTCGCCGTGATTCGCCGTTAGACGAGGATCCTGGAATCCACTCGCTCACTTTTCGACGAGTTCACTGCAAGCTGCTCGCCGCCACCGGTTTGTCTGGCGCTGGTTGAGATCTGTCCTCGAAAAAAGAATTCCCCTAATCGCGTCGGCGGGGAAGCATGGCGGCGATGATTCTCGATCAGGCGACAACGGGTGCGCACAGCGCAGAAAGCTTTCTTGCCCCATATCTCCAGGAATCGCTGCCGTGGCTCTATGCGGATTCGATGTGGTGGACACTCATCGGCTCAGTCGGGGGAATCTGCTTCGGAGTGAGGTTCATCATTCAGTGGGTGCTCTCGGAAAAGGCCAAGCGCATCGTGGTGCCAGACATCTTTTGGTATCTGAGTTTTGTAGGGAGTGTGATTCTGCTCGTCTACGCGTTTCACGTTGACCGATTGCCGGTGGTGGTCGGATTGGTGTTCTCGCCATTTCTCTACGGGCGTAATCTCGTCCTCCTGCACCGGGAAAAGAAGCGGTTGGCGTTCGCTGAAGAAGTGTAGTGGCGGCTTGTCGTGGACGTAGTGTCTCAATCGGCCGATCCAAGGCATGAACCTCGACGGCGGATCGGTTTGTGGCTGGTAGTGATCGGCTTTCTTACGTTGTGCGTTGGTTACGCGGTCATTCAATTGATGATCCCGGGCCAGACGGAGCTGCAACGGTGGATGGCGGAGCAACGAAAGGCCGGAGAGGGATTCACAATTGAAGAACTCTTTCCGCGCGGATTCGGTGATCCGACCACGAACAAGATCACGGAGGTGGAACGACTGTTGTCGGTCTTGGATCCCCGTCTCAATGAAATGGCAGGGGAATCGTCAATCGTTGGCAGTAATGGGATTGCAATGCCCGTTTGGCGGTTGCCCCGAACCCATCAGGCGGACGGCTGGGCAGCGACCAATGTTCCCGCTCCATGGAGTGAATGGGCTGAAGCGGTGGACAATTCCAAGGCTGAATGGGACGAGATCATCCGCTTGCTGCCGAACCCTGACCGGGATCTGGGTGATGCGTTGCGGATCGGCTCCACCGTGAAATTGTATTTTGTGAAGAAACGGCAACTGGCATATCAACTGGCGGCAGTGGTCATGGTCGAGTTGCAGCGAGGAAATTCCCTGCGCGCCAAACAGTTGTTCGATGCGTTTCTTCGTTGGCCTGAATGGCACGCGGAATACAAAACTACGATCGGACAGATGATTCGGATCGCGATATCACGCTTGCTGTTGAAGGTGCAATGGTCGGTTCTGCAATACCCGGGATGGACGGATGCAGATCTGATGCGTTGGCAGCAACATTGGCAGACGAATGTTCTGGTTGAAGGATTCCCAACCGTGCTGCGAGTGGAGCGGGCAATCATGTTCCGTCAGTTCGACATTCTGGCAAAACAGGGAACAGCCCCGATTTTTACAGTTGGTGGATCGGGTACACGGATCGGGTCAAAGGTGGCCGGCAAAATCTGGTCAACGTTTCTGGCAGAGGCTGATCAATTGTTCTACGGCAGATACCTGCAGGACTATATCGATGTAGTGCAGAACGGAATGGAGACTCGCGACCATCGCGTCGTTGCCATTGAGACGGCGCATCTCGGCGCGATGATGAATACGATGCTGAGGAGTATTCGCGGTCGATTCTACCTGGTTTCCAAGGCGGGGATTCCCTCCTTCGACCGGATGATCAAGACGGGTTTCGAGTATGAATCGCATCGGGAAATCGTGGTGACAGGCATAGCCCTGGCCCGCTATCGCCGCCAATACGGAGAGTATCCGGCGGAACTCGGAGTCTTAGTGCCGGCATTTCTCCCCGAACTTCCGACTGATTGGATGACGGGACATTCCCTTATATATCGGCGGTTGGGAGATGATGAGGTCGAGTTGAGATCGGTTGGAC
>Ga0055584_100005328_pt1 | contig 12607 bp, 11 predicted proteins | sample OSDHelmetaG_FD_58716 | JGI IMG/M metagenome (GOLD analysis project Ga0055584, IMG submission 58716) | Pelagic marine sediment microbial communities from the LTER site Helgoland, North Sea, for post-phytoplankton bloom and carbon turnover... | ecosystem: Environmental > Aquatic > Marine >... | reverse complement strand
CGCATCGAAATGGAGCACATGCATCGGCTCCTTGAAGGCGCGCACGATGGGATAGGTGATGGCATGGTCGCCACCAATGATGACGGGCATGGCGCCGCGATCCAGGATGGCTTCAACATCGGCCGTGATGTTGTCGAAGGTCTGCACGATGCCGGTCCCCATGACATCGGTATCCCCGACATCGATGATGCGCCGCTTTTCGGTCTCCCATTGCAGATAGCTCTTGTCGGTCAAGACGTTGTAATAGCCCGACGAACCGAAGCGCAGCGAATGCTCACGGATGGAGCGCGGCGCAAAGCGTGACCCCGCCATGAAGGGTGAACCCTCATCGGTCGGCACACCCAGGATCGCGATATCGGCATCAAGCGTACCGATGTCGTCACAGTAATCCTGACGCAGGAAGGTTGGCACACCCGAATAAGGCGCGTTGTAGCGGCCAGGTGCGCCACGCATGTTGACTTGCATCGGGGTTATCCTCTTTCAGGTACGGCGATAAACGAAAAACCAGCCCGCAGGCTCCAACGGTTCGAAGAATTTGTCGAGTTCCTTCTCGACCAGTTCCAGTTTTCTCTCGGCGACCAGCACATCCAGTGCTGCCTTGAAGCCCTGGGCTTCCCAGATATCGACATGGACGGAAAACGAGATCAGGCCGCCGGGCCGAAGCAATCTGACAAGCTCATCAAACGGTTCTGGACCAACATGGCCGCAGGTGAACGTGCCCGACGACACCATGGCGTCATAACAGGCATCAGGCAGGTCGATGGGTTTGGTGAGATCAGCACGGATCAGATTGCGGTAGATGCCGCGCGCGCGTGCCTTGGCCAGCATCGCGTCGGTCAGATCGACACCATCGACCTTGTTGAAACCCTGCTCATGGAGGTGATCGCTGGTCAGCCCGGTGCCACATCCCACATCGAGGATTTCAGCGCTGGTGTCTCGCAGGTGCCTTGTCAGCCGTTCGGCCACCAGGCGCGGCGAGCAGTAGCCCAGTTCACCGACCATGTGCCCTTCGTAGTCATCAGCCCAGAGTTTGTAGAAGGACTGGGCGTCATCGCTGTCTTTCAGGCCATAGGCCCCGCTGACAAAGGCATCCTTGGCAAGATCGATGGGTTGGTCTGACATGCTGTCCCTATTCTTCTGGCGCGTCTGAACACGAGCAGCGATGGTGGCGCGCCAGGCGGCACCATGCAAGAACGGACCTGATGAAGCGAGGAACCATGACCACGACAGTGATCCGCTACGAGGACCATGAAGAGGTGCCCTGGAACAACGGGCTGGGAGTCACGCGTGAGGTTGCCAACGCCTTTCGCCCTGACGGCACCCTGATATGGCGTGTCAGCATGGCGACCATCGACAAGGACGGCGCATTTTCCGACTTCAGCGGCGCCAAACGCATCCAGATCCTGCTCACCGGCGCCGGATTTGTTCTCGATTTCGGGGGCCACGGCAGCGCCGCGATGAAAGAACCGTTCAATCCCGCAACCTTCGAGGGCGGCTGGCCTACATCGGCGCGAAACGTGATCGGAAAGAACCAGGTCCTCAATGTCGTGACGGCAAGTGCACATGCAGACGGCAGAGTCGCAGTTCAGCAGGTAGACAGCGACGGCCTGCAACTTGCCCGTGGTGGCAGCTTGCGCCTGTTTTACGTCCTCACCGGCGCTTTGAACGCAGAGATCCAAGGCCAAACCATGATGGTAAAACAGGGCGAGGCCTTGCGCATGGATAACGACGCAAGCACAGGCCTTGTCATGCCTGCCGATGAGCCCACGCTGGTCTATCGGATTGACATCGACCTTGCGTAGAAACCAGCGGCGCGCTGAACTGTGCAAGACTGAAGACCAGCGGCAAAGGAGATGATCATGACGGGACCACAGTTTGAGCGAGACGCAGACGCTGCAGACGTCGCTGCAAGCCTTGAAGAGCATGGCTATGCCATTGTGCGTAATCTGGCCGAGCCTGAGGTGCTTGCGCGCCTGAATGCCGAGTTCAACCCCTATGTCGATGCCGTACCCCTGGGTAAGACCGAGTTTGCAGGGGACAAGACCAAGCGCATCAACAACCTGATCGCCAAATCGACAGCCTGCCGCGAACTGGCACTCAACCCCCTGGTCATGGGCGTTTGCGATTCCGTCCTGCTGCCATACTGCGCGCGCTACCATCTTCATGTGACGACCCTGATCGAGCTGCAGCCAGGACAGGGCCAGCAGGTGCTCCATCGTGACGGCGGCATCTACCCGGTGCGCTTCCCAGCCATTCCCACGACGCTGGCAACAATCTGGGCATGCAACGACTTCACGGCGGAGAATGGCGGAACCCTGATTGCGCCGGGCAGTCACCGCTGGGCGCATGAGCGCGAACCCAAACCTGATGAGATCATCTCTGCAGAAATGCCTGCGGGATCAGTCCTGATCTACACCAGCAATTTTTATCATGGCGGTGGCAACAACCAATCAAACGGCACACGCCGCGGCATGGCGTTGCATTACAATCTGGGTTGGCTGCGCCAGGAGGAAAACCAGTTCCTCTCGATTCCGCCCGAAAAGGCCGCAGGTATCGCACCGGAAGTCCTGCAGTTGATCGGCTACGACTTCGGCGCGCCCTATCTGGGTTTTGTCGAGGAAGGCCACCCGTTGACCCTGGCTGATCCCGACCTGCCCCGTGACATGGATCGCACCGGGGGAGAGGAACTCGTCAGACGCCACGAAGCGATCAAACCCATTCCCATGGGCGAAAATCCCCCGGGGAGCTGGGACTGATCATGGCCGCCACGGTCATCCGTTACGACGACCACACGCTGGTACCCTGGAAGAACGGCCAGGGTGTAACCCGCGAAATTGCTGTTGCGCGCGACGGCTCCAGCTTTCTGTGGCGCCTCAGCATTGCCTCGGTGGATCGCACAGGACCGTTCTCCGATTTCAGCGGCTACGACCGGGTCATCATGTTGCTGGAAGGCGACGGTATGATTCTCGATTTCGGAGGCCAGGGCCGTGCCGTCATGGCGCAACCCTTCGTGCCACAACGTTTTGACGGCAGCTGGTCAACCCATGCCACGCTTCTGGGTGGGCCGCTGACCGATTTCAACGTCATGACCGCACAGGGCAGAGCCAACGCCGATGTCGCGGTGATGAAGGCCAGTGCGCAGGGTGTTGCCATGACACACGCTTCAACCGTTACCTTCTTTCATGTCCTAGCGGGATCATGGGATATGACGGGTTACAGCCTGGACACCACCCTGGATGAAGGCGATTGCCTGCATGTGGATGAGGAGCCCTGGGAGGGCCGCGCCATCGCACGCTCGCCCGATGCCCTGCTCTATTCCGTCGCCATCACGGTCAGTCCGCAACCAGGACAATGACGGCATAAACTGCCGCTCCCAGGGCAAAGGGCAGGAACCTGCTCTCACGATCCTCGGGCAACTCTTCCTTGATCACGTTCATGATCACGCTGCCGGCCAGGAAACCAAAGATGATGCTGATGGTGGGATCATGCAGTTCGATCAACGCGCCCGTCGCCCATCCAGCCAACAGCGCCACCGCCACGATCCAGCGCACACGGCTCTGATAGAGTTTCTTGTGGTGGTCAAAGAGGCCGTAGTCACCGGTCAGAAAATGCAGACCCATGGCCACAGCATAAAGCGCCAGCGCCTGCAGACTGTGGTCCTCCCGGTTGAGTAAGAGATAACCGATCAGGAAGTTGTAGACCGCAAAGGCACCAATATGGACCCAGAAGACCGTGTTGTGGGCCTCGTCCACGCCGGTCGCGGCAAGCAGCGTCCGTCGTGACGCCGTGACCGTGCGGTCCAGGCCATAGAACGTGATGAGCCCCATCAGAGCCAGCAGATAGACGATGTGGCCGGCCAACCATTCCAGTGACGGGTTGTCATGGGCCAGGATTTCGTTGTGTTCGGTCAGGCTGGGGAGAACGTGGAGAAAGACATACGTCACCGCCACGCCGCCGCTGAATGACAACCACCCACTCCGCTGTTGGCCGTGCAGACCCCGGAGGTGACCGATAAAAACATGAATGCCGGCAAAGAGCAGCGCGCAGGCAAAGGTGAGAGATAGGATCATTTGAAGCCAGAACCTTTCCACCAGTGTCTGGCGGCAGTTTGCTTGTGATCTATACTAACAGCAATTCGCGACATCCAAGGAGAGAGCCATGCTGCATTCACGCCCGGAACTTGTAGGCACCTTCGGGATGGTGACCTCCACCCATTGGCAGGCCAGTGCGGCGGGCATGGCCATGCTGGAAAAGGGCGGGAATGCTTTTGATGCAGCCGTTGCTGCTGGCTGTGTCCTGAACGTGGTGGAGCCCGACCAGAATGGTCCCGGCGGGGATGTCCCGATCATCCTGTGGAGCGAGAAAAATCAGAAGGTCGAGGTGATCTGCGGTCAGGGTGTCGCACCCTCAGCCATTCGCTCCGAAGCACTGCGTGACATGGGGCTGGATGTGATGCCGGGCATCGGTCATCTGCCGGTCGTCGTGCCCGGTACGTTCGGTGCATGGATGCGCGTGCTGCATGATTACGGCAGCCTTACCGTGCGCGATGTACTGGAACCTGCCGTCTCGATTGCGCGCGACGGCTTCCTGCTGACACCGACCGTTGCCAACGTGCTCAGCCGTGGGCGTGATTTCATGGTCGAGCACTGGCCTACCTCGGCCCAGGCATACGGCATCGAAAACGGTGCACCTGAAGCCGGAACGCTTTATCGCCTGCCCCAGATGGCCGACACCTATGAGCGCGTGATCCACGAGGCCGAGGCCGCGGGCAGTGACCGCGAAGAGCAGGTCGAGGCGGCACGCAGGGCCTGGTACGAAGGGTTTGTTGCCGAGGCCGTCGATACCTTCATGCGCGAGCCGGTGATGGATACCTCTGGCGAGGCGCATGCCGGATTTCTGACCGGCGATGACATGACCAACTGGCGTGCGGCGGTCGAAGAACCGGTGACGCTCGACTATGGCGATTACACCGTGTGCAAGGCAGGGCCCTGGTCCCAGGCTCCGGTTCTGCTGCAGCAACTTGCCCTTCTGAAGGGGTTCGATGTCGGGGCCATGGGTCCCAATAGCGCCGATTTCGTCCACACCGTGCAGGAATGTGCCAAGCTGGCCATGGCCGACCGCGAAGCGTTTTATGGCGACCCTGCCTTTGTCGATGTACCGCTCGATGTCCTGCTTTCCGACGCCTACAACGAAGATCGGCGCAAGCTGATCAGCGGACAGGCGCGCATGGACCTGCCTCCTGGTTCTATTGAAGGGTATGGCGGCGAAATCAGGCTGCGCGCACTGGGCTCGACCAATGTGGCCAATGCACAGATGACTGTGGATGGCGAAAGCGACGCACCGGCATGGCAGTCGATGACCCAGTTCCAGGCCGAAAGCCATGGCGACACCTGCCATTTCGATATTATCGACCGGTGGGGCAACATGATCTCGGCCACACCCAGTGGCGGCTGGTTGTCAGGCTCTCCTGCCGTGCCAGGTCTTGGCTTTCCAGTCAGCGTGCGCGGCCAGATGTTCTGGCTCGATGACGACCATCCCAACGGTCTGCAGCCGGGCAAACGCCCACGCACGACCCTGACACCGACCCTGGCATTGCATCAGGACAATCCCTATCTGGTGTTCGGAACGCCAGGCGGCGACCAGCAGGACCAATGGGCGCTCCATGCCTTCCTGCGCCATGTGCATCACGGCATGAACCTGCAGGAAGCCCTCGATGCGCCAAGCTTCTACACCGATCATCTGCCCAGTTCGTTCTATCCGCGTGAATGGGATGCCGGTTCCCTGGCCATCGAAGAGCATTTCCCAAAGGCCACACTCGAAGAGCTCGACCGGCGTGGTCACAAGCTGCAGATCTATCCGCAATGGACCCACTACAATTCCATGACCATGGCGTCGAAGGTGGGACCGATGTTGAAAGCAGCAGCAAGCCCCCGTCGCCAGTGTTACGCGGTCGGCCGATGAGCGAGCACACCGAACTTCCCGTCGCGCAGGACTGGTTCGCCATCGAAGCAGCGGACGAAAACGGCGTGCGCCGGGTGCGCGAAACCCATGTCCATGAATACGGTGGCGGCAGCATGTGGCTGGTCGAGGGTGCGGAACGCGCTCTGCTGGTGGAAACCGGCATTGGCGTCGCACCCTTGCGCGCCTTCGTGGAAACGATCACCGACAAGCCGGTGATCGCCTTTGCTTCCATGGGTTACTACGACCATGCCGGAGGCTTGCACCAGTTCGATGAACGCTGGATTCACGCAAACGATGCACACCGTGTCGAACAGCCCGACCGTATCAACACTGCGGCCCAATGGTATCTGGATGGCGCCTTCGCAGCCCTGCCGCATGCTGACTTCGACCCCGCCAGCCACGTCATGCCGGCCTCGCAACCGACCCGGCTTCTTCATGATGGCGACGTCATCGACCTCGGCGATCGCCAGTTCCGCGTTTGCCACCTGCCCGGCGTCACATCGGGCGCCAGTGCACTCTTTGAAGACGGGACAGGCGTCCTTTTCACCGGCGAAACCCTCGTCTGGGATGGCGACTTCGTCTACGACGGCGAACCCGTCGAGCGCACCAACGATGCCGACCGTGAGGCGTTTCGCACCTCCATGGAACGCCTCCTGGCGCTTCCGGCCACCGCCGTCTATCCCGGCCACTTCGGCCGCGGTGACCTGGCCGCCATGCGTCATGCGATCCAGGGATATCTGACGGGTGTCAACGCCAGCAAAGGCGAAAACACCTACGCCACCTGAATCCCGTTTGGGAGCGAACCGCCGGAGAAGGAAAACCAGCCATGACCACAAATTACAGTCACTACGATCCCCAAAGGGTGGAATGGCGCCATGTCACGGATCCCAGTTGCACGGCGTTTCACGTGGAGTTCGAGTTCAGCCTGCTCGGCTACGATCTGGAAAGTCGACGCCTGGACATGATGCTGCGCTACATCAACAACGGCCATTGCCGGCGACACCGCCACCGCGCCTCGACCATGACCCTGGTGCTCGAAGGCGAGCAGCATCTCGACGAGTTGCAGCCCGACGGCACGACCAAACGCATCGTCCGAAAGAAGGGTGACTACGCGCTCTCTCCGGTTGACGCCCTGCCCCATGACGAATGGGGCGGAGAGAACGGAGGGGTCGTCCTCTATTCCCTGCATGCGCCGGACGGAATCATTTTCGAATACTTCAACGAAGACATGACCGAATCATGGACAACCTCCATCGAGGAATTCGTCGACAGCTGGGAAAACGGCTCGGTCTACGGCTGGCGTCCGGAAGCAGAGTAACCAGAACCCGGGTCAGGTCGACGGGTCTGCTGGCGATGACAACAGAACCTATCCGTGCCGGCTCACTTCAGGATTCAGCTTCTTCGGCATGCTGACCACGATGTTTCGCAGCTTCTGCATCAGGCAGCCGGCCTCTGACCGCGAAGTAAAGGCAGACTGCGCTCAACGCAATGCCAACCAGGATATCCCAGCCGAACGGAATGATTCCCAGACCACCGCCAAAGCTGCCCAGCCAGGAATACAGCATCAATCCGCCAAAATAGGGGACCAGCCAGAGGGCAGAACGGTAATCCAGATGGTGACCACCACGCATGATATGCATGCCAAAGAACAGGACGGCGCCAACGGCCATCGCCAAACCCAGACGCCACATTGTGTCCCAGCCGGACCAATAGACGATCAGGGTCGATGCGGTGAAGGTGATGAAACAGACCAGCCCTGCCGCAGGCAACCGGAAGGTGCCCCGCCCGTGCGGGTCCTGGCGGCGGATCGCCAGCAATGTGACCGGCCCCACTGCCAGCGAGAACACCAGAGCGGCACCATTGAGTGCCAGGAGTTCGCTGAATGGCATGAACAGGACCATCAGAACGCCAATCACAAGGTTGAGGATCAGGGCATTAAGGGGAACCAGTTTTCCAGACAATTTGGTGAAGATCACCGGGAAGAAGCCGTTGTTGGCCAGAGCCAGGCCGATCCGCGCATTCGAGCCCGTTGAGATCAACGCACCACCGAAAGGCGCGATAACAGCACCTGCCAGAATAAAGACCGAAAGCCAGACCATACCCAGCCCCAGAGCCAGTGCGCCCAGGGGCCCAAGTGAATGGCCGATATCGAGGCTGGCCCAACCCTTGGCAAGGTCGGCCGACGGCAGAGCACCAATGAACGCGATCTGCAGTCCGGTGTAGATCACAAGGCAGACCACGATGGATAGGGCCAGCCCGATCGGTATGGTGAATTGCGGGCGCCTGACTTCGCCGGCCATATCGATGGCATGGCGAAAGCCGACAAAGGCAAACACGACGCCGCCGGTCGCAATCGCCGAGAGCACACCATGCCAACCCATCGGCATAAATGAAGGCGTGGACGTGAAGTTGGCCATGGTTACGCGGTCGGCAATCAGCAGGCCCGCGACCAGTAGTGGAATGAAGATCTTGACCGAGGTCAGGCCACTGTTGATGCGCGTGAAAAGCGCCACGCCAAAGGCATTGAGAACCGTCATCAGGGCGAGCAATGCCACCGCAACCGCAACGCCGACCGCACTCAAACTATGGCTGGTCTCGCTCGACTGAAGCCAGGGGAAAGGCTCGGAGAGATAGCGCAGCATCACGACGGTTTCGATGGGCGCGGTGGTCAGGTAGCCGACCCACGCTGTCCAACCCATCGCGGCAGCGACCAGGCGTCCGTGGGTAAAAAACGGCAGGCGTGCAAGGCCACCTGGAACCGGAAGCCGCCCGCAGACTTCCGCGTAAGTCAGCGCCAGCAGCAGGAACACCACGCCGCAGATCGCCCACGCAAGAATCGCGGCAGGCCCGGCAAGTTTTGCCGCACTCATCGGGGCAAACAGCCAGCCCGAGCCGATGACGCCACCAACCCCGATGAACGTCAGCCCGATAATCCCGATTTCGCGTTTCATTGCCATGGTTCAGCCCCTGAATCCTAACCCCTTACTCAACGGTACTGTGCGAACCACAGGAGAGATAGCCTTGCTGGCAGAAGTTATTACTGGAAGGGCGTCTGGAATCGCAGGTCCGTCAGGAAGGTTTCATCGGTGAGGCTCTCCAGGAACGCCTTGAGATCGGCGTGCTCCTGGTCGGTGAGTTCAAAGCCGGTGACGAATTCCGAAGCCAGGGGCGAGCGATCACCAAGACGTGCCGCCTGGCCACCCGCCGCATAATGATCGATCACGGCATCAAGGTCAGGCAGCGAACCGTCATGCATGTAGGGCCCGGTGACAGCAACGTTGCGCAGACTGGGCGTGCGAAAGCGGCCCATGTCTCCAAGGTCACCGGAATGCTCGAAGAGACCACGGTTGCCATCGGGCAAGCCGCCCTCGCCATCGATGTTGTAGAGACCGTTGTTGTGGAACGTGGGCAGGGGAATGGCATCGGTGAAGTGAATGCCGCTATGGCAAACGCCGCAGTTCAGACGTTCGCTGTAGAACAGGTCCTCACCGCGCAATGCCGCCTCGGTCATCGCGTTTTCGTTGCCGCCATAGGTGTAGAGGTCATAGGGCGACCGCGCCGAAACCATGGTGCGCACATAGGTCGCAAGCGCTTTGGCGATGAGGTCATAGTCAATGGCGCCATCGGCTTCCGGGAACGCCGCTGCAAACATGCCGGGATAAATCGGATCGTTGATGAAGTTATTGAGCACACTCAGCTCGTTGCCTGCGACGTTCATCTCGATGGGATTGATGCCAAAGAGCGGCACACGGACCTGATCTTCCAGATTGTCGAGCGCGGGATCGGCCCAGGTCAGCACCCTGTGATAGGCGACGTTGACAAGGCCCATGCTGTTGCGCGGGTGGATGTCACCCGTAATACCGACTGATGTCTCGCGGCCATCGGTGAAACCCAGTGCCGGCTCATGACAGGTCGCACAGGCCATGTAGCGCGGGCCCGAGAGATCAAGATCAAAGAACAGACGGTGGCCAAGATCGACTTTGGCCTGCGAGATCGGGTTGTCAGCTGGCACCAGCGGTGGGTCGAGCCACTCGGGAAGCCCCCAATCATACTCGGCCTGGGCGGGCGACACGGCTATGAGGGCCAACACCGGCAGAGTCACCAGAAGCAGGCGCGGGAACCACTGAATCAGGGTGCATCCGCGAGTCGTCATGCGACTATGTTCGCTTACACCGCGCAAAACAGCAACAAGACGTGATTTCCAGCAACGCTCGCCTGTATGGTTACCGTCCTCTGGCACAGTGGGATTTGGCGCAATGAAGATTGAGCGGATAGTCGCAGCACCTTTGAGAGATGGCTCACGTCTGGGTCGCGCAACGTCGCCACGCGCCAAATCAGAGCTGCTTGTCGATGGCGGCAACACCCTGGCGCGATATCGCGAATTCACCGGCCGGGGCAGTTATCACGACACCCCGTGGTCCGACACGGTCTGCATGGCCTTTGCCGAAGACGGCACCTGGGGCATGGGCATGACCGGACATGCCGGCCCGGTTGTGCCGATTATCAACGAATTCCTGGCGCCGCTCATCACCGGAGAAAACGTGATGGCGACCGAACGCACCTGGGACATGATGTTCAACCACGCCAGCCTGTTTGGCGTCGGCGGTCTGACCAGCTACGCGATCAGCGCCGTTGATCTCGCCCTCTGGGACCTCAAGGGAAAGCTGCTGGGCGTACCGGTCTATGAACTGATGGGCGGACCCGCACGCGACAAGGTCCACTGTTACGCCACGGGTATGGATTTCGACTGGATGCTGGAATGTGGTTTCGAAGCCATCAAGGTCCCCTGCCCCTATGGTGAAGCACTGGGCAACGTCTCGCTCGACCGTGCCGAGGATCTTGCCGGTCTGGCGCGCGCAGCGATCGGTGACGAACGCGAGCTGATGATGGATTGCTGGTCGGTCGGAAGCGTTGAATTCATGGTGCGTTTTGCCGAGCGCATGCGCCCCTACAACCTGAAATGGCTTGAGGATTTCCTCTACCCTGAAGACTACGAGGGGTTCGAGGAGATGCGCCGCCGGGTTCCCTGGCAGACCCTGGCAACCGGTGAGCGCTGGGTCACGCATCTGCCCTTCATGGAAGCCGCAGCCAAACGCAGCGTCGACATCTTCCAACCCGACATCCGTTGGGTTGGCGGCGTCACAGCCGTACAGAAGATCGGACATATCGCAGAGGGTGCGGGTCTGCAGGTCGCACTCCATGGCGGCATGAATGATTCCTTTGGCCAGCATGCCTGTCACGCCATGTCGTCCAACACCTGGGGCGAATTCCTGGTCGATTCCGCGTCCGGCGTTCCGCTTGAGGAAGGCTGGCGCCCGACACCAGGCATGACCGTGCCGGTCAACGGTTCCCTGGTGCCCAGCGATGCACCGGGCTTTGGTATCGAACTGACGCGTGATGAGCTTGAAGCAATGACCGGTTAGATGCCCAACCAGGAAGACATCAGAAAAGCGTCGGTTCAGGCCTATATCGACGAAACGCCTGTTTGCCGGACGGTACGGAAGTGTCGGGCTCCCCCATGACGCGCATGCAATGGCGCATCTGGGGCCTGGCTGCCGCAGGCAAGTTCTTTGAAGGCATGGTCGTCTTCATGACCGGCGTTGCTCTGCCCCTGATCGGCAGGGATTGGGGACTCGATCCCCTCCAGACCGGCGTTGTCGGTGCAGCCAGCCTGTTTGGCATTCTGGTTGGCGCATCGTCCCTGGGCGGCCTTGCCGATCGCTATGGCAGACGCACGATTTTCATCGTCGAAATGGCGCTGTTCTGTGTTTTCCTTGCTCTTTTGACGCTTTCAACCGGCTACTGGTGGCTGGTGATCTGCCTGTTCGGCACCGGTGTCGCGCTGGGTGGTGACTACCCTACGGCCCATCTCATCATCTCCGAAGCGATCTCCAGCAGAACACGGGGCAAGCTGGTGCTCTCGGCCTTCGGTTTCCAGGCTGTCGGGGCGCTGGTCGGCACCCTGATCGGCTATGTCGTGCTCTCGAACGATCCTGCACTGGACGCCTGGCGCTGGATGTATGCCTCTGCACTGGTCCCTGCCCTGCTGGTCCTGATCGGCCGGTTCACCATTACCGAGAGCGCGCCCTGGCTCCTGTCACGCAACCGCACACAGGAAGCAGAAAAGGCAACCCTGCGGCTGTTGAACAGGGCCCCGCCATATCCCACGCAGGTCGTGCTGGAGAAGGCCGGCCTGCACCATGAAACCCACAGCCCACGCGACGGCTCGCGCTTTCGCGATCTCTTCAACCGCCGTCATCGCCGCGCCACGATCCTGGCAGCCGTGCCCTGGTTCCTGCAGGACCTGGGCACCTATGGCATCGGCATCTTCACGCCTCTGGTGCTGGCCGCGTCCTTTGGCCATGGCAAGGATCACCCCAACACCCTGGCAGACCTTATCGGCAACGAAATCCTCGCCGCCAAGGGTGCTGCATTTCTTGATGTTCTTCTGATCGTGGGCATCCTGGCCGCCGTGCTTCTGGCTGATCGTCTGGGACGTATCCGGCTGCAGGTTCTGGGCTTCATCGGATGCGCGGTGGGCCTGTTCATTGCATCCATGGCCGTGGGCATGAGCGACCCTATGGCCACGATCCTGATCTTTGTCGGCTTCATGCTCTTCAACTTCATGACCAACATGGGCCCCAAC
>Ga0055584_100005327_pt1 | contig 12607 bp, 13 predicted proteins | sample OSDHelmetaG_FD_58716 | JGI IMG/M metagenome (GOLD analysis project Ga0055584, IMG submission 58716) | Pelagic marine sediment microbial communities from the LTER site Helgoland, North Sea, for post-phytoplankton bloom and carbon turnover... | ecosystem: Environmental > Aquatic > Marine >... | reverse complement strand
TTCTTGCACGGCGCCTTTGTGCGAATGGTAGTGCTCGTTCAAAGCATCCACCCGAAGGGTGTGTGAACCATCGTCACTTTCGACAATGCGCGGCTTTAGTGGATCGTTTTCCATTCGTTGCATGCATCGACAAGGTTCGGAAAAAATCGATCGAAATAGGCATTGAATTCGTCCCAAAATCCGTCCGCTGCTTCCATGGCTTGGATCATGTTAGACGAATAAGCCGTGCGTCCGTCCATTCCTCGAAATACACGTTCAATGCCATCTCGAGTAGCGTAATGCGAAAGGATATCGTTTCCAGCCATGTAGTGATAGAATCGCTCAGAACGTTTAGGAAGCAATTCACTTTTGGATCCGATGAGGGCATAGCATCTTGTGGCAAAGGCGTCCAAAGCTTCATCGTGGTGTTCCGTCCATTTCAGCGCCAACAAATGATCGAAGAGCACGTCCACTGCTACCCCGCTGAATTTTGATTGAGACGGATAGAAGAGCTTTTTGGCATCCAAGACTTCCGGGTGACCATCTGTGTAGGTATCGATAAACCGGTGAAAGCGCACGCCTCTGGCAACGGGATCTGGAAATCGCTGCAGGTCGCTTCCGCGCACACCGTCGCCGATGAAGTTTCCGAACATGAGATCCGGCTCTGGATCGGCGAGGTAAAAATGTGCCAGGTAGTTCACGTTCGCCAAAGGTACTTAACCGCTGCTCCCTGCTCGTTTCCAATCTTGTAACAACTTGACCTTGATTAAATGCGCAGGTCTACATTTGAAGCGAATGAAAACCTCGAGGTATTATTACAAGGCGCAATTGGGTGGATGGTCATTGTACATCCTCATCTCTTCCTTGGTCATCTTGCAGTCGGGAACGTCGATCAGCGTCAGCGTCATTGGAGACATCTACCTGGTATTTGCGCTGGGCTTGATCATCTCGCACCTCTATCGCTATGCCATCATTCGCATGGGATGGTTAGAGAAGGACATTTTCTCACTCATACCCAGGGTAGGACTCGCCAGCGTTTTATTGGCGCTCGGTTTTCACGGCGTATACGTCGTAATCCGATACCTCGCCTTTGGAAAGGAGATCGTCTACTCCTTCACAGATGCCAACTTGATTACGTGGGCCATGCTCTTTTTTATCTGGAGCCTGTTCTACTTTACCTACATCTTCTTCCAGCGTTTTCGAAGAGAGGAAATCAAGAACCTCCAATTGGAGGCAGCGCGCAACGAATATGAACTTCGCCGGCTGCGCGATCAGATGAACCCCCACTTCATCTTCAACGCCATGAATACCATCCGCGCCTTGATCGATGAGGACCCTCAGAAAGCCAAGTCGACGGTGACTCAGTTAAGCAACGTTCTACGATCCTCCCTGCAAGCAGGGAAGCAAGAGTTGATTCCGTTGTCGAAAGAAATCGAGATTGTAAAGGATTATTTAGAGATCGAAAAGGCGCGTTATGAAGAGCGCCTAACGGTAGAATGGAACATTGCGAAAGGATCGGAACGCGTCGAAATACCACCTCTTTTGCTCCAGACCATCGTTGAAAATTGCATCAAGCACGGCATTGCAAAATTGCCTGACGGAGGTCGGATCATGATCCAATCTACTGTTATGATGGACGTGGTAGAAATTGACATTTTAAACAGCGGGCAATACGATCCAGAGGGCGAGAGTGATTCCTCACTTGGACTAGAAAATACCAGAAATAGACTGAGCCTTTCCTTCGGCAAAGAGGGATGGCTTACCATCGGAAACCACGGAAAACAAGAGGTTAAAACAACCGTACGAATTCCTATTAAATCAAGCAAGACATGATACGAGCCATGATCATAGATGACGAGCGACTCGCACGCCAAGAACTGCGCACCCTCGTTGAAAAATTAGAAACCGTGCAGATTGTCGCGGAGAGCGGAAAACCTGAAGAAGCGCTCGACCTCATCGATCGAGAAAATCCAGATTTGATTTTCTTGGACATACAAATGCCTGGAATGACAGGGTTTGACATGCTCAATGAGATCGAGGGGCGGGCACCAGAGGTCATCTTTGTGACGGCCTATGACGAGTACGCCCTCAAAGCCTTTGAAGTGAATGCATTGGATTACCTGATGAAACCTGTAGAGGAGGCACGCTTGAGTGAATCGGTAAACAAGGTTGCCAAGCGCATTGAAGCACGTCAGGAACATGCCGAAGAGGGAGTGGAAAACGAAGGAAAGCTGGAAATCAACGACCAAGTCTTTTTGAAGGATGGAGACAAATGCTGGTTTGTGGAGCTAGAAAAGATCCGCCTTTTCGAAAGTGAAGGCAACTACGTCCGCGTCTACTTCGACAACTCCCGTCCGCTCATTTTGAAATCGTTGAACGCACTGACGGATCGACTGAGTGAGAAATTTTTCTTCCGCGCCAGCCGCAAGCACATTGTGAACCTGCGTTGGATTGAAAAGGTAGAAACTTGGTTCAACGGAGGCCTGCTCGTCATCCTAAAAGACGGCACCAAGGTGGAGGTATCGCGCAGGCAGTCCGTCAAACTCAAGGAGATGATGGCTCTTTGATTTCATCCGATGTTAATTTCCAACCAAACGATAACCCGATTGCAGGTCTCAACACTCCGCATGCATCACTGTGCTGAATCCTCCACTTTCATCCTAGGTTTAGCTTTCTATCTTCGCACCCTAATCCATCCATAGAAATGAATACAAAATTGATCTCTTACGTCGCTTCTCTCCTCTTGATTGTTGGCATGACTGCCTGCGAATCAGGTGCTTCTGACGATGCGACCACCGCTGGAAACAGTGCCGATCAAACCCCCATCAAAGAGGTCAACACAGGCACGATGAAGTTTGCCTACGTCAATACCGATTCTTTGTCAAACCGTTATGAAATGATCAAAGATTTCGAGGAAGAGATCCTCCAAGAGCGCCTTGAAATGGAGAGTCAACTGCAAGGCATGGTGCGTTCTTTGGAAAAGGACTATACCGATGCACAAGCCGGAGCAGCAGGTCTTTCAGACGAAGCTTTGGCGATTCTTCAGCAAAAATTAGGTCAAAAAGAGCAGCAGGTAATGCAGCAAAAAAGCCAAATGGAAGAACGCCTCATGCGCAGCGAGCGAGATAAAACAGGACGATACTTAGACCGCGTCCAGAATTTCCTCACCGAATACGGCACAGCTGAAGGTTACGATATCGTATACGGATTCAACGGATTGAACAACGTGCTTTTCATCGACAAGGCCTACGACATCACCGACGCTGTAGTGGACTCCCTGAATAGCATTTACGCAAGAGAAAAGGCTGAAACAGCATTGGAGTCAGAGAAGTAAACGTCATGTACATCGCTCGGAAATACAAGGAAAGTAACATCGTAGAGTACGTTCTCTATATGTGGCACATCGAAGAATTGATGCGCTCTTTCAACCTTGACATCGACGCGATTGAAAAAGGAGTGATTGCTGGGTTCGATATGGACCAAGCAGCTTCAAGTGAGATGCGGGCTTGGTATGCAGACCTGCTCAAGCAAATGCGACAGCAGGGCATCAATGAGCGCGGACACCTCGAGGAACTGAATGAATTGATGACCGAATTGATTTATTTGCACCAGAGTCTGCTGACGGTATATCAAGACAAGACCTACCAAGCATTACTTGCAGAGGCGCACCAAAGCCTAGAGGAATTGAAGTCCAAGTCTATGGGGGGGCCTCGATCGGAGGTAGAAACGGCGATGAATGGATTATTCGGCGTGCTCGTGCTTAAGCTTAACAAGCGCCAAGTATCTGAAGCCACGCAAGAAGCCATCAAATCTATCTCCCAAATGATGGCGCACCTATCCAGGCAATATCACCGAATGAAGGAGTGCAACCTCAGCCTTCCGAAGGTGATGGGAAACTGAATCAAGAATTAAAAGCTGCCAGCAGCAATTTCAGATCCTTGAACGGCAAGTTCAGGGACTCCCCCAAGTACATATTGGTCAACGTTCCGTTGTAGAGGTACACTCCATTCTGAATGCCCACATGGTTTCGGATCATGTTTTCTACCCCACCTTCATCGCCCATCTGGAGAATGAGCGGCGCCACCACGTTACTCAGGGTATGCGAAGCCGTCCTGCTCACAAGCGAAGCAATGTTCGGAACGCAGTAGTGGATGACGTCGTGCTTTTTATAGGTCGGTTTGTTCAAGGCAGTGACTTGGGAAGTCTCAAAACATCCCCCTTGGTCTATGCTCACATCTACGATCACCGAACCAGACTTCATTTGGCGCACCATCTCTTCATTCACTATGCAAGGGGTTCGCCCAGATCTGCTGCGGATGGCACCAATGGCAACATCAGCGCGCATCAAGGCCTTCATGAGCACCTTCGGTTGAATGGTTGAAGTCGATACTCGAAAGCCGATGGAGGTCTGCAATCGACGCAATTTCGTAATCGAATTATCGAAGACACGCACATCAGCACCCAAGCCCATGGCAGCGCGTGCGGCGTACTCACCGACGGTTCCGGCGCCAATGATCACAACCTGGGTCGGTGGAACGCCTGTGATGCCGCCGAGCATAATGCCTTGGCCCTTGTTATTCATCAAATATTCTGAAGCAATCAAGAGCGCAGTCGTTCCGGCGATCTCTCCCATACTCCGCACAATGGGCAAGACCTCGTCTTCATCGGCGATGTAGTCCCAAGCAATTGCCGAAACCTTCTTAGCCATAAGGTTCTTGATGTAGTTTTTGGGTTGCACATTTAACTGCATGGCAGAAATTACCATTTGTTTCGGCTTCAAGTACTCCATCTCCTCCTCTGAAACAGGCTCTACCTTCAAGATGATTTCTGCTTCGTAGACTTCCTTTGCGCTGTACGCAATCTCTGCCCCGGATTCGCTGTACTCATTGTCTTGGAAGTTGGACGCCTTTCCCGCGTCGGTTTCCACTACAACTCGATGTCCATTGTTGACCAAGAGTTGAACCGCTTCCGGAACCAGGGCTACCCGGTTTTCCTGCATGGAAATTTCCTTCGGTATACCAATAAATAAGCGTTTACGCTTGGAGCCTACGGGCTGAAGCTTCTCTTGAGGCAACATCATCACGGCCTCGCTCAATGCGCGTTGGGTTTCCTTGGATGTACTACTCATGGTTGATAGGTTATGGTAAGTGTGCGCTGTTGGTTGTTCGTATCAACAGCGATCGATACGTCTACGGTGTCATCCGGCAAAAGTTCTCCGGCCATTTCTGGCCATTCTATGAACATGATCTTTTCTTGATCCAGGTAGTCGAACCAGCCAATGTCCACCAACTCTCGGGTAGAACGCAGTCTGTACAGGTCAAAATGATAAACGTCGTCGGCTTGGGCTGTCGCATATGCATTGACAAGTCCGAAGGATGGGCTGCTCATTTCATCGGTCACCCCCAGGTCTTGACACAGGACTTTGATCAAGGTTGTTTTCCCGGCTCCCAACTCTCCATGAAAAGCAAAGACCTTACGGTCCTGATACAGGGCGCGGAAAGTATGGATGAGATCATCGCATTGATCGAGGCTGGGTACGGACACGGTGCGTTGCATCTTAAAACTCTCTAAGATACCACAAATATCGGCTAGAAGCGTGTACGAACCTTACTTAGGAGAACATATAGCGAATGGAATGATTACCTCTTCAAGGGAGACACCACCGTGCTGGAATGTATCGCGATAGTAGTTGACGTAATGGTTGTAATTGTTCGGATACGCAAAGAAGTCATTGCCTTGTGCGAAGATGTACCTGCTACTGACGTTGGCACGGGGCAAAAAGGCATCTTCTGGCTTCAGCACCTCGAACACTTCTTTTTCCTTGTAGTTCAAATTCCGACCAATCTTATACCTCAAATTGGTATTGGTATTCCGATCGCCCACTACTTTGATGGGATGCTTGACGTGCACCGTACCATGGTCTGTAGTGATGATCATTTTAGCTCCCATGTCTGCGATGCTTTTCATCATATCGCGCAGCGGGGAATGTTCAAACCAAGAAAGTGTCAAGGATCGATAAGCCGATTCATCGTCGGCTAATTCACGAATGACCTCCATTTCGGTGCGTGCATGGCTGAGCATGTCAACGAAATTGTACACGATGACGTTCAAGGAGTTCTTCGACAGTGAATGGATGCCCTCTGCCACCTTCTTTCCAAAGTTGAGGTTGGTAATCTTGGCGTAACTATGATCAAAATTGCGCCCAAGCCGCTTGATCTGTTCGGTCAATAATTCATTTTCGAATTGGTTCTTACTCCCATCTTCTTCCTCGCCCTTCCAGTATTGCGGAAAGCGCTTCTCAATCTCACTAGGAAGCAATCCCGCAAAAAGAGCATTCCGAGCATACTGAGTAGCCGTCGGGAGAATGCTGAAAAAAGTTCGTTCGTCATCCACGCGGAAATCATCGGTAATGGCATGTTGGATGACGCGCCATTGGTCGTAACGTAAGTTATCAATGACCACCAGGAACAAAGGCTTATCGTCTTTTATTTCTGGCAATATCCAATTCTTAAAAATCGTATGAGACATCTCTGGCTTGGTAGCCTGCCGACCCGAGAGCCAATCGATGTAGTTCTCTTCGAAAAATCGACAAAACTGATTGTTGGCTTCGTCTTTCTGCATGCTGAGGATTTCGCGCATGCTCGGGTCTCCACTTTGCTCCAACTCTAAGTCCCAGTAAACGATCTCCTTGTACAATTCGCTCCACTCTTTCCAATCGAGCTGGTCGTTGAGTCGCATCCCGATCTGACGAAACTCTTGTTGGTAACCTGAGGTAGTCTTCTCACTCACCAATCGCTTGCTGTCGAGGTTCTTCTTGAGGCTGAGCAGGATCTGATGGGGATTCACAGGCTTGATGAGGTAATCCGAGATCTTGGATCCGATGGCATCTTCCATGATGGTCTCCTCTTCACTCTTGGTGATCATGATGACCGGAGTAGCTGGCTTGATGGCTTTTATGCGCGACAGCACTTCCAGACCCGAAATACCGGGCATGTTTTCGTCTAGAAACACGGCGTCAAAATCTGAAGCGGAGATCTCATCGATGGCTTCAAGACCGCTGCTGACGGCGGTGACTTGGTAGCCTTTGTTCTCGAGGAACATGATGTGTGGTTTCAATAAATCGATCTCGTCGTCCGCCCAAAGGATCTTCGCGTGTTCGTTGCTCATAAGTTGATTTTATCTTCGCATTCAAAGGTAGACCTCGTGAGTATCCCTCCCAAGACCAATTCCATAAAGACATTTAACGACCCGATCTACGGGTTTATTACCGTTGATGACCCCCTTCTTTTTAGGATCATCGAACACCCTCATTTCCAACGCCTCAGGAGAATTACGCAGTTGGGATTGACAAACTTGGTATACGGAGGCGCCAACCACAGCCGTTTTCAGCACGCCTTGGGAGCGATGAACCTGATGCGAAGTGCGATCAGCACGCTTCGAAGCAAGGGCATCGAAATCTCGGAGCAAGAAGAGCGTGCCGCCAAGGCAGCTATCCTGTTGCACGATATAGGACATGGCCCCTACTCGCATGCCTTGGAAAACACCATCGTTCAAGGAGTAAACCATGAAATGATCGGCCTCCAGATCATGCAGAACATCAATACCGAGTTGGACGGAGCCCTCGACATGGCCATAGAGATCTATACCGACAACTACCCTGTTCGGTTCTTACATCAATTGGTAAGCAGCCAGCTGGATACGGACCGCCTCGATTACCTGAAGCGGGACAGTTTTTTCACCGGTGTTTCCGAAGGAGTGATAGGCTCCGAGCGGATCATCAAGATGCTGAACGTACACGAAGGCAATCTCGCCGTAGACGCCAAAGGAGTGTATTCCATGGAGAAATTCCTGATTGCACGCCGCTTGATGTATTGGCAAGTGTATTTGCACAAGACCGTCGTATCGGCCGAATTCTTATTGATGAACATTTTGATCCGGGCAAAGGAAATGGCGGCTTCAGGAATGGAGCTCGACGCATCCACATCAATGCGGTATTTCCTCTACCGAAAAGAAGTATGCGAGATCAAGAACAGCGAGGAATGGCTGAAACACTTCGTAAAGCTTGACGATTACGATATGCTGTATTCGATCAAGCAGTGGATCGATTGCGGTGACCCGCTGTTGAGCAACATGTGCAAGCGTTTGATCAATCGCCGTTTACTCAAGACCAAGAACGTTGACGAGCCTCTCAGCGAAGAAGCACTGAAAAATTTACAACAAAAAGGAGCCGAGGCACTCGGTTTTTCGGCAGATGATATGCGGTACTTGGTATTTCAGAAAAGCCTGTCAAACACGGCCTACACCACAAAGAATGATTCGATCACCATTTTGTACAAGGATGGAACGGCCAAAGACATCTCCGAAGCAGCGACAATCTTCCAGTTCAGCACGCTCGAATCGATTGAAACCAAGCATTTTATCTACTTCCCAGACGAGGTGCTGTTCCAATAGCACTTGTTAATAACTACAGCCCCTGTTAGCAACATACCCAACCTATCGCGGTACATTTGGACGTGGTTGAAAAGGGGTTAGCTACCTTTGCCGCCACATTCGCAATTTTAATGGAATTTAGTGCTGGACAGATCGCCGAGATCCTAGGTGGAAATGTTGATGGAGACGCGCAAGCGACCGTGAACAACCTATCGCCCATAGAGGCTGGACAACCGCACACCCTTACTTTTCTCGCGAACCCCGCTTATACAGAGCACATCTACAGCACCGGTGCCACGATTGCGATTGTAGCGAATGACTTCAACGCAGAAAAACCCCTTCCGTCATCATTGACCTTAGTACGTGTTGAGGATCCTCGCCTGGCTTTTTCTAAACTGATGCAATCGTATGCACAGATGATGAAAAAACCCGCAGGAATCCATACCTCTGCGGAGGTGGATGCTACTGCAACGGTGCATAACTCTGCCTACGTCGGTGCTAATGCAGTAGTAGAGAGTGGCGCGGTGATCGAAGAAGGTGCTAGCATTGGAGCGCTGTGCTTTGTAGGGGCCGAAGCTAGGATTGGAAAAGGAAGCACCTTGCACGAACGAGTACACATTGGGCATCGATGCGTTATTGGCATTGAGTGTGTCGTTCAGCCTGGAGCGGTAATCGGAGGAGATGGATTCGGCTTTGCTCCGAATCGTGAGAACGAATACCAAAAGGTGGTCCACCTAGGCAATGTAATCCTTGAAGATCACGTCGAAATAGGAGCGTCAACTACGATTGATCGGGGCACGCTTGGCAGCACCATCCTCCGAAAAGGCGTCAAGCTCGACAACCTGATTCAAATAGCCCACAATGTGGAGATCGGTGAGAACACGGTCATTGCTGCGCAAACAGGCATTGCGGGTTCGACCAAAATTGGCAAAAACTGTTTGATCGGTGGGCAAGTTGGCATCATCGGTCACATTACCATAGCAGACGGAGTGAAGATTGCGGCTCAATCCGGTATCGGAGGAAGCATCAAACAAAAAGGCGCTATCGTGCAGGGCTCTCCGGCTTTACCGATAGGCGACTTCAAACGTTCGTATGTTCATTTCAGAAGACTTCACGAGATCGCCGAGGATGTTTCACATCTGAAGGATTCCTCGAACAAACCTCAAAAACATGGCTGAAAAGCAAAAGACCTTGAAGAGCTCCTTCACGATCGAAGGAGTGGGCCTACACACGGGAAAGCAGACCAAACTCGTAGTTCATCCAGCAGAACCAGACTCCTGGTACATGTTCCGACGCACTGACCTGCCCGATGGCCCTTCCATCAAAGCAGACGTCGACAACGTAATCAGTACCAAGCGCGGCACCTCGCTTGGGAATGACAAAATGGAGGTACACACCACCGAGCATTTGTTAGCCGCACTCTACGGAATGGGCGTTGACAATGCACTCATCGAAATGGATGGTCCAGAAGTACCCATCTTAGATGGAAGCGCTAAGTTGTTCATAGAAGCCATCGAAAGTGTTGGTCTAGCTGAGCAGGATGCCGTCCGAGAAGTGTTCGTCCTCAAGGACAACCTCACCTTTGAGGATCCCGAACGCGAAGTTGAAATGCTTGCGGTGCCGTCGCCAGACTATCGCATTACGGTAATGGTAGATTACCGATCTCCACTGCTCGGCACACAACATGCGCAGATGTTTAACCTCAGCGAATTCAAGGATGAATTTTCACGTTGCAGAACCTTTGTTTTCTTGCGTGAGCTCATGCAATTGGTCAACAATGGCTTGATCAAAGGAGGAGATGTCGACAATGCCATTGTTATGGTCGATACCGACACGGCAGATATGTCAGAAGCTGAAAAAGACAAGCTCGCGGCTACCTTCCATAGAGACAAGTCTGAATTGGAAGCCGTAGGCATTGGCATTCTCAACAACGTCAAGCTTCACTTCCAGAACGAACCAGCGCGTCACAAACTGCTCGACATCGTGGGAGACCTTGCCCTGATCGGCAAGCCAATCCAAGGACACATCCTCGCAGCACGTCCTGGTCACACCACCAACGTAGCCTTCGGAAAGATGCTGAAGGACCTGATCAAGAAAGAACAAAAGGCTGCACCGAGCTTCGACGTGAACGCCGATGCGGTTTACGGCATCACGGAGATCAGCGAAATGTTGCCGCACCGTTATCCTTTCCTATTGGTCGACAAGATCATTGAAATGGGCGATGATTATGTAGTCGGCGTCAAGAATGTGACGATGAACGAAGAGTTCTTCCAAGGTCACTTCCCCGGAAATCCAGTCATGCCTGGTGTATTGCAAGTAGAGGCCATGGCCCAATGCGGAGGCATCCTGGTGATGAGTCAAATCGAAGACCCATGGAATTACGAAACCTTGTTCGTCAAGATTGACAAAGTGAAATTCAAGCGCAAAGTGGTGCCAGGAGACACCTTGGTATTCAAGCTCGAACTCATCGCTCCCGTCCGCAGAGGAATGGTTGCCATGAAAGCAGCAGCGTACGTACGAAATCAAATGGTAGCGGAGGGAGAATTGATGGCCCAGATCATTAAAGTGAGGAACGATGAGCGAGTTGCGAGCGAACATTCATCCTGATGCCAAGATTGGTGACAACGTCACCATCGAGCCTTTCTCTACCGTATATGGTGATGTAGAGATTGGAGAAGGAACGTGGATTGGCCCTAACGTCACCATCATGGATGGAGCACGCATCGGCAAGCATTGCCGTATTTTTCCAGGGGCTGTAATTTCAGCTATCCCACAAGATTTGAAGTACGCTGGAGAAGAGACCCACACCTTCATTGGAGATAACACCACCATTCGCGAATGCGTGACCATCAACAAAGGGACTACCGACGCATGGAAAACGGAAGTGGGATCGAATTGCCTGCTGATGGCCTATGTGCACGTTGCCCATGACTGCAGCGTGGGCAACAATGTAATCCTCGCCAATTGTGTCAACCTAGCTGGACACATCACCATTGAGGACCATGCCATTTTGGAAGGAATGGTAGCCGTGCAACAATTCCTTCGCATCGGAGCGCATAGTTTCATTGCCGGAGGAAGCCTCGTTCGAAAAAACGTTCCTCCTTTTGTGCGTGCCGCTCGTGAGCCTTTGAGCTATGTTGGCATCAATGCCATAGGACTCAAACGAAGGGGGTTTTCTGAAGCGGATATTCGCGCTATTGAGGATACGTATCGCCACATCTACGTCCTGAATACCGTTACATCTAAAGGCATCGAATCTGCCCGCAAGAGTGTCGCAAACAACGCATACCGCGATGAAGTGATCGCTTTTATCGAAGCATCAGAGAATGGCGTGATGCGCGGACCTAATTCCTAAGCGTGCGCATTGCCCTGAACGATATCGGCAAGCAGTACGGATCACATTGGATCTTCCAACATGTTGAGGCTTCGTTCGAACCCGGTCATATCTACCCGATCATCGGCAACAACGGCAGCGGTAAAAGTACCCTACTCCAAATCATCTCTGGATTCGTAACTCCCAATCAGGGACAGGTTCGAATCGAGATTGACGCGAAGGAATTAGCGGTGGAAGAATGGTACAAGCATATTTCAATCGCCGCACCCTACCTCGATCTATTTGAAGAGTTCACAGTGGAAGAATCCATCTTGCTGCACCAAAAATTCAAACCTCTGCGCGATGCAAATGCAGAAGATCTGATGGATGAAATCGACCTGTTGAAACACCGTAAGAAAACCCTCAAGCAACTCAGCTCAGGCATGCGTCAACGCCTCAAGCTTGCGCTGGCTATGAAAAGCGAGAGTGCGTTGCTCCTGCTAGACGAGCCCTGTTCGAATTTGGACAAGCACTGGATTTCTTGGTACAATGAGGTGCTCAAGCTCCGCATGCAAGATCGCATCACGATTGTATGTTCCAACAGTCAAGAAGAAGAATTGGCAAACGCTACCGACGAAGCACTGGATATCAGCGCTACTTGTTTTCGTGGATGAGCGTCACGTTACCCCGCATTTCTGGGAAGTGCTCTGAGGTGAGGATGTAATAGTAAGTCCCCGAAGGATGGTCGATTGGAACCCATTCGTTCCGGTAAGGAAAAGATTCAAAGACCTTCTGACCCCACCGATTGTAAATGATCAAATGTGCATCAGGAAACTCGGTAATATTTCCGATGTAAAACGCATCATTCCAGCCGTCTCCGTTCGG
>Ga0055584_100005326_pt1 | contig 12607 bp, 7 predicted proteins | sample OSDHelmetaG_FD_58716 | JGI IMG/M metagenome (GOLD analysis project Ga0055584, IMG submission 58716) | Pelagic marine sediment microbial communities from the LTER site Helgoland, North Sea, for post-phytoplankton bloom and carbon turnover... | ecosystem: Environmental > Aquatic > Marine >... | reverse complement strand
CAATTGTCTTGTATTCGTGTAGTTAAAGAGAAAGAAAAAATACTGCACTATGTGGCTTCTTTTATTGATATTACCAGCCGTAAAAAATTAGAAGATCGCTTGCGTGAAATGAGTGAGAAAGATCCCTTAACAAGATTGTGGAATCGCCGCATGTTTGATGGATGTTTAGATTATCAAATTAAAAAAATGCAACGTTATCCTCATGAATCCTATTTTTCACTCGCTATGTTAGATATTGATTTCTTTAAAAAAGTAAATGACACTTATGGTCATCCTAAAGGGGATAAAGTCATAAAACACGTCGCGGATGTTTTGACACAAAATTTGAGAAGTGTGGATATTATTGCTCGTATCGGTGGTGAAGAATATGCTGTTATTATGCCGCAAACATCTCTTGAAAACGCTCTTGCATTGATAGATAGACAACGCCTTGCTATTCACAAAACAAGTGATATAGGTGTCACTATTAGTGCTGGTGTGGTTGAAATGTCGAAAGATTATGCTTGGGAAGATATTTATAAATCAGCAGATGATGCCTTATATAAGGCAAAACAAAGTGGGCGGAATCGAGTATGTACTATAGACAGTATTAAAAAAACTGAACAGTAATCGTGTTTCTATACTAAAAAGGCCACCTAATGGTGACCTTTTTTATCATCAAACTGTCAAAATTCTTATTAAAGAACGTGAACAGAAGCTGTGTTAGTCGTACCTGAAGCAACAAGAGCACCAGAAACCATTACCACGATATCACCTTTATTTGCAAGACCACTTTCAAGGGCAATTTCTTTACCTTGAATATAGAAAGCATCTGTATTTTGGAAAGTATCAACCAATACAGGGTGAATACCTTTACCTAAACAAAGTTGATGTGCTGTTTTTTCATTATCAGTTAGCGCAAGAATATGAGCTTTAGGGAAGAATTTACGGATTGAACGAGCTGATTTACCAGCGTGAGTTGCAACGATAATAAGTGCCGCTTTTAGTGTTTCAGATGTGTTTACCGCACCTTTACAAACCGCTTCAGTAATACGTAAATTACCAAGATCAAGACGATCATCAAGTACTGCTGGAATTTCAGGATCGGTACGTTCACAGATCTGATTCATCATTTCAACAGCTTCTTTAGGGTATTTACCCTTAGCTGATTCACCAGAAAGCATTACTGCATCTGTACCATCCATGATAGCATTAGCCACATCACCCGCTTCTGCACGAGTTGGACGAGGGTTTTTGATCATTGAATCAAGCATTTGAGTGGCAGTGATAACCATCTTACGTGCTTTGTTACACTTGTTGATAATCATTTTTTGAGTGAAGATAACTTCTTCAGCTGGGATTTCAACACCCATATCACCACGAGCAACCATAATAGCATCAGAAACTTCTAGAATTTCATCGAAGTTATCAACACCTTCTTGGTTTTCAATTTTAGAGATGATTTGAATATCTTGACCGCCATTAGCATCAAGGAATGCACGAATATCAAGAACATCTTCTTTTTTACGAATAAAAGATGCTGCGATATAATCAAGATGTTCTTCACAAGCCCATTTAAGATCAGCTTTATCTTTTTCCGCAAGAGCAGGAAGTTGTACAGAAACGCCAGGAAGGTTAACACCTTTGTGTCCACCAAGTTCTGCGTTATTCATAACAGTACAAACAACAGTATCTGCAGTTGTTTCTTCAACATGCAAAATAATTGCACCGTCATCAACTAATACTGTGTCACCTTTTTTAAGGTCATTTGGTAAACCTTTATAAGTAACGGCAACACCATTTTCGTCACCAACAAAAGACTCATCAGTATAGAAAGTGAATTTTTGACCAGCTTTAAGCTCAACATCACCATCTTTTAATCCACAAGTACGAATTTCAGGACCTTTAGTATCAAGTAAAATAGCAGCTTGTTGACCAGTTTCTTTCATAATTTCACGAAGGCGAACAACTTTTGCACCGTGTTCTGCGAAATCACCGTGTGAAAAGTTCATACGCATAACGTTCATGCCGCGATCAAGAAGTGCTTTGATCATTACTTTACTATCAGATTTAGGACCTATCGTACAAACGATTTTTGTCTTTTTCATTGGAATTTATCTCCGGATAAAAAATATTAAGTATTTAGCTAAAATTAAGATTCATTTTGGATAGAGGGATTCCCTCCGTAAAATGCGTGTGAACTCTATCACATTTTAAAAGAAATATCATGAAGAATTTTTGAACAAGTGATTATTATTTTATATCAAAATAAAATTAATTATAGACAGGATCCTTTTTATTGAATGAGTGATTTAATAATTTTATCTGCCTTGGCATTTAAATTAAAAATCCATGTGGTTTTTAGCAACGGGTGAATACGATTTTCCCAATATTCTTCTTTCTTATCAGCGGCGCTTTCATAGGCCTGTTTAATCGTTTTAGCAATATTTTCCAAAGTGTCTGCTGGGGCAGAAGATAGAACATTTTTTATCTCGGCAACAGAAAAGATAGTATTAGGTTCAAGAGCAATATGGGTGAAAAAAGGCGCATATTGACGGCTTGTTTCATCTAATAGATCTAAATGATTCACTGTTTCTAAAAAGCACGATTTTATCGCTTCTAATAACGGAAGATAAATGCGTGGTGACCACAAAAAACCTTGCCACATTACCGCGGCTGTCTTGATATTTTTTTCCCAATTAAAAAGAGGGAAAAGTATCTTTTTACTCCAAGTTGGATCCACGCGAAACAGGGCAATGGTATGAGAAGCTAATACTAATTTACCATAATTATATTTTGTGGATTTTTCTTCACAGATTTGGGTAAAGACTAAACGGAAATTGTCTTGTAATGTTTTATTATCGGTTAAATCCGTAGCAAACCAATAATTAAACAAGGCGGTAGTGGCCACACCCATGGGATTATTGATTGCCGTAGGAATAGTGATTTTTTCATCACAGTGCATCCTATCTTCATTTTTTCCATATAAGGAAAGTATTTTTTGTGTCAAAGTAATAAACAAAACAGGATGGGTTTTTAATTGTTTAGAGACTGTTTTCAGCCATGAAGCGATGGCATGGATACAGTCAATAAAATCATCATCATCTAATTTTATGAGAACGGGGGCCACTAAAACCCAAGATCGAGCCACGGTTTTTTCTTCACTCCAAGCCCATAATGCAGTTTTCCACCTAGCTATAGGAAAAATATTTTTTACAAAAAGATCATTTAATGCCCAAAAAGCCAAATCAAAATTTTGTTTGCATAAATCTTTCCAGTTATCTTCGTAATCAAAGACGTTATATGGGCGTGGATTCATTAACCATTTGGATAATTGTTTACGGTTATCGGGGGCAGAGACTAAATCTTGCGCCTGAGGAAAATCGGGTTCACCAATATTATTCAACCATAAAGAGAACTCATCTTGATCGTCATCACGCAACCATTGTGGGTTTTCATCACAGAGTTTTTGGTAGCGTATTTGTGTTTCTGGGCTGAGAGTAGCTCTGCTTTTCACTAATGTAGCTAAATATAATAAAATGGCGTGTTGATTGATTTTTTGGAAGTTAGCATCAACGATATTATGTTTGAGCATATAACGAGGTAAACCGGCTAAAATGGTCTTTTCTAATTGTTGGATATTATTAGGATCTAAATGTTGACCTTGTAACACTAATAATCTCATCACTTCGCGTCGCGTATTTAAACTCCATAACCACCATCCATTTTCACGACATAACCATTCACACCAAATATTAGGAGAAATCACTCCATCGTAGCTAGCGGCAAAAAAAGCTAAACGTTTAAAAGTAGGAAAAGGGATGTCAAACCAAGCAATAGCTTTTGTCTGTGCTTGTTGTTTATTTCTAGACAGTATATGTAGCCAAGCATCGCGCAATAGCTCAATTAATAACGTCCAATCATGATAGGCTTTATTTTTGGTATGTTCGGAGATGGAGGGAAGATCGCGATAAGATCTATCTTTATACTCGTTAGCGTTGCCCATTTCTTTGACTAAACTTAAGGAATCTAATAGAAGTAACTGAAAATCGTTAAACAAAGATCCCAAATCATTTTGCTTGAGTATATCGGTGATTTCTTTGATATGTGTTTGAATATTTCTTTTCGCCAAGACGAGATCCCACTTGTAAGGTGCGGGATTTTTTTCATTATCTACGCCATATTTAGCCGGTTTATGTAATTGAATTTTGGGGGTTAATAAAGTGCGTAGTTCCATAACTAAAGTAGGGGTGAGTCCATCTCTTTTGATTCTATCGATCCAATGTTCTACATCTAAGTCGCTAGAAGGAACAATAATGCGTCCAGTTAATAGCATGCGCCATAAAACTTTCATTGGCGTATCGGGAATAGCATAAGGTGAATCTTGGCGGATACGAGCTAATTCTTCTTGGTTATTTTCTTGTTCTAATCGATGATATTTATTGAGCGCATTTTCCACCAAAGAAATAAACATGGGATTTAAATGACCACAATAAGTGGTTAACCAAAAAACTAATTTAGGATTGTTTAAATGGCGCGTCATCCAATAGGCTAGATGGTGCATGATTTTATCCCAATTTTCTATTTTTTGATCTGTTTGACGAATAGAGCGCCATTCACCTTCATAAGCAGGTGTGGGGCGTTCAATTAAACTGAAATTAATATCATTAAAGTTTGTATGTTCCCCTGAAATGCCAAATAGAGGCAGATCTTTTTTAGTGAAACATTTATTGGATAAGCATTCTAACCAATGCAAAGAAGGACAAGGATTAAAATGAGCAAAACGTTTAGCAGGTAAACCCGATGGATCGGACAGTGCCCAAATGACGCGATCTACATAATTATCTTCTATGGTACTTTGATAAGGTCGAGATAGGGCATAACGTGCCACTATACTTTCTTTACCTGAAGCGCCAGCGGCATAGGTATCAGCCCAAAACCATAAGGTTTCATGCAATTTAGAATGATCTTTTTCTTTAGGATCGACACTATATAATATGGGTTCTACACCTTTCGCTTCCCATTCTTGTTGCGTGATGTCTTTTTTATTAGGTGCATAATTGGCAAAGGCATAGGCTTCTGGGATAAATTCTCCCTGCATTCTATCTGCGGCCAAGGCATCCATCATATAACGTAAAATAGGATCGTTAATACTGTATCCGATAAAACAGATCACATAGTTTTTAAATAATTCGCTGACAAAACGCGAAGCCCAACGTTCATCTAGATAGGCAAGACCAAAATCACCACTGGTAAAAACAAGGCGGGTAAATTCAGATTGGGCTTCATCTTCGGATAATTGACCATGTAAATAAACAATACCATCCCAGCGACTTTTTTTCGGTGTAGGGAGCATGGGAGCCACAAAGGTATTAATGGAAATATTTAATTTTTTAGCAGCATGTTCAAAAATGCGATCAGCATTAGTGGTGACAATACGTAACACATTATCTTTATCACGTGCCAATTTAAGTATGGCCTCATGAGTGTCTATTGCATGAGGTAAGTTATAATTAGGTTTTAAAGCTTGCCACATAGCCTTACGTATTTGTTTACGTTGCCCCATTCTCTTTTCTAGCAAGCCTAACATGCTATCGAATTGACCTCGATCGTAAAGTTCTTGTTCGAGTCCATCTTTATCTGTATCGATATTTTTATAGATGCTATCGACTAACCCTTTAAACCCCATTAAGCCCGCTGGATAGGAAATGCCTGCACCACAGAAAAAAACCACATTACCATCTTCATGGGCTTGTAGTAGGGTGTTAGGAATATCGGGTCCATCTTTAACAAATTGCATTTATGTATTTTTCCTTCCTGAGCTGGGGTGATATGGAAAAGAGGCGTTCAGACATACTAGAGTGAGAACGGGGAAATAGCAATCTTAGTATTTTCTACCTCGGTGATATATTGAAAAGCTTGCTGATATTCTTCTTCAGTATGCAAGTGCTCAATAATTAAAGGTAGATTAGGATCTATTTTATTTATTTCACGAATGTAAGTGGCATAATCTAATTGACCTAAACCAGGGCGTACTTCTTGAATATGGACAGGAAATCCAGGTTGAATTTGTACATCTTTAGCATGGCAACTTTTAATTTTATGGCCAAAGGTCTGTAAAAATTTTTGGATCATCGCCCCATTATGATAATAATCTCTGGGGGTGAGGATCATATTCACTGGATCAAAATGAACAGCAAAAGCTTCCCTATCTATAGCTTTAATCAAGCGTTGATAAGATGCAATGCTATCGGGCACCATAAAAGGCATACATTCTAAAGCATAAAAAGTACGCTTAGGTTTCACCACATCAATAATGTCGCGCACTGTATCTACCACTAAAGCAAAAGTATCTTCAGTAAAATTTTGTGCATCAGGACCATTGCGAACGGGACCTCGAGATCCTGAAATATTGACGCAACAACGAGCGCCAACTTTATCGGCTAAAGCTAATTGTTGTTGGCAATAATCAACGGATTGTTGACGAATAAGGGGATCGCGATCTAAAGGGCTATTCCATACACCCACTTCAGCGACAACCAGATCATGTGTTTTAGTCATTTTGCGTAATAAGCTAATATCAGCATCGCTTGCCTCAGCATTTAAAGGGCATTCTCCCGCTTGGTATCCTTTTTCCGCTAAACGGAGTGCCCACTGTTCTGGATCTTGGGTTTTATGCACTAATTTTACGCCTAATTTCATTCGGATTTCCTTTTATTGCTGATTGTTTCTGGGTTTTCATTAGATGAGATACTATTAAAATACCACTTGATAAATATAAAGGTAAATTAAATATTTATTTGCAAGGGTATACATTATAGACTGAAGTTACTGATTGAATAAAAACAAAGATGGAAATTAAAATGACCGTATTTATTAATCCAAAAGAAGTACAAGAATTGATGCAAAAAGAGCAAACTTTTATCTTAAATATAGTGGTAAGTTGGTGCCCTGATTGTGTCGCACAGGCAAAAAATATCGCCGATTTTACTCAAGAGTTTATCCCAGAAAAAGTACCTGTGTATGAATTAAATGTACAAAATGAAAAACATGTTTATCTATCAGAAGATCATGAAAATTTAACGGTAAAATGTGGTGGTCATGGATTTCCACGCACAGTACTTATCAAAAAAGGGGTTATATTCGATGCCAATAATGTGGAAATAATTTCCGCAGATCAACTGGCATCTTTAGCGTGCAAGTTCAAACAAGAATTAAAGTTACGCTCATAATTTATTGGGTAGCTAACTCCACAATAGGGGCGCGAGCAGCATTTAATGCAGCCAAACCGGCAATGACAGCAGCAACATAAAAGCTTATTTGGAAAGTGTGAACAATGGGTTCTTGTGGCGAATTAAGTAGCACTTCTATACTAATATTACGACTAAAGCCAGGTAGCAAGGTATAAATTAAAGCGCCAAATAATGCAGTGCCAACAGCTGCGCCTAAATTACGCGATAAAGAAGCTAGCGCTGTTACTGAACCTAAATTTTCTCGCCCTCCTACGCTTTGGATCACCAATTGAGTGGTTGGCATCACCGTACCAAATCCCATACCGCAGACTAAGCCAAAAAAGCCCACAAGCCAAGGCTGAGGAGCAACACTTCCCAATGCAATAAAACCGCACATAGATAAAGACATTCCCACCACGGGTATCCATTTAGGAATACCGGTTTTTGCCATAATACGACCACTGCACAGAGCCCCAAATATTTGCCCTGTGGTTAAAGGTAGCAATAACAATCCCGACATGGCAGGATTGGTTTTTAAGCCTAATTGTAAATAAATCGGTAAGAAAAAAACTAAAGCAAACATACAAGCAGCAAACAGCATGGATGTGGTAATCGGAATATAAATGGCTCTATTGGTAATTAAATGTTTAGGGAGAATTGGGGCCGGGTGACGTTGTTGATTACGATAAAAAATGACAGATAACAGAATAATAGCAAAGATAAAATAGCCACTGGTTACAGATAACCAAGGAAAAGATTGTCCCGCCACCGAAGCCCAATACAAAAAGCTCGTACACAAAAGAGGAAATACCAACAAACCCGTTTTATCAATATGTTTGTTAGGTGGAGGCAAGGCTATTTTCGGAGTTAGCTTGATTAAGCGCCACACGGCGATGAATGCCAAAGGAATATTGGCCCAAAATAACCAATGCCAGGTGTAATGAGAAACCACTAAGCCACCAATAACCGGGCCTCCAACACTAGCGCAAGCAAACATAGAAGCAAAATAGCCCTGATATTTAGCTCTTTCTCGCGGTGGAATGAGCTCTGCAATTAAAGCTTGAGATAAACTCATCAACCCACCGCCACCTAAACCTTGAATCACACGTCCTAAGATCATTTGTGGCATACCTTGTGCTAAAGCGCCAACAACGGATCCCACACAAAAGATCCCCAATGCAAATACCAGTACGTTACGGCGCCCAAAACGATCGCCCAGCCAGCCATAAATAGGAATGGTCGCCACTGTTGCTAATAAATAACCAATGGCAATCCAAGAAGATAAACTCAGCATGCCTAAATCACTGACAATGCTTGGTGTTGCCGTTGCTAAAATAGTGCGATCCACCGCTGCCAAAAACATAGGTAGGAATACGGTAGAAAAGAAAATCAAAAACTCTTGACGAGTTAAAGCATGAGGTGTCGATTGAGTTGAAGGTTCCAGTTGCATATCCTAGTTTAACGATGAAGGAGAGATTAAATAATGCCAGAATATAGAGGTATAGCAAGGGGTTTTGATGATTGGATTGGTTATATTGGTAGTAAATTAATATCTCAATCAAGTATAAAGTAGAATTATTTTTTTATAGATAAAAGAGTAAGAAGTAAATGGGTATGTTTTGGCTAGTATCAATGATGGTATGGTGGCCCCTCCCTGACTTGAACAGGGGACCAATCGATTATGAGTCGAGTGCTCTAACCACTGAGCTAAGGGGCCGAAATTGCAGAGAATTATAGGGGAGAATTTAGGGTTTGTCTAGCCTTTATAGTATCAACTGCATTAAATTTAATCTAAATAAGATATTTATTGTTAAAAAAAACACACCTGATGATTTTATATGCAAAAGGTGTGTTTTTGATCTATTGATAGACAGCTATTTAGTCGTCTAAGAAACTGCGTAATACTTCAGAGCGGCTAGGATGACGTAACTTACGTAGTGCTTTAGCTTCGATTTGACGGATACGTTCTCGAGTGACATCGAATTGTTTTCCGACTTCTTCAAGAGTGTGATCTGTGTTCATTTCGATACCAAAACGCATACGAAGCACTTTAGCTTCTCGTGGTGTTAATCCTTCAAGTACTTCGTTTGTTGCCATACGAAGGCTTGTTGACGTGGCTGCATCAACAGGAAGATCTAAAGTCGTATCTTCAATAAAGTCGCCAAGATGTGAATCATCATCATCACCAATAGGTGTTTCCATTGAGATTGGTTCTTTAGCAATTTTAAGGACTTTACGAATTTTATCTTCAGGTATCATCATACGTTCAGCCAATTCTTCTGGAAGCGGTTCACGACCGATTTCTTGAAGCATTTGACGCGAAATACGATTCAATTTGTTGATAGTTTCAATCATATGTACAGGGATTCGGATAGTACGAGCTTGATCCGCAATGGAGCGAGTGATTGCTTGACGTATCCACCATGTTGCATAAGTTGAGAACTTGTAACCACGACGATATTCAAATTTATCCACGGCTTTCATCAAACCAATATTACCTTCTTGGATAAGATCTAAGAATTGTAGGCCTCGGTTTGTGTATTTTTTGGCAATAGAAATCACTAAACGTAGGTTAGCTTCCACCATCTCTTTTTTCGCTCGGCGTGCTTTGGCTTCGCCGATAGACATTCTGCGATTTATGTCTTTAATACGAGTGATGGGCAGACCTGTTTCTTCTTCTATTTTTCTTAATTTAACAATGGCATGACGAATGTCATCTTCAAAAGGTGTAATTGCTTGGGCAAACTTTTTGTCGGTTATTTTTGCGGCATCTAACCAATCGGCTGATGATTCATTACCCGCAAAGAGTTTTATAAAGGTTTTCTTTGGCAATTTTGCTTTGTTTACTGCGTCATTTAGGATGGCACGCTCTTGTTTACGTACTCGTTCCATAACATCACGCATTGATTTAACAAGATGATCGAACTGTTTTGGAATCAATCTAAATTGCTTGAAAGTTTCAGCAAGTTCATTGACTTTTACAATGGTACGTTCATCAAAACGACCAAATTCACTGATAGAGCTTTGTAAAGCTGTATGTGCAGCACTTAATTTACCGAACATTTCTTTAGCGAATTCAGGATCGATGGAACCATCGTCTTCTTCATCCTCATCTTCATCGTCATCATCTATGTCTTTTTCTGAAACATCTGGTTTCTTGACTAGTTCTGAGCCAATATGAGTTGCAGTAGGTGCTGCAGTGGCTTCTTCATCGGGGTTGATAAATCCAGAGACGATGTCGGTTAAACGAGCTTCTTCTGTCTCGATAAGAGAGAATTGTTCTAGGAGGTGAGAAATGGCCGCTGGATATTCAGCAACAGAACATTGAACTTGGTTAATACCATCTTCAATGCGTTTTGCAATGTCAATTTCACCTTCACGGGTAAGAAGTTCCACAGTACCCATTTCACGCATATACATGCGGACGGGATCTGTTGTACGACCTATTTCTTGTTCGACACTTGATAAAGCTTGGGCAGCGGCTTCTACTGCATCTTCATCTGTTGCAGATTCATTCATCATCAAATCATCAGCATCAGGTGCTTTTTCGACGACTTGAATGCCCATATCATTAATCATTTGAATGATGTCTTCAATTTGATCTGAATCAACAATGTCTTCGGGGAGGTGATCGTTAACCTCAGCGTAAGTTAAATAGCCTTGCTCTTTACCTTTTGCGACAAGTAATTTGAGCTGTGATTGAGGGCTGTGCTCCATATATGATATCCAACTTCTGGTTTATAAGTGAAGAAATTAGTAAGCGATAACGCGAACTCCCTATTATAGCAAATTTTATTAACTATGACTATATTTTAATCTAGAGATCTCGTATTTAAAGGCGCTATAGGAAAAAAGATTTTTTATGTCTTTTTGCATCGACTCATGATGTACATGAGTAACTCTTTTTTTTCATCGGTAGATAAACCGATGCTTCGTTCTTTTGCCTGTAATTTTTCAATTTGAATTTCACCCCATTGTGTATATATTTTATCCAATGAATCGAGAAAAACTTGGTCTATGAGTTTTTGCTGAGCTGCGTCTTCGTCGTTATGGTTGGTGACATCTAAGGCGAGATCTAATACGGCTAATTTAGCAATAATTTTTTCTGCTGATTCATCTTTGTAGAGTGCAAGTAACTGACCAGTAGTAATATGGGGATAATAGAGGCATTTTTCAACCAGTTCGATCAATAAGTTAATGCCAGGAAGTTCTATTGTTTTTAAGAGAGGTAAATCCTGTTCTAAATAATGAGCTAATTCTGGATTTTGTACTAAAAGTGCGACTAAATGACGCATGGGGGTACGTTTTACCACATGTTGGGAATGTTGTTTTGTGGCGGTAGGTTGCCATTTTTTACTAATAAGTTGCTCGATCTGAGATTCATCAGGTAGTCCGAGTTTTTTGCCAAGTATACTGCGTAAATATAGACGCAAGGTATCGCCTGGGATTTTTTCTATTAGGGGAACCGCAAGTGTGGTGAGTTTCGCTTGTCCTTCTTTTGTGCTGTTATCGACCTGTTTCATCAATGATTGAAATAGAAAATCAGAGAGGGGCATGGCAGTAGCTACTTGTTCATCAAAACGTGCTTTTCCATATTTACGTACGTAAGTATCTGGATCTTCACCATCGGGTAAAAACATAAATTTAAGTTGTTTACCGTCTTGTAAATAGGGTATTGCTTGTTCCATGGCTCTCCAAGCTGCTTCTCGTCCGGCATTATCGCCATCATAACAACAAATAAGTGTACTGGTCTGACGCATGAGTAACTTGATATGTTCACCTGTTGTGGATGTACCTAGGGAGGCAACAGCATAATCAACACCAAATTGTGCCAGAGCAACGACATCCATATAACCTTCCACAATCAGAATTTTATCTGGGTTGCGGTATTTTTGTAGTACTTGATACAGGCCATAAAGCTCGAAACCTTTATGGAAAGTCGGTGTTTCAGGGGAGTTAAGGTATTTAGGTTTGGCGTCCCCTAATACTCGGCCACCAAAGCCAATGACCCTATTGCGCCGGTCGATGATGGGAAACATTAAACGATCGCGAAAACGATCGTATTTGCGTCCATTCTCATTTTGAATCAGCATGCCAGTATCTAGAAGGGCTTGTTGGGTTGCACTGTCGGTGCCAAATTTTTTGGATAAAGTATCCCAAGCATCAGGAACATAGCCAATTTGAAATTGAGAAACTATTTGAGGTGAGATGCCTCGCGCAATAACATAGTCTTGGGCTTTTTCACTGGAAGGGCGGGCTAGTGTTTCATGATAGAAAGTGGCAATTTTGCCTAATAAGTTATAGTAATCTTTTTTTGTTTCGGCTTTAGGGCCAGTATAATTACCAGCATCTTCATAAGGAACTTCAAGACCGGCTGTATGAGCGAGTTCTTCAAT
>Ga0055584_100005325_pt1 | contig 12613 bp, 9 predicted proteins | sample OSDHelmetaG_FD_58716 | JGI IMG/M metagenome (GOLD analysis project Ga0055584, IMG submission 58716) | Pelagic marine sediment microbial communities from the LTER site Helgoland, North Sea, for post-phytoplankton bloom and carbon turnover... | ecosystem: Environmental > Aquatic > Marine >... | reverse complement strand
ATACAAGGAAAAATGTTATGAAACTCAACCATGTCTACAAAACATTCTACCCTGACTCTCCCAAAGAGGTCAAAGCCCTTACAGATATCAATCTTACATTTGAAAAAGGAGAATTCACTACACTTAGTGGTGAATCTGGTTCAGGGAAAACCACCCTTCTTAACATCATAGGAGGACTAGACTCTGCCACTAGCGGACAGATTTTTTTTGAAGAGGAAGAGATATCTGCTTACAGTGAAGAGAAGATGGCAAAGCTGAGACTGCATGATATCGGATTCATTTTTCAGGCGTACAATCTTATACATGTACTGACTGTTCGTGAAAACATCGGTTTTATTATGAAACTACTCAAGTTTGACGAGAAAGAGATAGAAACACGAATTATAGAGCTTGCATCCATCTTGCAGATAGAAGAACTGCTCGATAAACTTCCGGGTGAAATAAGCGGGGGGCAGCAGCAGCGTGTAGCGGTAGCGCGTGCTGTGGCTTCTCGTCCCAAACTCATACTGGCAGATGAGCCCACAGCAAACCTGGATTCAAAAAATAGTGAACGCCTTATGAACATGCTACGTACCCTCAATGAAAAAGAGCAGGTAACGGTCATTTTCGCTTCACATGACAAATATGTTTTAGAACAGTCCAAACGCATTGTAGTCCTCGATGATGGAGTTGTCATTGAAGATCGCTAAATACCTGACCTTGCTCTGTTTGACTGTCCCACTCATAGCCATAGAGCATGATGTCAGTATAGAAAACACGAACTATACGATTTCTAAAGTACCTTATTCTGAAGAAGATAGAACCCTCTATAATTACAATCGACTGCGACTCACTGATAAGATTACAGAGGGAAACTGGTTTGCCACTATCATCGCAGATATAGACAACTATTACGGAAAAGATTATATTGAGAGTTTTGAGTATCAATTTTTACGTGGAATAAAAGCAGATACTCCTTTTGATATAGAAACCAATGCTAAAAATTATGGAAAGGGTGAAATCTTTGGACGTCTGCATCGTTTTAATGTTGGTTATGGTGATGAAAAACACAATGTTATTTTTGGATTACAAAAGATCACTATGGGTGTAGGACGAATATGGACACCTACGGACCTTTTTAATCCCAGAAACCCTCTTGCACTTGAGCCTGACCAGATCTATGGAAATGTTGCACTTTCCTATACCTATGCATTGGGTGAACTGAGTGAAGTCATGGGTGTTGTAGCAAAACGTGATGATAACAGTTATAAGTATGCAGGAAGAATCAAAGGAAATATTGAGATCGTCGATATTGCGCTAGATGTCTACTCTAGTAATGATGCAAAGATGGTCGCTTATGAGATAGAAGGAAATCTTTTTGATACGGGTATAGAGTGGCGAAGTGAAGGCGGTTACTATAAAGATAAACTTTTAGACAAAGAATTCTATCAAACCATACTTGGAATGGACTATGGTTTTGTCAATGGTCTCACGGTCATGACCGAGTGGCTACACTCTTCAAAAACCTACACTGCTGATGAAATACTGATCCATCAAGATAGCAGTCTCAGTAACAACCGTCATATCTCTTCTGATTATGTAGGGGCATCAGCGTATTATGACTTCAACCTTCTCTATAACGGTGCACTAAGTATGATCTACAGTCCAGAAGACCAAAGCAGTTTCATATCACCCCTTATCGAATACAGTATCAGTGATGATGCATCTATAGCCGTAGGTGCTATGCTTTATACAGGAGATAATGAAAGTGAATTTGGAAGTGTAGATAACAGTTATTATCTACGTTTAAAAGCCACCTATTGATCTTTTTCACTCACTTCTTAAACTTTTTGGAGTTTGTATTTTCTTTAATATTTTTCATTATAAAACGTCCTATTAAGTATTCATCTGGAGATATTTCTTTTATCTAAAATCATTCAGAAGGCCTACTGCCAATATCTTCCTATGTTTGCTTTAGGAATCATATCTTTGTTGTTTGCCTCATGGATGTTTAGAAGAAAAATTTCATAAGATTAATCTATTTTTCATAGTATATCCCATTGATAAAAAGTATAAACTTTGAAAACATTAAAGTAATTCTAATAATAAATAATTATCTAAATATAAATCTTCATTAGGATTTCATACAAATATTTTAGAGATACACGCTACAATATTAAAATGACCAATAAAAGTCATCCTTAAAATAGTATTTAATCCGTTTATATTGTAATCCCTTTAAACTACAATATATTATATGATTTTTTTAACAAACAGTAAAATAAAGGAATATAATGATGACAGAGCGTTCAACTGTTACTGTTGATGGGAATGAAGCTGTTGCGATGGTTGCCCACAAGATCAACGAGGTAATCGCCATTTATCCTATCACCCCCTCCTCTCCTATGGGGGAATTCAGTGACCTTTACAGTTCGAAAAAGCAGAAGAATATTTTCGGTACGGTTCCGGAAGTATATGAAATGCAAAGTGAAGGAGGAGCAAGTGGTGCCGTTCACGGTGCATTGCAGGCGGGTGCGCTTACCACGACGTTTACCGCTTCTCAGGGACTACTGCTAATGATACCCAATATGTATAAGATCGCAGGAGAGCTCACTTCAACGGTATTTCATGTTGCTGCCCGATCCCTGGCTGCTCAGGGACTTTCCATCTTTGGGGATCATCAGGATGTGATGGGAGTAAGGCAGACCGGATTTGCTTTGTTATCCTCCAATTCCGTACAGGAAGCACATGATTTTGCTCTTATTTCTCAAGCTGCAACACTGCATGCACGTATTCCATTTTTACATTTTTTTGATGGATTTCGAACCTCTCATGAAGTAAGCCGGATAGAAAACCTGTCAGATGATGTACTGAAAGCGATGATCGATCTTGATCTAGTCGAAGCGCACCGTAAACGGGGTCTAACTCCTGATATTCCAGTACTCCGAGGTACAGCACAAAATCCGGATGTCTATTTTCAAGGGCGGGAAAGTGTCAATAAATATTATCAGGCACTGCCGAAGATCTTACAAGAGCAGATGGATACATTTGCCCAGTTAACAGGAAGAGCATACAGACTTTTTGATTATGTCGGTGCAAAAGATGCAGAACGGGTCATTGTTTTAATGGGATCAGGTGCAGAAGCGGTTGAAGAAAGTGTGCGCTATCTTAATGCTCAAGGTGAAAAGGTGGGGATGATAAAGGTGCGACTCGCCCTGCCCTTTGACATTGACTCTTTTATAAGTGCACTTCCAAAATCAGTTAAATCCATTGCTGTGCTAGATCGCACCAAGGAGTCTGGAAGCCTTGGCGAACCACTTTATCATGATGTGCTTACCGCACTGTTTGAACAGCGTCCGAACCTGCCTTTTGAAATGCCAAATATCATAGGAGGACGCTACGGTCTTTCTTCTAAAGAGTTTACCCCCGCTATGATTATTGCCATTTACAAAGAGCTTGGAAAAGAATCTCCTAAAAATCACTTCACCATCGGTATTGATGATGATGTCACCTATACATCACTGACCTATGATCATGATTTTATTTTAGAGAACCCTACCCAGTTTGAGGCTCTATTTTATGGATTGGGTTCCGATGGTACTGTAGGAGCGAACAAAAATACGATTAAGATCATTGGTACTGAAACTGACCATTATGCACAGGGGTATTTTGTCTACGATTCGAAAAAATCCGGTTCAATGACCACTTCGCATCTGCGTTTTGGTACGGATCCGATTCATTCAACCTATCTAATACAACAGGCTGATTTTGTAGGTGTACATCAAGCTGTATTTCTTGAAAAACTTGACTTACTTGAGATAGCCAAACCCGGTGCAGTTTTTTTATTGAATACCCCACATCCAAAAGAGGAAGTATGGAAATGTCTACCTCGAGTGACACAAGAGCAAATTATTGCAAAAGGGCTGAAATTTTATGCCATAGATGCCTATAGTGTTGCACAAGCGAGTAATATGGGATCTCGGGTCAATACCATCATGCAGACTTGCTTCTTTGCCATCAGCGGTGTTCTTCCTAGAGATGAGGCGATCAGTAAAATCAAAAAATCGATACAAAAAAGCTACGGGAAAAAAGGAGATTTGATCGTAGAGATGAATTTCAAGGCCGTCGATAATACGCTTGAAAATCTATACGAAGTACCTGTCCCGGCGCAAGCTGAAAGCACACAGGAACTTGAACCGGTTCTTAAAGGTGTATTGACGCCATTCATTTCCGAAGTGATCGGCAAAATAACCGCTTACGAAGGAGATAGACTTTCAGTATCACAGATACCTGATGATGGGACATGGCCGACAGGTACAACCCAATATGAAAAACGTAACATTGCCCATGAGGTACCTGTCTGGGATGCTGACACCTGTATTCAATGTAATAAATGTGTCTCAGCCTGCCCACACTCAGTCATACGCTCCAATGTCTTTGACATCTCCTTTATGAACAATGCCCCTGAAGGGTTTGCTTCCAAATTGGCGAAAGGTAAAAAATTCGGTGAAAATGATCTGTTCAATATCTCCGTAGCAGTTGAGGACTGTACCGGATGTGCACTCTGTGTTGAAGTCTGCCCTGCTAAAAACAAATCACAGACCAATCTCAAAGCCATCAACATGATACCGCTTGCCCCCATCAAAGAGAAGGGAATCGCACAATGGGACCATTTCCTCTCCTTGCCAAAAATTGATCGCTCAAAACTTGATCATGATGATCTTAAAGAGTCACAATTCCTCGAACCGCTCTTTGAGTTTTCGGGGGCTTGTGCTGGCTGTGGTGAGACCCCATATATCAAACTTGCTTCACAGCTTTTTGGAGACCGTATGGTTATTGCTAATGCTACAGGATGTAGTTCGATCTATGGAGGAAACCTCCCTACAACACCATGGAAGAAAAATGATGAAGGACGCGGCCCGGCATGGTCAAATTCCCTCTTTGAAGACAATGCAGAATTTGGGCTTGGCTTCCGTCTTGCTATCGATAACCATACGGAGCATAGCAGATCTTTGCTAGAAGGTTTGAAAAATAGTCTTGACAGCACTCTTGTTGAAGCTATACTGAATGCTCCTCAAGATGATGAAATACAAATTAACGAACAGAGAGAAAGAGTTAAAATCCTTCAATCTGCTCTTGAAGATCTTGAAAGTGACGAAGCGAAAAATTTATTGAAAATAACAGATTACCTTGTAAAAAAATCTGTCTGGTGCATAGGTGGGGATGGCTGGGCATATGATATCGGATATGGTGGCCTTGATCATGTGCTTGCCAGTGGTAAAAATGTCAACATTTTGGTGCTTGATACCCAAGTCTACTCCAATACCGGTGGGCAGCAGTCCAAGGCTACCTTTACTGGTGCAGTGGCCAAATTTGCCGCGGATGGAAAGGCAGGAATGCCAAAAGATCTCGCTTCAATGGCGATCAATTACGAAAATGTTTATGTGGCAAAAGTTTCATTGGGTGCAAACGACAAAGCCACGGTCAAAGCGTTTGTTGAAGCAGAACGCTATGATGGTCCTTCGATCATTATCGCCTATTCGCATTGCGTTGCTCACGGCTATGATCTAAAATATGGTTTTGATCAGCAAAAACGGGCTGTTGACAGTGGTCTATGGCCGATATTCCGTTTTAACCCTAATAAGATCAAAGAGGGAGAAAACCCGATGACTCTTGATTACAAGGGTCCTAAAATAGATGTCAAAGATTTTATGTATCGTGAGACCCGATTTAAAATGGTTGAGAAAATGAATGTTGTTGCTGCAGGATCTTACCTCAAAACTGCGGCCCATACAGCTCAATCTCTCTACAAACGGTATCAAACCCTGCATGAACATTATCAGCCAACACAAGAGGAGATCTGACCATGGAACTTACTACTAACTATTTAGGGCTCGAATTAAAAAACCCCCTTATTGCCAGTGCTTCGCCGTTAACGGCATCGTTGGACAGCATTAAAAAACTGGAAGAAAATGGTATTGCAGCGATAATGATGCACTCACTGTTTGAAGAAGAAATAAACCACGAGATTCGTCAGGTCGACCACTTTTTGCATATTCACAGTAATTCAAATGCAGAGGCAACAGATTATCTGCCAAGTGAGGTGGATTTTGACAATCTCAATTCTGAACATTATCTTGAGGAGATAAAAAAGATCAAAGAAACTGTCCAAATTCCGATCATTGCAAGTCTCAATGGTGTTTCAGCAGGAGGATGGGTGAAATATGCAAAAAAACTTCAGGAAGCCGGTGCAGATGCATTAGAACTTAATATAACCTATATCCCTACCTCCATTGATATGGAGGGTCATACAGTAGAACAAATGTATATCGATACAGTAAAACAAGTGAAAGAGCATATTTCTATTCCTCTTAATGTCAAAATGAATGCTTATTTTTCCAGCCCTGCAAATATGGCCAAACGTTTTGTTGAGGCCGGAGCCAATGGTCTAACCATTTTTGACAATCCCACACGTGTCGATGTGGACCTTGAACTTCTAACACCTTTGCAACGCGCCAATATCACGAGCTCTACAAATTTAAGTGAAACATTACGATGGTGCGCGATCCTCTATAAAAAACTTCCCTGCTCTCTGTGTGCAGGTACGGGGATCCACAGTGCAGAGGATGTTCTAAAAGCTATCATGAGCGGAGCAGATGCTGTGGCTCTGGCTTCTGTGCTTCTAATCAAAGGTGAAGCCGAAATAGCAGCGATACTGAATGAAATTACCCAATGGATGCAAAAGTACGAATACGACTCTATTTCTCAGATGAAAGGGAGCATATCTCTGGCTCACACCGATAACCCCGCCGCTTATGAACGCAACTCGTATATGTATGCTTTGCAGGACTATCGCCGCTAAAACAGATATTTCGTCCCTAGGAATACCAACAGGGAGAAGCTAAGGTTTCTTACGAAGTTCTTTTAACTTTTTATGATAATCCTCTGCATCTCCATAGATTAAGTAATCCTGATAATACTCATGATCATAAGCAACCTTCTTTGCATGTTTGATAGGGCAAAAATAAAACTCTGTTCTAGCTGCTATCGCTGAAGTATATTGCAGCAAACCACCAACATAGGAGCAATAGACACAATTGAACTTCTCAATAGGATTTAAATAGCCAAGATAATGACGATCAAATACTATGTAGTCACTTCTTTTAAGAAACTTCAACTTGAAAATTCTAAATACCACTTGTTGATAAATAAAAATTATCACGTCAAGAAGTATGGCTGGGATCACCATTCCATAGATGATAGGTGCAGTAAGAAAATGTAAAAGAGGCTCTTCCCTAAAATAGGCTAAAAGATTTTTCATATTTTCTTTCTGCCTCTGTAAAACATCTTTTTCAAATTTCACATAACCATTTTGGATCTCATAAGAGATATTACTCTCCTGCTCGGCGATCTCTTCACTAAGTTTTAGTTTCATAACTTCTATCTCTTCTACGATCTCTCTGATCTTATCATTCATGATAACCCTTTTTATGGTTCGAATTTATCTATTATACATAGATAATGTGATAGTTAAATTATACATTTTTTAGTCAAGTATTATTGAGTGATTATAAAACTCTACTTTTGCGCCTACACCCTGATCAATTAATTTAAGAAAAGAGTTATCATTAGTATCAGACCTCTTTTTTTAATTATAAAAAATTATTCATATTTTATCATCATTATATATTTTTATACGTTATAATCCTACTATGATAAAAGCAATAATTTTAACTCTTTTTTTGATGGATACTATGCTGTTTGCTAATGAGCAAACAGCGCATAAACATCTCTCATACGAACTATCACTTCCATTGTTACAAAGCATACATAATGATGCCATTATCCTTGGTAATGGGAAAAAGTTTTTATACGTGTTTATCGATCCTCTTTGTCCATACTCCCGTAAATTCATTACAATGGTTTCTAAAAATCCTAAGATGCTTTCAAAATACCAATATCGCATCCTTTTGTATAGTATCCCGCATATGGAATCAACGGAAGTTGTATCTGCAATATATATATCACCCAATCCTGTAGAAACACTGTTGCAGATTATGGTAGAGGACAAGGTACTTTATGACAAAGGCAATGTAATGACAAAAGCAAAGGTCAATCGGATTGATGCAGTTGCAAAAAAAATAGATGTATATAAACGCCCGTATATCTTTATTATGAAATGACAGGAAAACAGGAAATTTAAATGATGTATTATGATACACCTGATGTGAACCGATATGTGGATGTTATTATCAAGTATCGTCTGCAGATCATATCGTTCTATCTGTTGTTAGTTGTTATTATGGGCACAGTGTATACACCGAGATTTCTCTCGTCAGATGCACTATTTTGGCTTAAAGATTCCAAACAGTTAGAACAGACACAAGCAAAACAGTTTGAAACACATCATCTGTCCAAACTGATAGTACGTATTGACACCTTCGATGAAAAAATGCACCAGTCGCTTAAGACACTTCATGATGAGCTCATAGATCTTGAAGGTGTACAGAAAGTCTATTCGTTGTTTAGTAACGACCTTGTTGAGACAAAAAACAGTGGTGATGACTCAGAAATGCTAACCGTCATTAATGCGGGTGATCTAGATACATTTGGGCTTCGTAAATTACTCAAGGAGTTGCATAATGATTATGGTAATGTAGTTGAAGATGAGTATAAAACATTCTATTATTTTATTAGTGGAGAGAAGTTTATTGATATCAGTAATCTCAACATACCAGGTACCTATGACTATGATGTAAATGACGGGGAAATTAACTGGTATTTGTTGAGCAGTTACCTTTTGGCAGGTTTACTCATCATAGTTTTTATGTTTCAATTGTTGTTCAGAAGCAATGTGGCATTTTTTAGTGCACTGTTGGGCATCACTTTTAGTACAGTGTTGACCTTTACAATTATAGTAATGATTACGGGATTAGAGACAATTCACATCAGTATGCTTTTTATTACCATAAGTATTGCCTTGGTCGATTTTTTGTTTTTTTACTACCGTTGGCATGTCTCTCAGTATAAAGTAAATAGACATAATGCACTCATCAAAATGTTAAATCGAAGTATGTTACCGGCAATGTGGACATCTATTCTTACTGTGTTGGGTCTTGGCAGTTTGGTTTTTATAGATTCTGATATTATTAGACTGTTGAGTCTTAGTATGATTCTCTCTTCCGTGATAGGGTATCTTTTAAACCTGACTTTTTTACCCGCACTTTTAAGTTATTTTGAAATTGAACATGCACATGTACCTTATGTAAAGTTAGGATACATACTTACTTTTAGAGAACTTCGTTATAACAAAAAGTTTCTTTTGGGTTTTTTAGGATTTACATATATACTCTTAGCTTTTGCAGCCTATTTAATCTATGGTGAAAGTAACAGTTTCTTTAAACTTAATGTTAAAAATGAACAAATAGAACTTAAAATTCCATACAACCAAATAGACCTTCCTTTTGTGCACTCTATAGAAAAATTTACGGAAGCTTTAGAAGAACGATTTGAAGATGATATAGAAGATGTTGTCTCTTTATCGACTATTGTCAATAGTCTCAATAATTCAAATACTCAAACAGAGGTACTGGATGAAGAGGCCTTGTCACAAGCACTCTTTTATATGGATTTGTATGGATTAAGTGAGAAATATTTTGATGAAAGTGCTATTAATATTGTGATTAACCTTTCGGATATCAATAAAGTTGAACTTATCGAGTGGTTGTTGCATTATAAGGGAATTGAACTCTATTTTATCGATAGTGCCACATTGATAGGGAGTGCAAAATATAATCAAACCGTTTTACTTACAAGTTCATTGTTTTTTGCATTGTTGATCATCGGGCTTATTACAGGATGGATCTTTCACTCGAAGGCCATGGTTCTTGTGGGGTTTACTGTCAATGCAATTCCTATTGTATGGTTTGGGATGATTGTAAACTTTTTAGCTATTCCTCTTAGCCTTGAGATGCTCATTGCTATGACTATCTCACTAGGTCTCGCATCGGATGCAACCATTCATTTTGCATTTAAATATTTCAGGTTTCGCTATTTTGGTCGTACGCGGAAGCATGCACTTGAGAAAATGTATTTTTATTCGGGTATTCCAGTGATTATCGGTTCAGTCATACTCATAACGGTTTTTTTAATGTTGTATTTTACACAGATACACTCTTTAGAACTCATTGGGCTCTATAGCGCCAGTTTGATTTTATTGTCATTGTTGACAGACTTGTTTGTTTTGCCTGTAATGCTATTGCTCATAGATAAGTTTCAAGTGAAGTGGGAAAAACTCTCTTGTCCCTATCCTTATAATTGAGGATATCTAGTCCTAGGTTTAGTGAACATTAAGCTCGAAGATAGTTTAAAAGAGGGGGGAAATGAAGCAAATAGTTTTAAAATGGCAGAAATTAAAGTATATCTCTCAACACCATAGCGTAGTGAAGGACTATAAGGTTCAAAAGAAAAATCCCCATAGATGAACCTTTTGATAAGAGACGCTGTAGAGGTGTTTTTACTTTATGCAAAGTCAACATAGAAATGGTCATATGGATCACGGTAAGTACTACGATAACAGCAACTATGTTAAGTTTGATACGTAATGCATCTATCACTTCATTTGATAAGTTTGAAAAGAGTATATCTAACAAGCCATTATTGGCTATCATCGTGTAACCTGTAATAAGCAAGATGATCAGTGCCGCCGTCTCAAAATAACCATAGATAGGACCTATACGTGGATACACGGCATCCTGATCTTCTTTTTTTCTAAGACTAACACCCAGTAAAAACATGAAAAATGCCCCACCTATCCATGCGATGGCAGCAACAAGATGTAAGTGTATCGCCCAGCCCACTACTTTCCTTCTTCTTTGTTATGGTGTCCTAAAGAACAATGTTCTTTAGCATTGTCAGCATCTAGTAAGAGTAGTTCGTTTGGCTTGATACGGTTCCATATGTCTGCTTCTTGTACCAAATAGACCTCTACACCCATATCTAAAAGTGTTAAGAATGTTTTATATCCCAATTCTTTGACATAGAGAGTATCAATGTTCAACGTTTTGAAATACTCAAAAAATTCTGGTGATTTTGATGTTTTGTGGGGGTTCTCCTGTACAATGATCTGTCCTTCATCCAGAAAAGCAAAAGAGTGCGCTTTTCTAAAACGATGGGCAATGGTTTTTTTATCTTCTTCTACAGGAATGAGTGTCATTAGCTGTCCAACTTCAGTACAGCCATAAATGCTTCTTGCGGTACCTCTACACTACCTATGGACTTCATACGTTTCTTACCTGCTTTTTGTTTCTCTAAAAGTTTTCTTTTACGGGTAATGTCTCCACCATAACATTTTGCCGTCACGTTTTTACCCATAGACTTTACGTTGGAACGAGCGATAACATTATTTCCTATACTTGCCTGAATAGCCACTTCAAAAAGTTGTCTTGGTATAAGCTCTTTCAGTTGTGCAACAAAAGCAAGTCCACGTGTTCTAGCTTTATCTTCAGGGACAATGATAGACAGGGAATCTACAACTTCTCCAGCAACTTTAATATCAAGCTTCACAAGGTTACCCTCTCTAAACTCAATAGGTTCATAGTCAAAACTCGCATACCCTTTGGTCATGGACTTTAGTTTATCGTAAAAATCCAATACGATCTCATTCATAGGGATGTCATACTCCATGAGTACACGTGTTGCATTAAGATAATCCATCTTAATCTGAATCCCACGGCGGTCATTAAGTAATTTAATAAGATTCCCTACATACTCTTGTGGAGTCAAGATAGTCGCTTTTACATACGGCTCATAAATCGTGTCTATCTTCTGCGGTTCAGGAAGTTCACTTGGGTTTTGTATCTCTATCTCATCCCCATTTGTCAATTTTATTTTATAGACAACAGTAGGTGCAGTAGCAATAAGTTCTAGGTTAAATTCACGCTCTAAACGTTCTTTAACTACTTCCATATGAAGCATTCCTAGGAAGCCTGTTCTAAAACCAGACCCCAATGCCATAGAACTTTCAGGCTCAAAACTCAACGAAGAATCGTTGAGTTGGAGTTTATTCAGTGCGTCACGCAGATCTTCAAACTTATCGGTCTCTATAGGGTAGATACCTGCAAAGACAAAAGGTTTAGCCGGTTCAAAACCATGGATGCTTTCTGCCGTAGGGTTTTTAGCATCTGTGATGGTGTCTCCAACTTGAAGGTCACCTGCTGTCTTAAGTCCCATGACCACGATACCTATCTCGCCTGTACGTATCTCATCAGTTTGTATGTTTGCTATGGGATTTGGGTACATCATACTGAGAACCTGATGCTCATCTTTTGTTCCCATTATTTTAACTATCTGCCCTTTTTTGATACTTCCTTCAAAAACACGAACCAATGCAAGTGCTCCCATATAGTTGTCAAACCAAGAGTCATAAATAAGTGCCTTTACTGGTGCATTTTCATCACCTGTGGGTGCAGGAACACGGTCTACTATAGAATCAATAAGGTCTTTAACCCCTACTCCCGTTTTAGCTGAAACAAGGTTATGTTCAGTAGCATCTATGCCTATAGCTTCTTCAAGCTCAGTAAGTACTCTGTCCGGATCGGATGCCGGTAAGTCTATCTTGTTTACAACAGGTAAA
>Ga0055584_100005324_pt1 | contig 12613 bp, 9 predicted proteins | sample OSDHelmetaG_FD_58716 | JGI IMG/M metagenome (GOLD analysis project Ga0055584, IMG submission 58716) | Pelagic marine sediment microbial communities from the LTER site Helgoland, North Sea, for post-phytoplankton bloom and carbon turnover... | ecosystem: Environmental > Aquatic > Marine >... | reverse complement strand
GTCGTAATCACTGCGTGTAATATGGTGCCCGCCACCAAAGTTTACCCATTCAAGCTTGGGTAATATGTCGGCAAATTTACTTTCTATGGCATCAAGTGTACGAGAAAGAGGATCAAAATTTTGCTCGCATAATGAGTGAAAATGTATCCCAGAAATGCCTTCTATATTTTGGTCTTTAAAGTCATATTTTTTAATACCCATGCGTGAGCAAGGTGCGCATGGGTCGTAAATTGCTTTATCACCTTCTGAATGTTCGGGATTTATTCGTAAGCCAAACTTCAGATGTGGTTGTTGCTCTTGTTTTGTTAAACATTGTGCTTTATAGGTTTCCCATTGAGTAAAAGAGTTGAAAACCATATGGTCAGACAGCGACAATATTTCAGCAAATTCATGCTGGCGGTAAGCGGCAGCATAACTATGAACTTCACCGTTAAATTCTTCTCGGCCTAGCTTTGCTTCATGTAAACCACTTGCGCAGACGCCTTTTAAATATTTCATAACTAGCGGTGCAAGGGCGTACATGGAAAAAGCTTTTAAAGCTAATAAGATTTTTGCACCGCTTTCTTCTTGCACATGCGCTAATATTTTTAAATTACGTTCAATTGTTGATTCGTCTACGACGTAGCAAGGGCTTGGCACCCTTGATACATCGAGCTTAACAAAAGGGTTTTCTTGCGGTACTTTTGTGTTAAACATTAATTGGGAAGTCCCATGGGGTTGTCGGCTTTGTTAATGTGAACGCCCTATTAGTTTGAAAGGCCTGTTGAATCAAGTTCAACAACAGTCCATGGCAGCCCATATTTGTTAAGGTCTTCCATGAACGGATCTGGATCAAATTGTTCCATGTTCCAAACACCTGCGGTTTTCCATTTCCCTTCGAGCATCATTTTTGCGCCAATCATAGCCGGCACACCCGTTGTGTAGGAAATAGCTTGTGACTTCACTTCGGCATAACATGCTTCGTGGTCACAAATGTTATAGATGTAAACAATTTTTTCTTTACCGTCTTTTATTCCTTTCGCCACACAACCAATACAGGTTTTGCCTTTGGTTAGAGGGCCTAAACTACCGGGGTCTGGTAATAATGATTTTAAAAATTGTAATGGGATAATCTCTGTGCCGTTATGCATCACAGGTTCAATACCGGTCATTCCAACATTGCCTAGTACTTCTAAATGCTTTAGATAGTTATCTGAAAATGTCATCCAAAAGCGCGCACGTTTTATTTCTGGGAAATGCTTAACCAGAGATTCAAGTTCTTCGTGATACATTAAGTACATGGGCTTCTCGCCGATGCCTTCAGGGAAGTCATATACTTCGCGTACCGACAATGGATCTGTTTCTTGCCATTGCCCGTTTTCCCAATAACGTCCTTTTGCCGTTACCTCGCGAATATTAATTTCTGGGTTAAAGTTAGTGGCAAAGGCTTGACCATGATCACCCGCATTGCAGTCAATAATATCCAGCTCATGAATTTCGTCTAAATAATGTTTACGAATGTAAGCGGTATATACATTGGTTACACCAGGATCAAAACCGCTGCCTAATAACGCCATACGATTCGCGGATAAAAATTTATCCTGATAAGCCCATTGCCAGCTGTATTCAAATTTTGCTTCATGTGGTGGCTCGTAATTAGCGGTATCTAGATAATCAATACCGGCATTTAAGCACGCATCCATGATAGGCAAATCTTGATAAGGTAAGGCCACATTGATAACGAGGTCAGGCTTTTCTTTTTCTAAAAGCGCTGTCATTTCTGCAACATTATCTGCGTCAATTTGTGCCGTACGAATAGCGCGCGGTAGTTGTGCTGCAATTGCTTTACATTTAGCTTCTGTACGGCTAGCTAAAACAATCTCTGTAAATACGTCAGGTAATTGTGCACACTTGTGTGTGACAACACTGCCTACGCCACCGGCACCAACAATTAGTACTTTACTCATTTTAATTTCCTGTCATTAATCTTTTTCGTAGTAGGTGTAGCCAAGCATACTTTCAGAGAATGCTTTCATCATTTGTTGTCGCTCGCCAGCAGAAATTTTGCCTTGTCGTACGGCTTGCTCGGCATTTTTACGGAATCGCTCGCGTAATGTTTGTGGCTGATATTCAACGTAGGTTAAGACATCGGCGATGCTATCACCTTCAATTTCATCGGCAAATTCATAACTGCCATCACTGTTGATACGCACACTAACAACGTTGGTATCGCCAAATAAGTTATGTAGATCACCCAATGTTTCTTGGTATGCACCCACTAAAAACACACCAATATAATATTCTTCATCATCTTTTAGGCTGTGTAAGGGTAGTGTTTTACGCGTGCTGGACATGTTGCTGAAACGATCGATTTTACCGTCACAATCACAGGTAATATCAGCAATAATAGCATCACGATCTGGCTTTTCATTGAGGCGATGAATGGGCGATATTGGGAATATTTGGTCGATAGCCCACACATCTGGCAACGATTGAAATAAGCTGAAATTACCGTAGTAAATATCGGATAATTGATCTCGTAGTTTTTCAAACTCTTGAGATGCTCTTGTTGAATCTGTCTCTTCTGATTCTTTTTTGATTTTTTGCATGACATGCAGAAAAATGTTCTCCGCCATTGAGCGTGAACGCAAGCTAACTTGACCGCGTTTAAATAACTCTCGAACTTCATCACGATAGTACACAGCATCGTTATAAGATTCTTGAATATTTTTACCTTTAGCGTTTTGCAGTGCTTCAAGTAAATCATGCACTAAATGATGTTCGTCTTCTGAAATGGTGTCCGGCATTGGGGTTGGATCGTAATTAGCCACATCCAAAACATTGAACAATAATACTGAGCTATAAGCGACGGTTGCACGACCAGATTCTGTTACCAATGTTGGGTGAGGAATATCTTGCGGATCAAGTGTCGACATAACGACATCAATAATATCTTCGCAATATTCATCTAAGGTGTAATTTTTTGAATGCGTATAATTAGATTTTGAGCCATCGTAATCTACGGCCAAGCCGCCACCTAAATCTAAGTATTTCATGGCAGCGCCTTCGCGCACTAAGTCCATGTACACTTGGCATGCTTCGAGTACGCCTGTACGGATATCGCGGATGTTAGGGATTTGAGAACCGAGATGATAGTGCAGTAATTCAAGGCAGTCGAGCATGTCTTCTGCCTTTAATAAATCAACCATTTCAATCAGTTGAGCTATTGATAAACCAAAAATACTGCGATCACCACTGGTTGCATTCCAATGACCACCAACCATTGACGCGAGTTTGACGCGAACACCTATTTTGGGGCGAATACCAAGTTGTCGGCTACGTTCCAAAATAATAGGTAGCTCGGTGAGTGTTTCCACAACAAAAAAGCACGAATAACCCATACGACAGGCTTGTAAGCCTAAATCGATAAACTCTTGATCTTTGTAGCCATTACAAATAATGCACGACTCGCCAGGCTTAAGATGGGCTAAAGCAATAATAAGCTCAGGTTTTGAACCTGCTTCAAAACCGTGATTATATTTTGCGCCAACCTCTGCAATTTCTTCAATGACATGACATTGTTGATTAACCTTAATAGGAAATACGCCTCGGTATACATTGTTGTAACCGCTTTTTTTAATGGCATTAGCAAAGGCATTATTAAGGTAGCCAATTTGGCGTTCTAGCAAGTCTTCAAAGCGTACTAGAACAGGCATGTTCATACCACGCTCTTTCATGTCTGAGACAATGTCTAGTAGTGCGAGTTGCGTATGGTTGTTTTCATTGCCCGTGGTAACCGTAATTAACCCTTGATCAGAAACAGAAAAATAATCTGCTCCCCAGTGTTTTATGCCATATAGCTCTGAGGAATCATTGGCACTCCAGTTGTCTGGGTTTGATTTTTTCAATGTGTGTATTCTCGGTGCGTGGTGAATGTTGTTTTGTGTATGATTAGCGTACTCAGCCAATGTAAAAGCGGGCGAAACTATCGCAGATTTATTATGGTTTTTCTATGGCTTTTCTAGGGTTTTTCGTGAAATAAATACGAGTGAGAGCTATTTGTCACATGGAACGAGTACTTGAGGCTAGTAGCGTGAGGAGAAGCTGGTACTCCAAGCCTGAGCGTGTCAGTTGGAGTACATCGTTCTGTGGGGGAACGAAGAGAAATATAACGTATATTTTTTGTCGTTAGTGTCGTGTTTCGTTACGTTTTTCTAGATTGCTTTTTAGGCGGCGTTCAGCAGCAATAAACGCATCTCTTACGGCGATATGAACGGAAGTGTCATCACTACTAACGGTAATGGGTTTACCTTTGATGGCAATTTCAATGGATGCTCGAAATAATTTGCCTTTGTGTTTATGTTTGTGTGGGCTGTCTAGGACAACTCGGCTGTGAATGATTGAGTTGGAATAGCGATAGAGTTTATCGAGTTTTTTTTGAATGATGGTGTTCAGCGCAGGAGAAGAATCAATGTCTCTGTATATTAGGTCCGTATTAGACTTCATATATAAATACCTCCATTAATTAACGATAGGTGGTGTAATAACCTTGCTCTTACATTTTAGCTCTTACCTTTATAATAATGGCCCGAATAAAAAATAATTCAAGCCCTTATTAAAAATTAATGTACGAAATGTGTGTAACTGATTTTTTTGGTTTTTTAATTGTGACTTGTTTACTTATTTGATGCGTATAAAAACTAATTATGTGATTTAACGTGAATTGAGTAAAAGGAAAATATACATATGTATGCACAAAATTCCATTTCACAGAACGTATACATTACGGGTGCCACAGGGTTTGTTGGTCGAGCTTTGGTTCAGTATTGGCTTGGTTCATCTAAAACAATGCAAATTTTTATACAGACGCGGGATATCAAAAAAGCAGAAGAAATATTCAAATATGCACCTAACTTAAGATTTGTTCATCGTTTTGCTGATATACAAAAAGATTGTCTTATTGATTTAGTTGTGAACTTAGCAGGTGCACCAATTGCGGATAAGCCGTGGAGCCGAACACGTAAAAATACATTGAGAGATTCTCGAATTGCTTTATCCCAACAATTATTTGATGATATAGCGGCATCAGGGCAGCATGTTGACACGCTTATTCAAGCATCAGCAGTTGGTATATATGGTTATGAGCAGCCCTTAGAGACCGAGGCTTCTTCAGGGTTACACGGTTGCGTTGAGGCGGATGTGGTGGGTAACGGGTTTGCCGCAGAACTTTGTGCTGACTGGGAGTCTGTTAGTTTAAGTAAAGGGCAAAAAGTATGTAACCGAGTGGTGATTCTTCGGTTGGGTGTTGTACTAGGGAAGGGTGGAGGGCTTTTAAAAAAGCTATTACCTGTGTATTGGTTTGGTTTGGGTGGCCCTATTGGCACTGGACGCCAGCCGTTTCCGTGGGTACATTTAAAAGACGTTGTTGGGTTTATTGATTTTGCTGTTAAAAATATTGATGTCCAAGGCTCGTATAATTTGGTTGCGCCCCAACATATATCTCAAGGTGTATTTGCTAAGGCTTTGAGTGGCGTGTTAAAGCGTCCATGTATATTTTGTACGCCGGCTTGGTTTATGACGCGAATACTTGGGCAGCTAGCGAATGAATTATTGTTAGGTGGAAGGTTTGTTTCTGCTGATAGAGTTCTTTATAGTGGATATGAATTTGTTTATCCTGACTTGAGTGATGCGATTGCACAATGTGCTCAATCTCAAAAACTATAATTCTTATTGGTTTAATTTGTTCAATAAATAGTCTGAGTAGTGAGTTTTTGTTAGAATAAGTCACAAATTTAGAATATTTCTACATTATAACGGCACTTAGAGTATTTTCATGAGTAATAACATTTTTTCTCAACTAACCTTACAACAGCATGATGATGAATTTGATGATGGTGGGGATCTCGCTTTAGAGATAGATAAGCCAAAATTGAAGCGTCCACCTTTGTATAAGGTCGTGCTACTTAATGATGATTACACTCCTATGGAGTTTGTTATTGAGGTTTTGGAACAATTTTTTTCGATGGACAAGGAAAAGGCAACGCGAGTTATGCTTATGGTCCATACTGAAGGAAAGGGCGTTTGTGGTATTTTTTCTCGAGATATTGCTGAAACTAAAGCGGCACAAGTGAATCAATACTCTAGGCAAAATGAGCAACCGCTCCTTTGTGAAATAGAGGCCTCGGATGATGATGGCTCTGATCTGTGAATAAGACGGTGTCTTTGTGATGTTGAGTAAAGAGTTAGAAGCTACGTTAAATAATGCCTTTAAAGGTGCCCGTTCAAAGCGTCATGAGTTTATGACGGTTGAGCATCTATTACTGGCCCTCGTTGATAATGAGTCTGCAGCTTCTGTGTTGAAGGCTTGTGGTGCAGACCTGTCTGGCTTGCGTAAAGACTTGGCAGATTTTGTTGATACCACCACACCGTTAATTCCTGAGAATGAGATCGAGCGTGAAACTCAGCCTACCTTAGGTTTTCAGCGAGTTTTGCAGCGTGCGGTATTTCATGTTCAGTCTTCAGGTAAGAATGAAGTAACGGGCGCGAATGTCTTGGTGGCTATTTTTAGTGAGCAAGAAAGCCAGGCGGTATTTTGTTTGAAACAACAAAATGTTGCACGTATAGATATCGTTAATTTCATTACGCATGGCATCTCAAAACTTTCTGGTGCGAGTGAGCCGAATGATTCTGGTCATGAGCAGCACGATGATGAGGCTAATTCGTCTTCCGGCGAGGGTGGGCAGCAAGACCCACTTGAATCGTATTCTGTTAATTTGAATGAACAGGCACGCCTGGGACGTATTGATCCTTTAGTGGGGCGCGATGAAGAAGTTGAGCGTGTGGTGCAAATTTTAGCGCGACGTCGTAAAAACAACCCTTTATTAGTCGGTGAAAGTGGTGTTGGTAAAACCGCTATTGCTGAGGGTTTAGCTAAAAAAATCGTTGACGGTGACATACCAGATATACTTGTGGGTAGTAAAGTATACTCATTGGATCTGGGTTCTCTTTTGGCCGGTACAAAATATCGCGGTGATTTTGAGAAGCGTTTCAAAGCATTATTGGCCGAGCTAAAAAAGCGAGATAAGGCGATTTTGTTTATTGATGAAATCCATACGATTATCGGTGCTGGCGCTGCTTCAGGTGGTGTTATGGATGCGTCTAACCTATTAAAACCTTTACTTACTAATGGTGATTTACGTTGTATTGGTTCCACTACATTTCAAGAATATCGCGGAATTTTTGATAAAGATCGTGCATTGTCGCGTCGATTCCAAAAGGTTGATGTTGATGAACCCTCTGTTGATGACACCTATCAAATCTTACGTGGTTTGAAGTCACGATTTGAAAAGCACCATAATTTAAAATATACGGATAAAGCGTTACGTGCGGCTTCGGAATTAGCTGACAGATATATTTCTGATCGTTTTATGCCTGACAAAGCCATCGATGTTATTGATGAGGCGGGAGCGTATCAGCAGCTTCAGCCAGAGAGTCGACGCAAAAAACAGATTGGTGTGAAAGATGTCGAGCTTATTATTGCGAAAATTGCACGTGTACCAGCTAAAACAGTTTCTTCTACGGATAGGGATCAATTGGCAAAGCTTGATGAAAACCTTCGGATGACGGTTTTTGGACAAGATACGGCTATCGATGCGATTTCTACAGCTATTAAACTCAATCGTGCTGGTTTAACCAGTCATGATAAACCGATTGGCTCTTTTTTGTTTGCGGGTCCAACGGGTGTGGGTAAAACTGAGTTATGTAAGCAGCTATCTAAGTCGATGGGTGTTGAGCTTGTACGCTTTGATATGTCGGAGTATATGGAGCGTCATACGGTTTCCCGTCTGATTGGCGCGCCTCCTGGATATGTTGGTTTTGATCAGGGCGGTTTATTGACTGAGGCGGTAACAAAACAACCGCATTGTGTTGTTTTGTTGGATGAGATTGAGAAGGCGCATCCGGATGTGTTCAATCTTTTGCTGCAGGTTATGGATCATGGTGCTTTAACGGATAATAATGGACGTACCGCCGATTTCCGCAATGTTGTATTAATTATGACGACAAATGCGGGTGCGGAAAATATGAGTCGGGCATCCATTGGTTTTACGAAGCAAGATCACTCCAGTGATGGTATGGAGGCGATTAAGCGCATGTTCACTCCCGAGTTCCGCAACCGTTTGGATTCAATTATCCAATTTGGTAGCTTATCGCTTGATGTTATTAAAACGGTGGTTGATAAGTTTCTTGTGGAGCTACAAACGCAACTTGACGGCAAAAAGATCACGTTAGATATTACCGATGGTGCTCGTGAGTGGTTGGCTGTAAATGGTTACGATGAAAAAATGGGCGCACGACCAATGGCGCGTATTATTCAAGAAAAAATTAAAAAACCCTTGGCTGAGCTGGTTTTATTTGGTTCGTTAAGTGAGAAAGGTGGTTCAGTGTTGATTGATGTGGAAGATGATCAATTGACAATTACTGATGAGGCACGACGTTAAATCTGTTGTTTCTTCTTGGTTCAGTGTCTTAATTTGATCGTTAAGGCATTGAATTAGTAATGAATACTTGTGCTGGTTTAATTTGTGTTGTATTAAATTTGCTTATGCGGTTATCTAGAATGGCAGGCAGGGGAATACATGGGGCAGTAAAATAAAAAAGGCGATTTACGCCTTTTTAGCTGCTCACTTGAAATATTGTATTGTCAGGTGTGCTTAGCGTGTAGACTTATCGAGCACGATAAGTAATTCGACCTTTGCTTAAATCGTATGGTGTCATTTCAACTTTAACCTTATCACCGGTTAGAATGCGGATATAGTTTTTACGCATTTTCCCTGAGATATGGGCAGTGACAACATGTCCATTTTCTAATTTAACGCGGAACGTCGTGTTTGGAAGCGTATCTACCACTTCGCCTTCCATTTCAAAATTATCTTCTTTCGCCATTCGGCTTAAACCTCAATTACTAAAGGGTGCTTTTTAAGAGGCGGCAATTTTGCCTGAATTAATGCGTAAAGCCAAGGACTAGTCTCGTTCAATTTGTGTGCAATTCACAAATAGGGGGAATTAAGGGGCCTTTTACTGCATTTCTAAGGAGGCGCAGTCATGGAAATGGTGTGTTTGGCGTCTGTATTTTTAATCTGTACTTTTTCGTGCACCTTGAACACCGCCAGAGTGTACAAACATAACATGGCTACCTTCGCACCAGTATTTTTGTTCGCATAATTGCTCAATTGCCCACAAGGCTTTGGCTGTATACACAGGATCGAGTGTTACACTTAGTTGGTTTTTGGCGTGTTGGATGAAACCTTCTAGTTGGTTTGTTTTTTTTGCGTAGCCACCAAGATGGAATTGATTGCTAACACGCCAATTAACCTTGTTTAGGGCTACTGGATGAGCAAGCGATAGGATATTTCTCACGATACTCGCATTACTTTTTAGTGCGGAAATACCGATAACATGTGCCGTGTTTATTTGAGTCGTTGGGTGGTCTTGGTTGTATCCGGCCACACCATTGATGATACCTGCCAGTGAGGCACCTGTTCCACAAGCATGGATAATAGCGGTTGCGTTGCTTTGCGCTAGTGATTCGCCCAGTGCATAACAGCCGAGGAGTGCGTTTTGACCGCCACCTCCTTCGGGAATCCAGTAGCAGCTACCGATTTCTTTCTCTAGTTGCATTAAGTAGTGTATGTGGTCTTTTTGTCGATATTCACTACGTGAAATAAAGTGTAGCGTTGCACCCATGCGTACAATATCTGTGAGTGTGGGGCTTAGATTTTGTGGTTTTTCACCGCGTATGATGGCAATAAAGGGAATGTTTTGCTGTTGGCATGCGCCAGCTAAAGCGTATAAATGGTTAGAATAGGCTCCACCAAAAGAGGCTACAGGTGGATGTTCGACGTTTTTATTTGCATGGTTATTGTTATGTTGCTTTAAGTAGTGGTTTAAGTGTCCATGCAGTTTATATATTTTATTTCCTCCCATAATTGGATCGATTAAATCATCGCGACGAATAGACAATTTGATGCCTTGGCTGTTGATTTTTGGCCAGTGTAGCTCTTGTATTGGTGCGAGTGCGGCGAGATTGCTGGGCGGTAGTGTTAACCAATTTTGAGGAAGTAAGCTATTCACTAGTGACTCTGGGTTAAAAGGTAATTGATTGTATTGGATTGTTTTGTCATCGCGTGGGCCAGTGTGAGTATGTATTTATATGTGTATCGACGATTCTATCTGAGGTGTATTGTATCTTCAAACGTCGTTGCACTAGATAGCTATGCGCATCGATGTTTTGCGTCATAGCGCGTTATTGTCTTGTTATTGGTTTGCCGTCGCTTACGCGTCGGTTATGATGCTTTTTTGTAAATAATATGTTTAGGGTGGTGTATGAAATTGAAAGGTATTCTGTTTCCTGTGTTTTTGGCTGTTGTTGGCACTGTCGGCGGGTTAAATGTTAGCGCAGAGGAAATGTCAGCGACAGGTATTAAACCTAAAAATATTATTTTTATGATTGGTGATGGTATGGGGCCAAATTATTTGGCTGCTTATCGTTATTTTAAACACGGAGATAGTGTGGTTGATTCTGTTAATGCCACTATTTTTGACGAACATTGGGTGGGTGTCGCAAAAACATACCCACACGATGAAACGATTGTTACGGATTCTGCTGCATCAGGCACTGCGCTATCAACGGGTGTAAAAACATATAATGGTGCTGTGGGTGTTGGTACGGATCAGCAGTCGTTAGCAACATGGTTTGAATTGGCAAAGCGGGAAGGTAAGTCTACGGGATTGGCTGTTAGCTCGCCAGTCACCCATGCAACGCCAGCTTCTTTCTATGCGCACCAAAAGAAACGAAATCCTCAAGAACCTATTGCTGATGACTTTATTGATAACAAAGTAAATAATCAATTTGTTGTTGATGTTGCCTTTGGCGGTGGTACAGATTTTTTTATTCGTAAAGATAGAGATGTTGTTAGTGAGTTACAAAAATCTGGCTTTAATTACATTGATGATATTGAGAAGCTAGGTACGCTCACGGACATGCCAGTACTTGGGCTGTTTGGTGCTTATGGCTTACCCAGTGCTATTGAGCGCGATACGGCCAGTTTAGCTAAAATGACAAATACAGCACTTAGATTGCTCTCAAAAAATGAAAAGGGTTTTGTTTTGATGGTTGAGGGCAGTCAAATAGATTGGTGTGGGCATGCTAATGATATCGCTTGTGCTATGGCTGAAATGCAAGATTTTGAAAATGCGGTTGAATCCGTAATGGCTTTTGCCAAAAATGATGGTAATACATTGGTTGTCATTACAGCAGACCATGAGACCGGCGGCTTATCTATTAGCGCCGATGAGGCTTCTATCTGGAAGCCGTCAGTCATAAAACGTGTGCATATTAGTGCGGCAACACTTGCTAAAAATATGAAAGTCACAGATGGTTCAAAAGAGCAAATTGAAAGTGCATGGTCTAAACATATTTATTTCAACTTACAAAAAAAGGAGCTTGATGCGTTAGTTGCTGCTCACTCTATTAATGAAGACGCCATCGCTTGGGTGATTAAAGGCGTTATCAATACGCGTTCTAGTACGGGATGGACTACGGTAAAACATACGGCTTTAGATGTACCGGTTATGGCTTTTGGCGTTGGTAGTGAGCGTTTTCGTGGTGTTATGGAAAATACATATATAGGGCAAACGCTACACGCCTTGGTGAAACCATAAATACACCGGTTATGCCGCCTGTTTTTTTGTTTTGATGTGTGTATATGCAATTAGTGGCGCATAGATAATTTTTTTGCCTATACTCAAAGCCTAAGCAAATTGCTGTGTGTGAGTAAATTATGCGTGTTTTTATTTTTTAACGAAGGTGTTGTAACGCAATGGAGTCCTATTGGAGCTATCTTGCACGCTTAGTCGATATGCGTCTATTGCGTGCGCAACGCCGCTTAATGAATTCTTCTGGGTGTGTTATTTGCGGTTCTGGTGATGTGATAACGCTTAACCAGTTAGAGTTGATTCATCAAGCTTATCTCATATCCGATATTGAAAAAATAGGTGTTTTAACATCATCAGTGAATAGTCAGTGGTTATTTGATTCCATTCAGTTGATGCTTAGTGGTGATGGTTCTCTTGCCGCCTTCCATAAAAGCGCTAAGCACGATGCGTTGTTGTCTGGTGTGTGTCGGTATGTACAAAAGAACGACGCATTAATGTTTCGTTTAGAGGTTTTGTCACTGTGTGAGCCAGATATTTTCAAGCGTTCTATGTTTTGTGCATGGATCAGTCTGGTTTTGTTTGATTATATGGCACGTGACGAGGGCGATATTTTTACGATGTTTGAAGTGGCCATCGCTCATGATGTGGGTATGCTGGAGTTGCCACTTGAAGCTGTGGAAGCTGTTGATGGCTCTCAAGTATCGCATGACTTTAGCTTTTATCAGCATGCACAGTTCGGTGCTGATTTTATCCGTAATACGGGGAAATCGTCAGTGCAAGTCTATCAGGCGATTTGCCAGCATCATGAAACCATTGATGGTTCAGGGTTTCCTCATGGTTTATGTGGTGTACGGTTAAATGAGTTTGGTCAAATAGTGAATATGTTTGATTCTCTTTATGTTATTTATACCACTAAGTT
>Ga0055584_100005323_pt1 | contig 12614 bp, 11 predicted proteins | sample OSDHelmetaG_FD_58716 | JGI IMG/M metagenome (GOLD analysis project Ga0055584, IMG submission 58716) | Pelagic marine sediment microbial communities from the LTER site Helgoland, North Sea, for post-phytoplankton bloom and carbon turnover... | ecosystem: Environmental > Aquatic > Marine >... | reverse complement strand
ACGAATGGCCCTCTGGATCGATCGCTATTTTGGTGTATGGATTGGGCGACCAATTCTTTTCCCGTTCCCGTTTCCCCAGTGAGCAAGACAGTGGCTTTGGACGGAGCGACCAATTGTATGCGTTCCAATACTTTTTCGAGAGCAGGCGATTTTCCGAGAATTCCCTGGAAGGTGAACTTTTTGTCCAATCGTTGATGCAGTTGGGAGTTTTCCGTCTTTAAGGTTTTACCCTCCAACCCTCTTTTAATCAGAAGTTCGAGTTTTTCGAGGTTTACGGGTTTGGATAGAAAGTCAAAAGCTCCTCTTTTCATAGCTTCCACGGCCACGTCGACTTCACCATAGGCAGTCATCATGATGCAAATGGGTGAGCTTGGGTGTTGAATGGAAAAATCAATGACGCTCATGCCGGATTGACCGGACATCCTGAGGTCGGTTAATACGACTTCGAATTTTTCGGCCTCAATGGCGTTGAACGCTTCTTCGGGGCTGGAGGCGAGGAACACCTCGAATTTGTCTTCAAGGGCCAATTCCAAGCCCTCCCGGGTATGTTGCTCGTCGTCTACGATCAGTAAATTGGGTTTCATTTGGTTTGGCTTCCTTGAGGGGGGTCGTTTGCTTCGAGCAATCTGTGTTGAGGAGATTTTCTGGGGAATCGTAACGAAACGATTGTTCCCGCATCCTGCTTACTGTCAATTCCGACGTCACCTCCATGATCACGAACGATTCTATGTACGATCATCATACCAATTCCATGACCTTCCTTTTTGGTAGTAAAATACGGTTCGAATACATGGGGAAGGTCCTCTTTTCGAATTCCGGTTCCTTGATCAACGATTTGAGCGAACACATGATCGGAATCGATGCCGGTAATAATCCGAATTTCGGTGTTTTCAGGGACTGCATCGATTGCATTGCCTATGATATTAAAAAATACCTGCTTAAGCTGCTCTACATCCCCATTGACAATGGGTTCTCGTACACCAGCCTCCATTCCTATACTAATATCTTTAGCGTTTAATTCTCGTTCTTTTAACCGCACTGTTTCTTCGATAACATCGAGGAGGTTAATTTTTTTGAAATTAGGTTCAGTTGGCCTGATTGCTTTAAGGAAATGTGAAATAATACCATCCAATCTCTCCACTTCACTCAAACAGGTTGTTAATGACTTTTGTGATTTGGCGCTTATTTCGCTACTATCCTTCAAGCTTCGCTGCAAGACTTGCAGATGGATGTGAATGGAATTCAACGGGTTGCCCAGTTCGTGGGCAACTCCCGCTGCCAAATCCATGATACTGGAAACCCGTTCGCTTTCCAGCCTGGCTTCCATGTCGACTTTTTCTTCCGTTATATCGGTCATTACGATGGTAAGTCCGACTTTTCCCTCCTTTGTCTTGGCAGAGCTTTCATCGATAGGAACGGCGTAGATCCGAAGGTGACGATGCTCGGGGTAGGATATTTTCATTTCCCTGACTACTACCTCGTTCAAAGACTGTTCCTTCGTTCGATCCAAACCAAGTGTCCGGGCGATTTCGGGAGCCGCTCGCAAAAGCGAAACTTTTCCTGTCTGCTCTTCTTTCAATCCAATAAGGAGTCTTCCTCTGCGATTTGAGTAGCTAAGAATTCCCTCTTCGTCCAAAACCAGAATTCCGTCTCTGATTACGTCGAAGACCGTTTCCAATAGCTTTCTTTCGCGAGCAAGTCGCTGCACGAGGATTCCCAAATTTACCTGATCGAGGTCGTCGAGTCTGCCCAGCACTTTGTCAAGGGGGCTCTTGCTTGCTTTTATGGCCATACTCGATCTAAGATTTTTCGTGCTGTTTTCTTCTTCGTCAACCTTCCCAAAGAAATAGTTTCTCCCGTATTGGAAAGCAAGGTAACGTCGTTGAAGTCGGATGCAAAACCAATTCCTTCTTTGGAAACTTCGTTCATGGCAATCCAATCGAGGCCTTTCTTTTCGACTTTGGAGGCGGCATGAGCCATGGCGTTCGTTGTCTCTGCGGCAAAGCCGATTATTTTTTGATCTTTTTTTCGATTAGCGGAAAGCCCTGCAACAATATCATTGTTCTTCACCCACGCGAAATTTTTGGGGAAGTCATCCTTGTTTAGCTTTTCGTTCCAGCGTTTGAGAGGTCGATGATCACACACTGCCGCACACATGATGACAAGGTTGGCCTCATCAAAGAGTTCACTCATGCTCTCTTCCATTTCAGCGGCCGTGACAACGGAATGAAACCGAACCCCCTGAGGCGCCGTCAGAGATACCGGTCCACTCACCAAATCCACTTCAAATCCTCTCGCCAACGCCGCTTCCGCCAGAGCATACCCCATCTTTCCCGTCGAGGGGTTGGAAATAAAGCGAACGGGATCGATCCATTCACGGGTCGGTCCAGCGGAAATCAGGCAACGAATTTTCTTTGTCATTTCACGAATAAGAGCGACATTATCTTATGTTGATGTTTGGTTGATCTGCCAATGAAAGAAACGACTCTTCAACCGACCGCTCCCAAAAGAGAAAACATGTTGGTCAACCTGGGGTTCAATCTCCTTCTTCCTATTTTGATTCTTCGCAAGGGAGATGATTGGCTTGGGTCCCCCTTAGGGGAATTACTTGGAGGCGTCGGTTCCGATTCCATGGAGGTCGCATCCTGCCTCCTGCTTCTTGCCATCCTTTTTCCCATAAGTTACGGAGCATACGACTTCATTCGCAGGCGTAAATGGAACTTTCTTTCCATACTCGGCGCCCTCAGCGCCCTCCTAACTGGAGGCATAGGACTTATCCCCGAATTAACGGTCACTCACTTTGCCATCAAGGAGGCCGCCCTACCCGGCATCCTTGGGATTCTCACGGTTCTTACCTTAAAAACAAAAAAGCCTCTCATCAGGCTCTTTCTCTACAACCCGGAAGTCATCCGAGTTGATTTGGTAGAGCAAGCACTAGCGCAACGGGGCAAACAAAAGGAGTTTGACCGCTTGATGGTCAAGTGTACTTGGCTGATCGCTTCTTCCTTTATTCTCAGCGCAACTTTGAATTATCTGCTCTCGGATTGGATCGTGGTTACGGAACCTGAGCAACCCGTCGCATCCAAGGCCGTCATCGAGATCGAGGAGGATACCTTGGCCGACATGGATCAACTTCTCATACCCATCAAAGGTGAAGAGGACCGTGAGATTATCCTGACTGCTTCCACAAAGTTGCCAGGTCCAGAGCAAATTACAGAAACTTTTGGCATCAACGGGGAACCGGATCAGACTGCATCGCTGCTTGCCAACTGTATCAACCTAAGTTTTGTAGAAGGGCAGGGCAAAAGTGGGCTCCTTGCTTCCCATCAGGAAAACAAGGTGACGATCAAACAGCTTTCAGGCGGAGCCTTTGATGAATTGATTATCAAGAAGTCTGGTACGAGAAAGCAAGAGGTCGAGATCTCCGAGTTCAAGGGTGGAACGTCGTTCAATGACGAGGTGGGCAGGATGATGGGGTGGAGCTTTCCAGTCATCAGCATCCCGTGCATCCTTGTAAGCGGTTATGCCTTTTGGATCCTGATCCGGGGCATCAAGGAGTTTGCCGGTATGCCGCTTGAGGAAATCTTGGCCAATGCTCCGCCACCCCCGAAGAGGTAGATGCTCGGAGTATTCCTACCTCTCTTCCAGAGAAAGGTAAGGCCTTAGGGTTTCTCCTTGGTAAATTTGCCTTGGCCTATGGATTTTCTTTCCATTCTCGGCTATTTCTTTCCAGTGAGAAAGCCAACCCGGTGTTCTGCCTATTGCAAAAAGGACCGTGAACATGTTCGTGGGAAAGCCTAATGCCTGTAAAATGATTCCGCTGTAGAAATCTACGTTGGGATAAAGCTTTCTCTGTATGAAATAGGAGTCCTCCAAGGCAACCTCCTCGAGCCTGCGAGCGATATCCAAAATAGGACTGGTGACCCCAAGGGCTTCCAATGCCTGATCGCTTGCATTCTTCAATATCTTGGCCCGAGGGTCGTAATTTCGATAAACGCGATGGCCAAAGCCCATCAGCCTTGATTTTCCCTGTTTGGCGGATTCGATAAAGTTGCTTCCATCATCTCCAGACTCATGGATTTCATTTAACATTTTGATGACGGCCATGTTGGCTCCTCCGTGTAAGGGCCCCCAAAGCGCCGAGACTCCACCGGCGAGCGATGCAAAAGGGTTGGCTCCTCCGGAAGCAATCATCCGGCAAGTCGAAGTTGAGCAATTTTGCTCATGGTCGGCATGCAGCAAAAATATCTGATCAAGTGCGTTTTGAACGGGTTCGGGAATTTCATCCGTTCCACCGTCTTCGGAAAACATCATAGATAAGAAGTTGCCACAGTAACTCTTGGAAGTATCCGGTTGGGGCAATTCCTTATTCTGGGAATTTCTGTGATGAGCCGCCGCGATGGTGCGTACCGTAGAAATGATAAGAGCGGCAACTTGGTCGAAGGCTTCAAGGTCCTTTTCCCGGTCGTTCGTCGAAAACTCTGGGTAGGCCCCTCCAAGGGCTTGTAATCCAGAAGCCAAAACAGCCATCGGGTGAGCGCTTTTAGGCATGGCATTGACCGCCTTCAATACCTCTGGGGGAAGTTCGCAGTACTCCGACACTCTTTTCCTGAACTCCTGTAAGGCGGCGTTAGAGGGAAGGTTTCCGTAAAGCAGAAGATAGGCGGATTCCAGGAAAGTCGACTTCTCGGCAAGCTCGGCGATGTCGTAGCCACGATATCTCAAAATGCCTTTGTCTCCGTCTATAAAGGTGACTGAGCTTTCGCAGGAGCCGGTGTTTCCATAACCATCGTCAAAAGTAATCAGCTTACTCTCTTTGCGAAGACGGCTGATATCGACAGCCTGTTCGTGTTCGGTTCCGGTAATTACATCCAGAGAATATTTTTGATCGCCTATTTCTAGGTTTGCAGTGTCTGCCATAACGAAGGGGGTAAAAAGAGGGTAAAAAACAGTTCTGTCATCACTGAGAGATTTTTTCAAGAAAGTTCCTATATATTTGCAAACCTTTCGCCTGACTTTTTTCAGGATGAAACTGAGTGGCAAAACAATTGTTGAAGGAAATGCCACTGGTAAAAGAGTATCCGTACTTTGTTTTCATCAGGTCTAGCTTTTCGTCCTCGTCCGCAAGATGGAAACTATGAACAAAATAAAATTGATCGCCATCATTCAGGCCACGAAGCATCGGGTCCTCCAAGGGAAGTTCCCATTTCACACCGTTCCAGCCCATGTGCGGAATTTTTACTCCTTCGGGAAGCGAAGAGAATCGTTTCACGCGACCGGAAAAAACCTGCAGTCCGGAATGCGTTCCTTCTTCGGACCCTTCAAACAAAACTTGCAAGCCAAGACAAATTCCGAAGTAAGGCTTGTCTGCCTGAATCCATTTGATGATCGCGTCATCCAAACCAGTATCTCCAAGAGCCTGCATGCATTGATCGAAAGTTCCTTGTCCGGGAAAGACCAATGCATCCAAGTCATTCATTCCGGAGGGGTGATTGACTATTTTGGCATCGGTGCCGAGAAACTCAAAAGCTTTGACTACGCTTCTGAGGTTTCCCGTCCCGTAATCAACAACTCCTACTTTGGGGAAAGATTTCACTCGGACTCGAGCATCAAGAAGATAAAGTCCCTTTGGTCGAGGGTATCGAGCCGCCCAACCGAGACTCGATTTGCGTAGCAAGGTCCAAGGCCTTGGCAAAGCCTTTGAAAATGGCTTCAGCTACATGATGGGGCTCGGTACCATGCTCCAAGCGGATATGAAGATTACAAGCTACTTCGTTTGCGAACGATTGAAAAAATTCCTTGAAAAGTTGGATGTTGAAATCTCTGACCAAGCTGACGGGGGGATCTGCATCGTAAACCAATATTCCTCGATTGCTCAGGTCCAAAGCAACCGTAACGAGGGTCTCGTCCATGGGCAAAACAAAGAAACCGTACCTCTTGATACCGGACTTGTCACCCAGAGCATCCCGGAAGGCTTGGCCCAAACTAATCCCCATGTCTTCGACCAAATGATGATAGTCTATCTGAATATCTCCTTCGGCTTTGATGGTCAGATCGAAAAATCCATGCTTGGAGAAGAGGGTAAGCATATGATCGAGAAAGGGTATTCCTGTCGAAATTTCCCCCTTGCCCAATCCATCCAAACCAAGATCAATCTGGATCTGGGTTTCTTTCGTGTCTCGTTTGACTACGGCTGTTCTTGAGTTTTCCATTCGATTATTCTTTCCAAGAGGATATCCATATCCCGAGAATTGCCAATACTGATTCTAACGTAGGAAGAAGTCAGTTCATGCTGGGGAAAATAACGGGTAAGGACGTTTCTCGAGGAAAGATAGTCATAAAGATCGGATGCGACTTCAGGACCTGATTCTCCTTTGAAGTCAATCGGTCTGGTGAATATGAAATTCGCTCCGCTCGGACAACTTTTCCATCCCCATTCATCCAAGACCATGGCTAACTTCCTTCTTTCCTTAACAATCAAAGTAAGGGTTTCTTCAAAATAGCTTCGATCGTTCAGGCTAGCCAATGCTGCTGCCTGAGCCAAGCGGTCCACGTTGTATACTTCTCTCGCCTGATCCAGTATGGAAATGATTTCGGGTGACGATAACGCATAGCCAACGCGCAAGCCGGCAAGAGAGTACGACTTGGACATTGTCCGAGTTATGATCAGATTTGGATAGTCGTCCAGGAGAGACAATGCATTTTGCCCGGCAAAGTCAGCATAGGCCTCGTCGATGACTACGACGCCTTTAAATTCAGAGAGAATGTGCCTGAAGCAATCCATTGAATATTCTTGGCCGCTTGGGGCATGGGGACTTGTTATGAAAAAAAGGTTTGCTCCGGAATCGACGATCGACTTGGGAGTTATGGTGAAAGCGTCATCGTCAAAAGGTATTCGAATCAGGCTCGAACCTTGAAGAGACGCTACGACTTCGTAGAGAGAATAACTAGGCTCGAGCATACCCACTTTCAACTTTTCGTCCGAAAAACAACGGGTACACAAATTGAGAAGATCGTCGGACCCATTGCCGACAATGACCTGAGAGGCTTTCAATTCATGCAACTTTGCAATACCAACTCTTAGGTCATTCGAAGATGAGTTGGGATAGAGCCTGAGAGATTCTAGTTCACCAAGGATCGCATTTTTGATCTGCGGGCTGGGAGGGTAGGGGTTTTCATTCGTGTTGAGCTTAACCGTTCCATCAGAGATCTCGGGTTGCTTGCCGGGAACGTATGGATGGTGTTGGGTGAGGGGGCGGGAAAGCTGTGGGCCATGCTCCATCTTGCTCAACCCTTTTCTTCGATGCGCATGGAAAGAGAGCGGCCATGGGCGTCGAGCTTCTCCATCTTGGCAAACTCAGCGACAACCCGTTGGGCTTTTCTCGCCGAGTTTTCATCGTACTTGATGAAACTAGTTCGCCTCAAGAAGTCATTCAGTTTGAGGCCCGATGAGAACCGGGATGATCTACCGGTAGGAAGAACATGGCTTGGGCCTGCCGCGAAATCACCGAGAGAGGTTGCGGTCTCATGCCCCATGAGAAAGGCCCCCGCCGTCGTGATCTTTTCGGTCAGCAGGGTAAGGTTCTCTTCCGAAACCTGAAGTTCGAGATGTTCGGGGGCGACAAAGGAAGCTACCTCGGCAAGCCTCGGAAGATTGGGAAGATAAATGGAACGAAAACCATTTTCAAGTACTCGCAAAATTGATTGTCGATGGGAGAGTGTTTTGACCTGTGAGTCGATCTCGATTGCAACCTGCGAAAAGAGCGCTTCGTCCGTGAAAAGAAAATAGATTTTTTCTTTTCCGGATCCATGTTCCGCTTGAGCCAAAAGGGCCGCCGCAACATAGGCCGGATTGGCCGTGGAGTCAGCAATGACCATGACCTCGCTCGGCCCCGGAAGAAGATCAATCCCAACAGTACCAAAGGATTGTCTTTTGGCCTCGTTGACGTAGGCATTGCCCGGACCGTAAATTTTATCAACTGCATTAATTGTTTCGGTACCAAAGGCCAAGGAGGCGATCGCTTGAGCGCCCCCCACCCGGTAGACCTCGGAAACCCCCAACATTTCAAGGGCAGCCAATATCTGAAAGGAAACCTTGCCATTTGAGTCAGGCGGGGTGACGACGGCAATTTCCGGTACCTTGGCGACCTTTGCCAAAGTAACCGTCATAATCACAGTGGAAACCAAAGGTACGTTTCCGCCCGGAACGTATATACCCACTCGATGAATCGGATAATGCCTCTCCCCGACTTCGGCTCCATGTTCGTTCAGGGTACTCCAATCTTCCGGCATACTCTTGTTGTGAAATAACTCGACGTTCGTAATGGCTTCCTGAATGGCAGAGCGTTCAGATTCCGATAACTTTGATTGAGCATCGATTAGCTCTACGGGATTAACGGAGATTTGATCCGCAGCAAGCGAAGCCCCGTCATACAAAAGCGTCTTCTCGAGAAGAGCTGCATCGCCACGCAGACGAATATCATCCAAGATGCCGGAAACCGTTTCAGTTACTTCTAGATCCGGGACGGAAACGGAACCGAACTCCCGCAAGACCGATAGGAGATCAGGAGAATCCGAAAGATAGGAATAATTCATGAGAAAGGCACCTGGCTACTCCCACTCGATTGTACTGGGGGGTTTGGAACTAATATCATAAACGACTCGATTGGCACCCTTTACTTCGTTGATGATTCGATTTGAAACTTTTCTCAAAAGCTTGTCCGGTAATTGAGCCCAATCCGCTGTCATTGCATCACTGCTGGTAACGGCACGAAGGGATATCACGTTCTCATAGGTTCTTTCGTCACCCATAACGCCAACACTGCGAACGGGAAGGAAAACGCAAAATGCCTGCCAAAGCCTGTGATACCATCGAGACTCTATCAATTCCTCGATAAAGATAGCGTCCGCTTCCCGAAGTACACGAAGGCGTTGCGGTTTGATTTCACCGACCACCCGGACTCCAAGGCCAGGACCAGGAAAAGGATGCCGCATGAGAACTTCTTTCGGTAGACCAAGCGTTCTGCCCAAATCACGAACTTCATCCTTGAAAAGCTCACGTAGTGGTTCGAGAAGAGAAAGCTTCATGCTTTTGGGCAAACCTCCGACATTATGATGGCTTTTGATCAAAGCGGCTGGGTTGCCTCCGATTGGAACGCTTTCTATTACGTCGGGATACAGCGTTCCTTGAGCCAAAAAATCAACCTCGCCCAATTTCTTGACCTCTTGATCAAAAACTTCAATGAAAGTTTTTCCAATTATTTTTCTTTTCTTCTCCGGGTCGGTTACTCCCTTCAGACGGTTCAAGAAAAGAGCACCCGCACGGGCAACCCTCAGTTTACCGGGAATATGATTATGAAAAAGTTGTATCACTTGATCTCTTTCATTTAACCGCAAAAGGCCATTATCGACAAAAATACAGGTGAGTTGTTTTCCAATTGCCCGGTCAATGAGAGCAGCGGCAACAGACGAATCAACTCCGCCGCTTAAACCCAAAATGACTTTTTTGTTTCCGACCTGCTCCTGAATGGAACGAATAGATGCCTCGGTGAAATCCTCCATACCCCAATCTCCTTCACACTTACAAACCTGAGTGAGAAAGTTTTGAATGATTTGGGTACCTTTTTCGGAGTGCTCGACCTCGGGATGAAATTGTAAACCATAGAACTTTCTCGCGGGGTCTTCTATGGCCGAAAAACGCGAGTTTTCAGTTCTGGCAAGTTCCCGAAACCCTTTCGGCAACTTGGTCAGGCAATCACCATGAGAATTCCAAACGGTCAATTCCTTTGGAAGCCCCTTGAACAAGGTGCCGGGCTTAGTGATGGAGAGCTTCCCCCTTCCGTACTCCCTTTGTTGGCTTGCTTTTACTTCTCCACCCAACATTTTACCCATGAGTTGCAACCCGTAGCAAATACCCAAAACTGGTACTCCCAAATTAAATAAACTTCGGTGTGGTTTAGGGCTTCCCTTGGCCAAGACACTGGCAGGTCCACCTGACAGCACGAGGCCTACTGGTTTAAGCGCCTTTATTTCTCCGACGGGAGTATCAAAAGGCAAAACCTTTGAATATACGTTTGCTTCCCTAATACGACGGGCTATCACTTGCGTATACTGTGACCCGAAATCCAATACTACAATCGTCTGTGCCATAAGTGTAAGATGTTTTTCATGATTCAGCTCATGAAATTCTTGAAAAGTAACGAGGAAAAGGTCAACGCTACCTCATTGCAACACTAACCTAAAGTTTTCCGATTTTCGGCCCTCTGCAAGCCACTTGCTGGAACCGTCCGGTTCCAAAAAGATACGCTAATCCTTTGCTTGTTCCTCGTCCTTCGAGTCGGCGTCTTCGGAGGATTGCTCGTCGGAAGAGGTTTCAGTATCGGCATTCGCTTCAGGTTCAGCCTCTTTCGAATCGGTGTCTTCCGAGGGTTCCTCGGCAGGCGAAGCTTCTGCATCCGCAATCGCTTCGGGTTCCGCTTCCTTCAACTCTGTGTCTTCGGAGGATTGCTCTTCGTTGGAATTCTCCGTTTCCGAGCTCGATTCGGGTTTTTCTTCGGTTATTTGTTCCTCAGCACCAGGCTGTTCCGAAGATTCTTCGGATGCAGGTTGATCAGTCTTTGATTCGGAAGACTTGTTTGAATCCTTCGCAGACTTCTTTGCCGAAGTTTTCTTTTTCTTTGCCTTCTTTTTAGGAGTATCTTCGACAAACTCGATGATTGCCATATCGGCGGCATCCCCTAGTCGAGGCATTGCCAACTTATAAATTCTCGTATACCCACCATTTCGATTTACGAACTGCTCCACCAATTCGTCGAACAGTTTCTTGACTGCCTTTTTATTACGTATCCGAGCAATAGCGAGCCGACGATAGTGAACTTTTTGTGCGGCGTCAGAAGCAACGTGAGCTTTCTTTGCCAACGTAATGACTTTCTCAATTGACGGACGAAGTGCCCGTGCCTTGGCCAAAGTGGTAGTGATTCGGCCATTCTCGATCAGGGAACAGGACAAATTGGCAATCAAAGATATGCGATGCGCTGTCTTGACGCCGAGAAGATGGTTGTGTTTACGATGTCTCATCCTGCGGGAAAATAAAAGGTGATGGAGGGGTGGGTATTAGTTGGAGGCAGAATCGAGCAAACGGTTTTCAAATTTCATGCCCAAGGACAATCCAAGTTGTTCCAATTTAGCCTTAATCTCGTTCAGTGATTTCTTACCAAAATTGCGGTATTTAAGCATTTCGGGCTCAGATTTGGTGGCAAGTTCACCTACGGTAGTTATATTGGCGTTGTTCAGGCAATTTGCTGCGCGTACAGACAACTCGATCTCATTTACGCTCATACCAAGTAGGTTACGAAGCCTGTTCTGCTCTTCGCTCACTTCCTTTGTGTGACTTTCGAATTCTATTTGTTCTTCGGTGATTTGATCAAAAACGTCCAAGTGATGCCTGAGGATTGCCGCTGATTGCTTCAGTGCGTCGTCTGGTGTAATACGTCCGTCTGTGTTTACCTCAAGTATAAGTTTGTCATAATCGGTCATTTGACCGACTCGGGTATTCTGCACATCGTATTTGACAAGTTTAACCGGACTGTAAAGGGCATCAACATTGATGACGCCAATCGGTTGGTCATCTGTTTTACTGTCCTCTCCCAAGCAAAACCCTCTTCCTACGGAAACTGTCATTTCAGCAACGATCTTCTGTTTTCTATCAGTCGTCAGGATCAGTTGCTCGGGGTTGATAATTTCAATTCCTTCAGCTGGGGCAATATCGGCTGCGGTAATCTCTCCTTCTCTTTCCACTTCAAGAGTGAGAACCACGGGATCAGCTTTGTGGCTGACGATAAGAATCTTTTTAAGATTCAGAACAATGTCGGTTACGTCTTCCACGATACCGTCAACGCTTTGAAATTCATGCTGAACTCCATCGATTTTCAGAGAGGATATCGCCGCCCCCTCGATTGAGCTGAGCAGAACCCTTCGGAATGCATTACCGATGGTATGTCCATAGCCTGACTCAAAGGGATCGGCTATAAACTTGGCATACTTTTCGTTGGCTGTTTCCTCCTCTTTAATGAGGCGATTAGGTAGTTCGAACTTTCCGAGTCTTGTGGCCATAATGTTTTTTTGTTGGATGAACTTTAAAAATGAGATCTGACTATCGGCTGTAAAATTCTACAACCAACTGAATGTTTACGCTTTTCTCGAGCTCGTCGGGTTGTGGAAAGCGTGAAACGGTACCCTGTAAGGAGTCAGCGTTTACTTCAACCCATGGAGGAGAAGGATGATATTGAGCTCCTTCGAGATTTCTAGTGGCAAGCTGCCTCGAAGAAGTCTTTTCTCGGACTCCGATTTCATCTCCGACTGAAACCCTGTAACTCGCAATATCAACCTTGATGCCGTTCACCAGAATGTGGCCATGGTTGACGAACTGTCTTGCTGCTTGCCTGGTTTTGGCGAAACCAAGTCTGTAAACGACATTGTCCAATCGGGTCTCCAGCAAGGTAAGGAATACCTCTCCGGTTACACCTTTTTTTCTTTTGGCTCGCTCGAAAAGGTTGCGAAATTGCTTCTCAGTCAGTCCATACATGATTCTGAGTTTTTGCTTCTCAACCAAACCC
>Ga0055584_100005322_pt1 | contig 12614 bp, 12 predicted proteins | sample OSDHelmetaG_FD_58716 | JGI IMG/M metagenome (GOLD analysis project Ga0055584, IMG submission 58716) | Pelagic marine sediment microbial communities from the LTER site Helgoland, North Sea, for post-phytoplankton bloom and carbon turnover... | ecosystem: Environmental > Aquatic > Marine >... | reverse complement strand
ATAGTTAATTATATGTTTATATACTGCTCCATATATATATGACAATATAAAAACAAAAATTGTTCCTCCAAAAAATCCAAAATCATAATAATTTGGACCAAAAAGCGTAGAAAACGTTCCAACCCTAACTATCTCATAAGTATCATTTATATTTAAACCCACCACATTTAAAAATTTTATAATGATTCCAAAGTTGATCAGTCCCATTTTTGAATCACCTTGAAAATTTTCCATTAGATATAAAAGCTCAAATAGGCCATGAATGTAGTATTGAGCAAAATTTAAAAATCCAATAAAAAAATAATAAAGCAAATCATTTTCATATCTATAACTATAAATTGTATTAATAATATTTTCATTAATATTGAAAAAATATGATGTAGCAGTTATTTCAATCATTGAAAATGCATCCATTTGAAAGGCAGCTGATCTCAATTCATAAAAAGACCCATTTAGAACCATAGCCAAAGAAAGGAAGAAGATAGACATAGGAAAAATAATTTTATAACTAACTTTCTTTTGTGCAATAGATAAGATGCTAAATGCTAATAATAAAAGGTAAACAATTATAATTGATCTAGCTCCTAAAGACAATGAAAGTGTTAATGTAAAAAAAAGCATTAAAATACTTAATAAAAACACAATGTTAGAACGATTGCTAATTTTTCTACTAATAAAAGAATAAAAAAATAATATAAAAGTTAAGGGGGTAAAAATAGCAGAAATTATAGATAAAAAACCAACTTCACTTTCTTCTGAAAACTGCCTATTATTATAAATTTCATTTGTATCCAATGAAATTCCAGAAACAAATAAACTATCAATGACTGTTGAAAAAAAACCTATTAAACTAAATAAAAGCATTACATATACATTTTTTTTTAGTACAGAAGAACTGGGGGGAATGCTTATTATTTGATTAGTTAGGGAAGTATTGGATGAGCCAATAGCAATCCCAACATAAATTGCAAATAGATTAATAAAAATAAAAAGCCATCCATAAAAATTTCCCCAATAGTTAGGAGAAGAAGGAGATAAAATAAAAATAAAAAAATATACTAATAATCCGAGCAAATATACCCTTAAGGGAGAAAATATTGTAATATTAATTGTCTTTGAATTCATATTTTTATTTAATCATAATTAGAAAAATTATATTTAATGTTACTATAGCCCAAACAAAGAAATTTACATATTTTAAAGTAAATTCAATTTGAATCTTTTTTTTCAAAAAATGTATTTGAAATAATATTGTAGATATAAAACCTAATAACCAACTCATTATAGTTGATTCAACTAAGTCGATTCCAGTTTTTTCAAAAATCACTAAACTTGTAATAAAAAAAAATATACCAATTAATGAAGCATAAAAATGAAATAAAGGTTGTCTTTCTTTATAAATTAATCCCTCTAAAGACCCCGAAATACACCAAAGACTTATTATACTTATCAATAAAATCTGGATGAGGAAATTATTTTCAGGTATACCAGAAATATTTAATTTTATAGTATTTATAGATGTCATTATAAGCAGTATTAAAAAGCCAAAAAAGAATACCCCGATTCCAATAAGGAAAATAGATCTATCAAACTTTTTTATAGACATAGTATATAAATCTCTAAAGTAGATTAATGAAAAGAATCGATAAATAATGATTGCAATTGATGCCCATCTAAAATAAAGTGAAAATTCAGCGACTAGACTTAAGGACTCATTACCTAAAAAAATCCTCGGAAGATTAAAAAATATCAATGATGCAGTAGTCGCAAGAAGTATTTTTGACCCCCTTGTAAAATATATTTTTACATCTTGAACTTTTACAGCCTTATTAAAATCTGTTTTAAAAAGAACAACTAATAGTAGTAGAAATCCTACTATTGAAAATACATATCCAGATATTATGTTTTCATTTTCGATTACAGAAATAATTAATGTCAATATTAGCAATAGAATATAGAAGGAGCTATCAACCAATCCTGCAAATGCCCCTTTTCCATCGGATTTTAATCGTGCACTTAGTGCATATTGAATTACAAAAATAGAAGAAATTCCTGATATTAAACCTGCATATGGAATCGTTTTTGTTAACACTAATGTAATAATTAAAAAGATAAAGCATATGACCATGGAATATTTCTGACCTAAGTGGACTAATTTTCTTCCTTCGTTCTTTAGATTTTCAAATGCAATGGTATTACCTGATCCAAACGAAAAAACAGATGAAAAAATCATTGCTAAAGACAAGGCCCATTCAATCAAACCATAGTTTTCTTTTGAGAGAACTGCAGCTGCAAAAATGGGTGCAATCAAAACACATGCCTTAGAAATGAAAAATATAAAGCTACTAAAACCTAAATGTTTAAAATTTAAATTGATTGCAAAACCTCGTTAAACGCTTTGTATAATCTTAAAGTATTTTTTTTATCTATTTGATCAAACGGGCCAGATATTATTTTACCATCAAAGGTATAGTTAATCATTTTATTATAAAAGTTTATCTTTTCATCGTATGATGAAATACTGATATTCTTATAATTATCAAGATGACATTTGATATCTTTAACATTGTCTAAATATTGATTTCCGCTAGTTGATAAAAATTCTGATTTTATTAGAGAAAGAATAGGTTTATTTAAATAAATACATTCAATTAGTACTGTTCCCGTAATTGTTATTATAACATCAGATTTTTCAAAAATATCTACCATTCTCTGATTTGATTTGATAGGGATTATGTTTTTATTTTCAAAACAGATTTTGAGAAGACCTGGTGTTAGTTCATATTTAGTTTTAGGATTTAATTTTACAACCAATTTCCATCCAGAAGGTAGATATTCAGCAATTTTTTGAATTAACTTTGTTTGATCGCGATATTCTTGTCCCCATAAATCTATGTTTGCTTCAGGTTGCATATGCATTGGGAATAGAATGACCTTTTCTTTTATAGATATAATTTCTGAAATTTTTATCGATTTTTTGTTCCATGAGATAATTAATTTTTTTAATATTTTATCTAATTCTATTTTTTTAATAATTGAAGGAGTGTTGTAAACTTCACCACCTAGTCTACCAGCAATTCGAAGAATCTTATCATTTAAATTTGCTAAAAAAGTACTTTTTTTAATTTTCATATATCTTGGCTTAAGAGATCTATTATTTATATCAGTTATAAAATTTCTAGCATCTTTATCATACTTCTTTTTGTTTTTATTACAATCATAAGGTTCTTTTGTATCATATTTATAGAAGGCTATCCTTTCCTTTGGATAGCCAATTTCAGATGGATGTAAGAATAAGATTTTATTACGCTTACATATTTCAATTGCCATCAGCTCATGAAATAAAGTTGATTCTCCAAAAACAACATTAGGCTTATATTTTTTAATATATTTTTCTATTTCTTGATAATAATAATCATAATGCTTATTGTTGCCTCCAAAGTAATTAATGTTTCTATCAGACTTCGTGATTTTTTCAAAATTTTTATTCGATTTCTTTAGATTAGACTTCTTAGGATAAGGAATAAAAGTTGATTTAAATTTTTTAGGTTTAAAGATTTGATTTTGAACAAGAAAACGTATTTCATGACCATCTTTAAGTAAATATTTCGCAACTTCCTCCCATGTATAAGTTTTATACATATTTTCTATAAAGAGAATTTTCACGAATCTAAATCGATAACATCGAAACTAAGCCTATCACCCATTTCCATATCTTTTGTAATCTTTTTACCTAAAACTTTATTCAAATATTTTGGATGTAATCCATGTCCAGGTCTAACAGACTTAATATTTTCATCGGAAATTATTTCACCCTGTTTTATATCTTTGGATACATATAAGCTTCTTGAAAATCGCCTATTTTTTTTCTTTTTTTCATTTAAAGTGTAATCTATTTTGCCAATCATTTTTTCTGCAGCTCTTATGTGATTAATCATTTCTTTAAATTGATTTTTATCCATTGAGAAATCAGCATCGGGCCCACCAATTTTTTTATCTAGAATAAAATGTTTTTCTATTACTTTTGCCCCATAGGATGTGGCTACTATAGGCGCTGTAGAACCTAAAGTATGATCTGAAAATCCAGCCATAACTCCAAATTCATTTTCTATATCACTGATTGTTTGAAGATTACAATCTTCAAGAGGTGCAGGGTATGAGCTGGTACATTTAAGTATTATAATATCATTATTTCCTGTTTTCTTGCAAATATTTATGACATCTTTTATTTCATCTTTTTTAGCTATCCCTGTAGAGATTATAATAGGCTTTCCTTGCTTGGCGGTATATTCAACTAAATCATAGTCTGTAATTTCAAAAGAAGCAATTTTATAAGCTGGAGGGTCAAATTGTTTTAAAAAATCGACAGCACTTCTATCGAACGGTGAAGAAAACATATCTATGCCAATTTCCTTCGCGTAATTAAATAATTCTTCATGCCACTCCCATGGCGTATAAGCTTCTTTGTATAAATCATATAAATTTTTACCATCCCATAAAGTTCCTCCATCAATAATAAAATCTTTTTTCTTTGAATTTAAGGTGAGTGTATCTGCTGTATAAGTTTGTATTTTTACTGCGTCAGCGCCAATTTCTTTTGCAGCTTTTATTGTATCTAAAGCATTTTGAAGGTTTCCATTATGATTTGCAGAAAGTTCAGCAATAATATAGCAAGGTGAATTTATACCAATTTTTGACTTTCCAATATTCATTAGAGAAAAATAACGTAAATTTATTATAGTAACTATGTTAGAATAATTTATTTTAAAATTTAATGAATTATATTCTTTAATTTAGATAATTATAAAAAAACATTATTAAGATATAAGTAAGTATGAAATTAATTATTTTAGTGGGATTTTCAAAAGGGCTTGGTAGAGCAATGTATGAACAATTGCTGCCTACTTTAATTCCTGGCGAAAGAGAGCTTTTAGCTTTAGGTCGTAATATTAAAAATAATATACACCATGACAGTGTTACGCACTTAGAAGCGGATCTTCTAAGAACTAACTGCTGGGAAAAAATCCATATCCCTAAAAAAACAAAATCTATAGATGTGATATTTAATGCAGCAGTAATTGAACCAATAGGTACTGTAGGTGCTATAGAAAGCGATCAAATTGAGAGTGCAGTAAAAGTAAATTATATTGCTCCTATGATACTAGTAAATACTTTAATTGATCAGCAAAAAAAATCAAATTTTGTATTAAAATTGAATAATATAACTTCTGGCGCATCTTCAAAAGCTATTGAAGGCTGGGCTTTATATTGCAGTACAAAAGCTGCATTTAAAATGTTTTTGGATGTAGTTCGCCTGGAATCAGTAAAAAATGTTTCCATTAGCCACATTAATCCTGGGTTGATAGATACCGATATGCAAAAAGTTATTAGAAGTAAGACTGAAAAAGAAATGAAGAATGTTCATAATTTCATTAATCTAAAAAAATCTAATTCTTTAAAATCTCCATATCAAGTGGGAAAAAATGTGCTTGAGGAGGCAGGACTTATTTAATGAAGGTAGCCATAATAGCCGATATCCACGCTAATAGCCTTGCTTTAGATCAAGTTTTTAGTGATATAGAAATCAATGATTGTGAAAAGATTTTAGTCTTAGGGGATTTAGTTGGTTATTATTATTACCCTTCAAATGTTATAGATAAAATTAGAAATGATTCAAGATGTGTCACAATTAGAGGCAATCATGAAGATTTGCTATTAAGGGCTATTAAAGATTCATCTTTTGCGCATAAATGCTATTTGAAATATGGTAGCGGTTTGAACATAGCAATTGAAACGTTATCTCTTGAACAGTTAGATTGGATACAATCATTACCAGAAAGCATGAAAATTGATATAGATGGGAAAAAAATTGGTCTTCACCATGGGAGCGATACAGACATTAATGAGTATATTTATCCAAATACAAGATTAGAAAGAATAGAAAGTATGAAAACTAATAATGATTATTTATTTTTTGGTCATACACATTATCCTGCTATTTTTACAAATAGTAATACTATTATAGTTAATCCAGGTTCTGTTGGACAGCCTAGAGACATTGGTTCATTATCAAGTTATGTAATTTTAGATACTGCTAATTCATCAATAGTTTTTAGAAGAGTCCCTTTTTCAAACAAAAATCTAATTAAAGAAGTAAAAATAAAAGATCCCCATTATCCTTATCTTGCTGAGATTTTTGAAAGGAATAATTCTTAATGCCAAAAATTACAAATCTGTTTAAGTCTGTTTTGGTGAGTGGGGCATCTGGTGATGTTGGAATTGGTATTGGTAGAATTTTAAAATCTGAGAATTTTCAAAATATTTATGGTTGTGATATAAATGAAGATAGTTGGGGAATTTGCATTTTTGATCATATAGTGAAAGTATCTAGAGCTGAAGAAAGTAAATATATTGAAGAGCTTATAAGTATTATAAAAAAACTAAAAATAGATTTATTTATCCCGTCGAGTGAGGCTGAAATTAAAGTTTTAATAAGTCATGGAGAAAATATAGAAAAACTCCTTAATTGTAAGATACTTGTTGCTGATTCAAAAACGGTTAAAATAGCCCTCGATAAATTAGTTACAGCAAATTTTCTTGAAGATAATAGTCTTCAATATCCATGGACTATAAGAGCTGATAGCGAGTGTCCTAATAAATTCCCATGTATTTTTAAGCCAAGGAGGGGGCAGGGTAGTAAAAAACTTGAGATTGTAAAAGATGTTGCCAGAGCAAAGGAATTGATGCATAGCTCTGGAAATATCTTTCAAGAACTATTATTGCCGGATGATGAAGAATATACATGTGGTGTTTTTAGATCTCAATCAGGTAAATTAAGAATTATGCTTATCAATAGGATATTAAATAATGGCTCAACCGCCAAAGGAACAGTAGTGGACAACAAAGAAATTGAAAACTATGTAACAGCAATAGCAGAAGCGCTCGATCTAAAAGGTGCTATTAATATGCAACTAAGAATGACAAAAAATGGACCTATATTATTTGAAATCAACCCAAGACTTTCTAGTACAGTTGTTTTTAGACATAAGCTTGGCTTTGAAGATTTATTATGGGCTATAGAAGATATTGCCAATGTACCTATAAGAAAATATCATAAGCCTACACCAGGTATAAAGTTTTTTAGAGGATCAGCAGAATATTTTAAAAACTAAAATATTAAAAATTAAAGGCGCTCTACATCTAAATAATGAAATTTTGAATTTTGATTAATATTTATTTTTTTGTGATCAACAATAAAACCTGACTCTTCAAGAATATCAATATTAATTTTTCTTGTTGTATATGTTTCAGTCACTATTTTATCTAATTTTAGATTTCTATGAACAACTATTTTCAAGATAGATAAAAAATTGATTAGATCTTTACGATACTGAATTTCATTCAATATTCTATTATTTGACAAAAGAAATGATAGCTCTGCAACTCTATCTTCCCAACATATGTGTACTAATCCCCCATATCCGATCAATTTTTCTTTTAAAAAAAATGCAAATAAAATTTGATTTGGAGACTTTGAGTCAAGTTCATTCCAAACATATTTTTCAAAGTAAGAAACTTGATCATTCCTTGATATAATTTTTTCTTGACGTAAACCATCTATTTGATGATTTCTCCAGATCCTAATTTTTTCAATATGCTGTTTATGAACAGGCGTTAGGCTATATTCGTTGTAAATATATTTTTTTTTATCAAGAATACTATATTTTTTTGTCATAAATAGATCAATACAGCGCTAGTTTAGTCTAGAAAATCCCTGATGTGCTGGGCTAGTTTCTAGAAGTTCATCAATGCTTTTATTTCCTTTTTGGCATTCACTAATATCATAAAAAATTGATTCTAATGATTCAGAATATTTCTTTATTATTTCATTTGAATGATCAATGCAAGCATAAAAACTAGTGTTTGCAAGAAATCCCTTTTTTAGCATTTCTTGTGTAATATAGGTTTTATACTTATTATTTAATTTGGAATTAAAACTAAATGTACTAATAGGGAATATTCCATTAATTGTAATTGGTAGCTTATATTTAGAAGATAATTTGAGCCATTCTTCTCTCATATTTTTCCCAGCAGCTGTAATAATTTCCCACGATTTAATTCTTTCCATGACTTCAAGTGTCTTTAAGCCTGCAGTTGGACCAATTCGTTCAGTCCAAAATGTGCTACTTATAAAAGTTTTTTGCGCAGCTTCCATCACACTTCTTTTACCTACAACAGCTGTAATTGCATAACCGTTACCCATTGTTTTTCCAAACATTGCGATATCAGGTTCAACATCAAATTTTTTAAAAATTCCACCAAATGTTTCTCTAAACCCTGAAGTACATTCATCAAAAATTAAAACAATATTATTTTTTGTGGCTAACCCCCTTACTTTTTGTAAAAAATTATCTTCAGGTTCAAAGTTTCTCATTACTTCAAGTTTAATAACTCCAATATCCTGATTTTTAACGATTGCCTCTAATTCTTCAAAATCATTGTAATGAAAAGGATAAACTGTGCCTTTTAATTTCTTTGGTACTCCAGCTGGATTTAATCCCTGAAGAAGATGTTCACCTAGATCGTCTTTTTTATTATGATTAGCAGATAAATACCAATCATGCCATCCATGATAGCCACAGATTGCAATGTTATCTTTTCCAGAAGCTGCTCTAGCAATTCTTATTGCTATTGAATTAGCTTCTCCACCACTTCTTGCAAATCTAACCATATCAGCCCAAGGGTTTATCTCAACTAATTTTTCAGCAAATAACACTTCTTCGGGACAGTTGAATGTACTCATGTTGCCTTTTCCAATATTATTTATCACAGCATCGTCAATTTCTTTATGCCCATATCCTAGAGTATTAGTTCCTATACCCATAATTGACATATCAATGTATTTTTTCCCATCCAAATCCCACACTTCACATCCCTTAGATCTAGAAAAATATGACGGCCATAAATCAGGTAAAAACATCTCTGGCCTCTTAGATAGGAGCATAGTGCCCCCAGGAATAACTTTTTTAGCCCTTAAGTATAATTTTTGCCCTTTATTTTTTTGATTTACCATTTAAATAATTTAATTAAGATTAACTATCTTTCTGTAATGATTTTTTATAGCCTTCATTTCTTTTAATCGAATTATTAATTGAATGGATTGTAGGGTGTTTAACATAGTATTCAGCATACTCTTCCCATTTTTGAAAAAATCCTAATTTATCAATAAGAATTTTAATGACCTCTAAATCTTCTACTTCATCAACTGTCATTCTTACATTTCCATAGTCGCTTGAGGTACTATGATTACTAGCTTTAAATTTATTACCACCTAAAAAGTCTGAATTTTTTCTTATATAAGGGCTTACATGTTCTCTTTCTAATAAAATTTTACTCTCTTTCCATGCAGTCTCAAGAGTATCAAACGTAAAAATTTCAATATCTTGACCATCGGGAAAATTTTCAATAAGAGTATTGGAATAATAATCAACATTTAAATCCAAAAACTTAGAAATCATCTCATCAATCAATCTGTAATCTAATAATGGACAATCAGATGTAAGACGAATGATTATATCTGAATCATGGAGCAAAGAAGCTTGATAAAATCTATCAAGTACATCATGTTCACTTCCTTGAAAGCATGATACTCCTAACTGTTTTGAAAAATCCATTATTTTTTGATCTTCTTTTTTTGATGTAGTAGCAATGCAGATATTATCAATTTGCCTAGACTTCTTTAGGCTATCAATTTGAATTTCTAAAAGTGTTTTATCATTCACCTTTTGAAAAATTTTAGAAGGGAAGCGCGTAGATCCAAGCCTAGCTTGTGTAATTGCTGTAATTTTCATCACCAAAGAGATGGATTTAATAAATCCCTTTCCTTTACTTTTATTTTATCAACAATATCTAAAGAAATATCAGATTTTTTATTATATGTATTAAGGTTCTTTTCAAGTTGACTTATGTTATCTATACCAAAAATAATTTTTTTAATATACTTTTTTTGTTTTGGGTAATTAATTAGCATATCATCGATATTGCAATCATTTTCTTTGCAGATTTCTTTTACTGCTAAAATATATTTTTTGAGGGGTTCAAGTTTTTCAGGAAAGGTATCAAAGTCCATATAAAAAATTCCTTGTAAAAAAATTGATCTCGCATGTATTTCAATATTGCTTTTAATCATTTTTTCTATCACAATTTTTTTTTGAAATTCATTATCCAAAACATTAAAAGGAATTTGAATAAAGTCAAAGGCATAGCCCTTGTTTAAAATGTTTATTATCTCATTATTTTTATAAACAGATACTCCTATTTTTTTTATTTTTCCTCTTTTCTTTAATTCTATCATTTTGCTGTACAGCTTTTCATTTTGCTCAAAAAGGCTTGCAGAGTGGAACATAAGACCTTGTAAATAATCTATATTAAGTTTTAAAAGTTTATCATCGATATTTTTTTCAAAGTCTTGTAATTTTTTTTTATCGATATAAGAAATTTTATCGTAAATCAAAAATTTTTTATCAGGATTTAAGCTATGATATTCTCCTATTACCGAATGAGCGTCTCCATAGGATTCAGCAGTATCCAAACATCTAATTCCCTGAGAAAAAGCTTCATTCAATATTTTAACCGAGCTGTTCATACTTGGTTTTTTTTGAAAATTATTTACACCATAGTTAAGGCCTAGCTGAGCAGTGCCTAATACCAATTTATTCATTATTTAACTTGAATTTTGGATTGTAGCAAGAAACGCATACACGGTGTCTCAATTTCCCATGATGAATGTAATGATTTGGTAGTACTCCTTCAATAATCCAACCTGCTTTCATATAGGCTTTTATACTTCCAATATTATTATCATACATACCTCCACATAATTTCCTGATATTATATTGGTCAAATGCAATTTCATTACCAAGTATAATAGCCTCTGTGGCAATACCTTTCCCCCAATAAGTCTTATCAAAAATAACTGTCACAAGATCAGATGTCATATCTCTGTAATTAATAGAACCAATTTTTACATTACCAATATGTTTCTTGTTTTCGGAATCACATACTGCATACATAAAATATTCTTTAGTTTTCTCTCCATGCTTTATGTAATCAATTACAATTTTTTTAGTAAAATTTTTTACATCTGTGTCCAGAAAATGAAAGACTTTTTCTTCTTGAAATTTTTGTATGTAATTTTTATTTATATCACTTTCCTTAATTTTTCTTAGGAATACTTTTTTAGACTTTTTCATTTATTCTCCTACATTTATAAAACTTAATAAATTATTTATTACATATTCTTGTTCTTTAGTACTAAGAGATGGGAACATTGGTATTGAAAATGATTGATCATAGTACCTATCCATAATAGGCGTTGCTTCACTACCATAGCCTAAATTAGTATAGAAAGGCTGTTTGTTAATAGGTATGTAATGAACCTGAAGACCGATACCCCTCTTTTTCATATCAAGAAATAAGTCTTTTTTTGAAAAAGAATATTTATCAAAATTAATTTGTATAACATATAGATGATATGATGATTTACCATTGTAAGTGTATAAAGAATTAATCTCAGTATTTTCAAAAGCTAGATCATATTTTTTAGCAATTACTTCTCTTTTTTTTAAAAAATTATCTAGTTTTTTTAATTGAGAAATACCAAGACTGGCTTGAATATCTGTAATTCTATAATTGAAGCCAAGACTATGCATTTCATATTGCCAAGGGTCCATAGATTCGTCTTTTACCATTCCATGACTTCTTAATTGAATTAATTTTTTATAAATAGATTTAGAATTTGTGGTTATTGCTCCACCTTCACCAGTTGTAATTAACTTTACTGGATGAAAAGAAAAAATTGTACAGTCTGAATAGGAGCATGAACCAGCAGAAATAGCTCCATCTTTAGCACCAATTGCATGAGCACAATCTTCAATAATTTTTATATTATAAGTCTCTTTTAGATGTTTCAATTTTGCTTGATTTACTATTAAACCAGTCATAGCAGTAGCAAAAATCGCTTTTATTGATGAATCTTTTATTAATGCTTGTTCACATAAATCTAGATCAATATTCCCATCATTGTTGATATCAACGAAAATTGGTTTTGCTTTAGCGTACAAAATTGAATTAGATGTTGCTAAAAAGGAATTAGGTGACGTAAGTACTTTATCTCCTTCATTAAGAGTTGCTAATGCTGCGAGATGTAAGCCTGCTGTAGCATTTGCAACAGCGACAGTATATTTCGCTCCACAATATTGAGAAATAGCGTCCTCAAATCCTTCAACCTTAGGTCCTTGAGTTAAAAAATCTGATTGAAGGGTATCTGAAACAGCATCAATATCATCTTGATCAATGTATTGTCTGCCGTAGGGAATAAATTTCACTTTAATTACTTTATTTTTTTTAAAAATTCTTCTTTTTCTAGCCATTGACTATTATTTAAAGAAGAATATTCGAAACCCTGCTCTACGAGGCATCCTTTTTCCTTCAGTAAATTTTTAGTAAAATCAACTTCATAAGAAAGAGGTATTGATGGCTGAATGACATAATGGTCTTCAAATTCTAATGTAAGATGACTGTCATCTGCTGGACACATTATTTCATGAAGTTTT
>Ga0055584_100005321_pt1 | contig 12614 bp, 8 predicted proteins | sample OSDHelmetaG_FD_58716 | JGI IMG/M metagenome (GOLD analysis project Ga0055584, IMG submission 58716) | Pelagic marine sediment microbial communities from the LTER site Helgoland, North Sea, for post-phytoplankton bloom and carbon turnover... | ecosystem: Environmental > Aquatic > Marine >... | reverse complement strand
ACGGAGCTGGTCTCCGCGCCGTACGTCCAGATCACCAAGTCCGTGATGGAGGCCTTCGGGGCGACCGACGTCGAGATCACACCCCGCCGCGTCCACGTCGGCATGGGCGGCTACACGGCGGCCGACTACACCGTCGAGGCCGACGCCTCCTCGGCCAGCTACCCGCTCGCCGCGGCTGCGATGGTGGGCGGAGCCGTGAGCGTCCGCGGGCTGGGTACCAGCTCCCTCCAGGGCGACAGCGGTTTCGTCGACCTGCTCGAGCAGATGGGATGCACCACGGTCGCGACCGGCAGCGACACGGTGTTGATGCGCCGGCGCGACACCCCCCTGCGCGGCATCGATGTCGACATGGCGGAGATGTCCGACCTCGTACCGACACTCGCCGTGGTGGCCACCCAGGCCGTCAGCGCGACCCGGATCCGGGGGGTCGGCTTCATCCGTGAGAAGGAGAGCGACCGGCTCGGAGACCTCGCCGCCGAACTGCTGAAGATCGGCGCGGACGTGGTCGTCGAGGACGACGGGCTCCTCGTCCGCCCGACCGATCTGCTCCACTCTGCTCGGCTCGAGACCCATCACGACCACAGGCTGGCGATGGCGTTCGGGTTGCTCGGCCTGCTCGTCGACGGCCTCGAGGTCGCCGATCCCGACGTTGTGTCGAAGAGTTGGCCCGAGTACTGGCAGACCCTCGACGCGATCCCGGCGCACCGGGGCTGACCGCATGTCCGGCTCTGCCCCTGCACTCGTCGCGTTCGACGTCGACGGAACGCTCACCACCCGTGACTGCGTGGTTCCGTTCCTGTGGCGCGTCGGCGGCATCCGGTCGATCTGGCGGGGAGCGCTCGCCTCGCCGCGCCTTCTCCCCGCGACGATTCGACGCGATCGCGATTCGATCAAGGAGATCGGAACCGATTCCGCGTTCCGCGGGCGACAGGCCGCCGACGTCGAGCGGGAGGGCCAGCGGTTCGGCGCGGAAGTCGCCCGGCGCTGGCTGCGTCGCGACACCTCGGCGCTCCTGCGTCGACACGTCGCGTCGGGAGACATCGTGGTGTTCGTCTCGGCGTCGTTCGAGGTCTACCTGCGCTCGCTCGCCCACTCACTCGGTGTGGAACACGTGCTCGGGGCCCGTCTCGAAGCGGATGAGAACGGCGTCCTGACGGGTCGACTCGACGGCACCAACTGTCGCGGACCGGAGAAGGTCAACCGCCTCGAGTCATGGTGGGCAGGCCTCTACCCCGATCGTGCCCCGAGCCTGTTCACGGCGTACGGCGACTCTGCCGGTGACCGCGAACTCCTGGCCCGGGCGGACGTGGCGCACTGGGTGGGCGGCCGGGAGGTGACAACGTGCTGAGGGCACTGGTGCGAACGGCCCGCCCCAAGCAGTGGCTGAAGAACATCCTCGTCTTCGCCGCCCCGGTGGCAGCCGGAGTGCTCGACCAGGGTCGCGAGCTCGGTCTCACGATCGCGGTGTTCTTCGCCTTCTGTGCGGCCGCGAGCGGGATCTACTTCTGGAACGACCTGCTCGACATCGAGGCCGACCGGAATCACCCCACGAAGCGGACCCGACCGCTGCCCTCCGGTGAACTGTCGGTCGGCGCCGCCCGCGTGGCCGGTGTCGTGCTGCCCGTCGTGGCCCTCGCCCTCGCCGCGATCCCCGGTAACTGGGAGACGGTCGCCGTGGTCGCCACCTACATCGTGCTGACCGTCCTCTACTCGATCTGGCTGAAGCACGTGGCCGTCCTCGACCTCCTGACCATCGCCGCCGGCTTCGTCCTCCGTGCCGCCGGTGGCGCCGCGGCGGTCGAGGTCCAGATGTCGAGATGGTTCGTACTCTGCATCACCTTCGGGTCGCTGTTCATCGTCGTGGGCAAGCGCTATGCCGAACTCAACGAGATCGGCCACGAGGCGGGCACGCGCGCCACACTCCAGGCGTACTCGCCCAGCTTCCTGCGGATGCTCCTCACCGCCAGCCTGGCCGGGACGCTGATCTCGTACTGTGTCTGGGCCCTCGACCACGCCGAGTTCGACAGCACCGATCTGCCGTTGTACGAACTCTCGATCGTCCCGATGCTGGCGGCCCTGATGCGCTACCTCCTGCTCCTCGACCAGGGCCACGGCGGGGCACCGGAAGAGGTGTTCGCCGGCGATCGCGTCCTCCAGCTCCTCGGCGCCTCGTGGATCCTGATCTACGGTCTTGCCGTCTACACCGCCTGAGGGGCAGACTCCTCGCCGATGCCCGCCGCCGCCCCTCGTCCCGACCTCCCCGAGGTTGTCGAGTCGGTCAGCCACATTGACGGCTGGCTCACGGCCGGTCAGGCAGCTGCTCTGTACCAGGCCGCCCGACGATGCCCCGAGCACGGGACGATCGTCGAGATCGGCAGCTTCCGCGGGCGCTCCACGGTGGTGCTGGCGTCGGCCGCTCCCCGCGGCGCCTCCGTCGTGGCGATCGACCCCCACGCCGGCAACGACCGCGGGCCCCAGGAAATCGTCGGGTTCGTCGACGAGGCCGACGAGGACCACGTCGAGTTCCTGCGGAACCTCGACCGCGCAGGTGTACGGGGCCGGGTCCGTCATGTGCGTCGGTACTCCTCCGAGGCACACGATGCGGTCACCGGTCCCATCCACGTTCTCTACGTCGACGGGGCACACCGCTACGCCCCCGCGCGCCAGGACATCGTCGACTGGGGTGAGAGGGTCGAGGAGGGCGGTTCGCTGCTGATCCACGACAGCTTCTCCTCACTCGGCGTGACACTGGCGATCCTGCGCGAGCTGCTTCTCGGCGGGCGCTTCCGTTATGTCGACCGGACCCGCTCGATGGCCATCTACCGCGCCGATCTCGACGGTTCGAGCACAGTGCGGCTCCACAATGCCGCGCGGCAGCTGGCCCAGCTGCCATGGTTCGCCAGGAACCTGGTGCTCAAACTGGTACTGGTGCTCGGTGCCGGGAAACTGATGGAGCGTGTCGGCCGTACAGCTCCGGAATGGCCCTACTGACCGTGCTCCACGCTCCGTTCGCCGACGTCTTGATCGCCCACGACATGCCCGGGCTTCCGGCCGCTCGGCGGGCCCGGAGTGTCGACTTCGCCGTCGGGCGGATCGCCCTGATGCCCGGACCGACCCGAGTCGGGGTCGACCTGATCGCTGTTGCCGTCAGGGCGCTGATGGTGGTGCTGGGGGGCGCCCGCACGGTACGACTGCTCGCCCCGGTCACCCTCCCGCTGCTCGGTGAGTACGTTCGGCTGCATCGCTCACTCGCCTACGCCTACGTGTGGGAGACCTGGCCCGACACTGCGGTCGACGGGACACCGGCATGAACACCGCTGACGCGCTCCCGACCCGTTGCGAGGTGCTCGTGGTCGGCTCGGGTGCCGGAGGCGCCACAACGGCGGCCGTGCTGGCCGAGGCGGGTATCGATGTCGTCGTCGTCGAGGAGGGTGAGTGGATCGCGCAGGGCGAGATCGTCCCCTTCTCCCTGGAGCAGATGGAGCGCCAGTACCGCTCGGGCGGAGTCACCGTGGCGCTGGGGCGGCCCGGCATCGCCTACACGGAGGGCCGTTGCGTCGGCGGGGGAACCGAGATCAATTCGGGCCTCTACCGTCGTCCTCCTGCGGACGTGCTCGACCGATGGCGCGACCAGTACGGCATCGCCGACTTCGCCCCGGAGGAGTTCGACTCGATCGCCGATGAGGTCGAGGAGGAGCTGTCCGTTCGTACCGTGCCGGGCGCCGTCACCCCGTCGAGCGGGTTGCTGCGCGATGGCAGCGATGCACTGGGATGGCGCCAGAGCGAGATCCCGCGCTGGATGGAGTACCCGGAGGGCGGGTCGGCCACGTCGGGGCGGCGCCGCAGTATGACCGAGACCTATCTGCCACGGGCCCGCCGGGCAGGCGCGAGGGTTGTCAGCGGGTGCCGTGTCCGGCGGCTGCGCCAGGCGGGCCACGGCGTCGTGGTCGACCTGGAAGTGGCTGGAGCGCGGCGTGAGGTGCTGGCCGACCACGTCTTCGTGTGTGGAGGCGCCATCCAGACGCCCGCCCTGCTCCAGCGCTCCGGCCTGCGCAGGGACGTGGGAGCCTCCCTGGCCATCCACCCCACCGTCAAGTTGTCGGCCCGGTTCCCCGACGAGGTGAACGTGGGTGACGACGTCCCGGTTCACCAGGTGAAGGAGTTCGCTCCGAACCTGTCGTTCGGTGGCTCCGCGAGTCATCCCGGTCTCCTAGCCCTGGCATTGTCCGACGAGTGGCCGAAGTTCGGCCAGGTGGTCGAGAGCTGGCGCCACATGAGCGTCTTCTACGCGGCGATCACCAGCGAGGGACGCGGCCGCGTCGATGCGTTGCCCGGCTTCCAGGACCCCGTCGTCACGTACCGGCTCACGAGACGGGACCGCGATCTGCTCCGGGCGGGCCTGAACCGCCTCGCCCTCGTGATGCTCGAGGCCGGTGCCACCGAGGTGTACCCGTCGTACCGAGGTGCCCCGGTCGTCCGTGGTCGGCGCGACCTGGCCGACCTGGCGGCGCGATTCTCCGCCAACCGGGCCAGCGTGATGACCGTGCACCTGTGCTCCACGGTTCCGATGGGCGAGAGCGACCGCTGTCCCGTCGACTCGTTCGGAGCGGTGAAGGCCGCCGACCGGATCACCGTGAACGATGCCTCGCTGCTCCCGGACGCGCCGGGTGTCAACCCGCAGGCCGCGGTCATGGCGATCGCCATTCGCAACGCCCGCCACTTCGCAGCCCGACGCTCGGGAGGCCGGACGTGAACTCGCGACTCGACCCTCCGCCCACCACCGTGGTCACCGGCGCCACCGGTTGGCTCGGGACGGCGCTGCTGCACGCACTCACCGCCGAGGGGGCCCGTTGGGGTCGTCCGGGAAGGATCCGCGCGCTGGTGCACAGAGCGTCGGAGGTGCTCGTCACCGCACGTATCTCCCCCCGGATCGATCCGGTGGTGGCCGACATCACCCGCCCCCGCTCGCTGACCCAGGTGTTCTCCGACCTGGAGCCCGGTTCGTTCGATGTCGTCCACACGGCGGGAATCATCCACCCACCGGATGTGGCGACGTTCGAGAGAGTCAACGCGCAGGGCACGCGCAACGTGCTCCAGGCGGCCCGGGCGGCCGGAGTCCGGCGCTTCGTCCACGTGTCCTCGAACAGCCCGTTCGGGACCAACCCGATTCCGTCCGAGTACTTCCGTCGCGAGGAGCCCTATGCCCCCTACTTCGGGTACGGCATCTCCAAGATGGAGGCCGAACTCCTCGTGCGGGACTCCATCGATGACGGTCTCGACGCCGTGATCGTGCGCCCCCCGTGGTTCTACGGGCCGCACCAGCCGGCACGTCAGACCACCTTCTTCACGATGGTCCGGACCGGCCGATTCCCGATCGTGGGAGACGGTCGGCAGCGCCGTTCGATGGTCTACGTCGACCATCTCGTACAGGGTGTGGTGCTGGCCGAACTCGTCGAGCGACCCATGTATCGGGCCTGGTGGATCGCCGATCGGGAGCCGTATCCCCTCGAACACGTCATCCAGACCGTTGGCGAGGCGCTCCGAGCCGAGGGTTACGAGGTGGCCGAGAACTCTCTGCGCGTTCCCGCCTTCGTCGGCCGCTTCGCCGAAGCCGCCGACCGGGTGATCCAGAAGTCCGGCCGCTACGTGACCCAGGTCCACGTGCTCGGTGAGATGGACAAGACGATCGCCGTCGACGTCTCCGCTGCTGTCGACGACCTCGGATACGACCCCGACACCTCCCTCCTGGACGGCATGCGCCGGAGCATTCGTTGGTGCCGGGCGCGGGGGATCACCCTATGAGCCGAGCGCTCGTCACGGGAGGCAGCGGGTACTTCGGGTCCCTCCTCGTGCAGAGCCTCCTGCAACGGGGCGACGAGGTCCGGACCCTCGACCTGAACGACACCGACGACCGACCGGAGTCCGTCGAGTTCGTCGGCGGCGACATCCGGGACGCCGCGGTCACGCGTGAAGCCGTCGACGGAGTCGATGTCGTCTACCACAACGTGGCGCAGGTCCCCTTGGCCAAGGACGAGTACCTCCTCCGCACCGTCAACGTCGACGGCACGCGGCTCCTCCTCGAGGCAGCCGCTGATGCCGGCGTGCTGAAGGTGGTCCACACGTCGTCAAGTGCCGTGTTCGGGGTACCCGAGCGCAATCCGGTCCTCCCGTCGGACGTTCCACAGCCGGGCGAGGCATACGGCCACGCCAAGTTGGCCGCCGAATGGGCATGCCTCGACGCCGCCGCCCGCGGCCACGACGTCTCCATCGTGCGGCCGCGGACGATCCTCGGCCACGGACGTCTCGGGATCTTCGGGATCCTCTTCGACTGGATCGCCGACGGAGCCGATCCCGTGGTACTCGGGCGGGGTGACAACCGCTATCAGTTCGTCCACGCCGACGACCTCGCTCAGGCGTGCATCCGCGAAGGGGTGCTGGACGGATCGGCGATCCTCAACGTGGGAGCGGGCGACGTCCACACGATGGCCGAGACGCTGCGCACCCTGTGTGCCCACGCCGGCACCGGTGCTGCCGTCCGGGCGCTGCCCGCCGGAGCCACCGCTGCTGCGATGCAGCTCGGCTCACGTCTCGGTGTCCTGCCATTCGCCCCGTACCACTGGCTGATGTACGCCCGCTCGATGTGGTTCGACACCGAACACGTCGCAGAGCGCCTCGGCTGGCTGCCGGAGACGTCGACACCCGAGATGTTCGCGGAGAGCTACGACTGGTTCCTCGAGAACCGCTCCCGCGCCGACTCGGCGGACGCCTCCCACCACCGTCGCTCGACCCGCCAGGGCGGCCTGGCCCTGGCCAAAGGGTTGACCGGTCTCCTGCCAGAGGCTCCGTGAGCCCTCGCCTCGCACAGTTGCGGCGCCGCTCCGGGCTGGTCACCGGCTCCGTCCTGGCCCTGTTGGCCTATCTGCCCGCCCTCACCGCGAGCCCTGGCTCGATGGTGTCGGACAGCAAGCTCTACCTCTACCTCGACCCGGGACGCTTCCTGGGGGACAACCTCTACACGTTCGACCCCCGGCAGTTCGCCGGGTGGGTGCCACACCAGCACATCTCGTACCTCTGGCCGTCGGGTCCCTGGTACTGGCTGTTCGAGACCCTCGGATTCCCGGATTGGGTTTCTCACCGGCTGTGGATCGGCACGGTCCTGCTGCTCGCCGGCCTGGGAGCGCGCTGCGCCGCCCGACTGCTCGGCTTCTCGGCGGCAGCCGCGGCCACCGCCGCCGTGCTGTACCAGGTGACGCCGTACGTGCTGCCGTACGTGTCGCGGACCTCGGTGATGTTGCTCCCGTTCGCCGGACTGGGCTGGATCGTCGGGCTCACGGTCCTGGCCACCCGCCGGAGCGGCTGGGGGGCACCTGCGGGAATCGCGCTCGTCGTGCTCACCGTCGGCGCCGTGAACGCCACCGCGCTCGCGATGATCGTGCCGGGCCCCCTGCTCTGGCTGCTGCACAGCACCTGGGCCGGGAACACCAGCGTGCGGCGGGCCCTGACGGTGGCCGGGCAGACCGCCGTCCTGAGCCTCGGGATTTCGCTGTGGTGGGTGGCCATGCTCGCGGTCCAGGCTCGTCACGGCGTCGACGTCATCGCGTTCAGCGAGGCGCTGGAGGACGTGGCCCTCACGTCGACGGCGCCGGAGGTTCTGCGCAGCCTCGGCTACTGGCTGTTCTACGTTCGTGACAGCTTCGGGCCGGCCACCTCGGAGTCGCTCGGCTACCTCACGTCCTCCCGGTTCATCCTCCTGTCCTACGCGGTTCCGGTGGCCGGGGCATTCGGGCTCGTCGCGGTCCGTTGGGTGCACCGACGCTTCGCCGTGTGGCTGGTGGGAGCCGGGATCCTGCTCGGTGTAGGTGTGCACCCCACCGATGACCCCGCGCCTCTCATGGACCTCCTCACCGGGGGAGGCGAGGCCGGTCTGGCCGAGGCGTTGCGCAGCAGCACACGTGCCCTCCCCCTCGTTGCCCTCGGCCTCGGGCTCGGGGCCGCCTCCGTCGTCGAGGCGCTCCCACGGATCGGCCGAGTCCGCAACGTCCCGTGGGACGGCGTCCGTCACGCCGCCGCTGCCGGCCTCGCCCTGCTGGCCGTGGTGAACCTTCCCGCGCTCTGGACCGGAGGGTTCACCGATCCGGTTCTGGAACGGGAGCAGGATCCGCCGGCCTCGTGGCTCGACGCGGCTGCCGACCTCGATGAGCACGACTCCGGGGGACGCGTCCTCCAGCTGCCCGGCGCCGAGTTCGGTACGTTCCGTTGGGGGCACACCGTCGACCAACCCCTGCCCGGCCTGACCGAACGCCCGCTCGTGACGCGCGATCTGCTGCCGCTCGGTTCCGCCGCGGCGATGGATCTGGTCTTTGCGCTCGACGACAGGGCACAATCCGGCGTCCTCGAGCCCGCATCGGTGGCGCCCACGGCGCGCCTGCTCGGTGCCGACACGGTGTGGGGGGCGAACGACTCGGCGTTCGAGCGCTACCGCACGGCGCGACCGGAGGTCGTCCAGGCGACCCTCGGTGAGGCGGATGGTCTCACCCGCGAGGCGGACTACGGCGACCCGGTGCCCAACGTCCCGACGCGCAGGATGTACGACGAGGAGGAGATCGTCCGGGAAGAGGTCGGAGAAGCGATGAGCGACGTCACCCTCTGGTCTGTCGACGATCCGGTGACGGTCGTTCGTGCTGCGTCAGAGGCCGTGTACGTCTCGGGGTCCGCCGACGGACTCATCGACATGGCGGCCTCGGGTGCGCTCGATCCCGACGCAGTCCACCGCTACACCGCATCGCTCGACGACGCCGACCTGGCGGAGGTCGCCGCCTCCGGTGCGGCCCTCGTGGTGACCGACTCGAACCGCGACCGCGCCCATCACTGGCGCTCGTCGCAGGATGTCGTCGGGGCCACCGAGAGTGGAGGGGCGGGCAGCGAGGTGCTGGAGGAGGTTGTCGGTGACGAGCGTCTCGACGTGTTCGGTCTCGGGGACGGACTGCCGGCGGAGACCCAGACCGTGGCGGTTCAGGAGGGACCCGTCCGCGTCGCGGCGAGTTCGTACGGAGAGGCGTTCGCCTATCGCCCGGAGGACCGGGCCGTGATGGCCGTCGACGGCGACGACCAGACGGCCTGGCGCACTGCCGACAGGGCCGACGCAGTGGGGGAGTACCTCGAGCTGCGCGCCGACCGTGACGTGGACAGGGTTCGGATTCTGCAGCCCGAACGGGCGCCACACGCAAGGGTCATCACCGCGGTCGACGTGCAGGTCGGGATCGCCGCACCGGTGCGAATTCCGCTGACGAAGGCGTCGCTCGTGGGGGAGGGTGAGACCTTCGAGATCCCTCCTGTGCGTGCGGGAACCCCGCTTCGGATCACGATCGCGGAGACGTCGGTGCCGGCGGTGTTGACACCCGAGATCCTTGCCTCTGTCGGGTTCGCGGAGGTGGACCTCGGCCTCGGCGCGACGACCGAGTGGATCCGCCCTCCGGTCGATGCGCTCGCCGAGAACTGGCCGGGTGGGGTCACCACCGTGCTGACACGTCACCGGGTGGATCCTCTCGACCGGTGGAGGGACGACCCGGAGCCGGCGCTCCAGCGCATGCTGCGCAGTGGAACCCTGGCGTCGGGCGAGATCCGAACGGAACAGGTCGACGTGACACTCCGTCTCCATCAACGTGCCACCGACGATGTGCTCCACCGACTGCTCGGGCTCGAGGACCTGCCGGGGCTCCGCACGATCGCCAGTGACCGCCTCACCGGCTCCTGGTCGGCCTGGGGGCAGGCTGCGACCGATGGCGACCCGGCCACCGCATGGCGTTCGCCGTTCGCCGCGCCGACCGCTCAGCGCCTCACGGTGCGCCACGGGGCCGAGCGGGTGCGTCGCCTGCGCCTCCTCCAGCCGGAGGGTGTGTCGCCCATCACCCGGGTACGGATCATCTCGAACGGGGAACGCCAGGAGGTCGACGTCCCGGACCCGGACGAGGACGGCTACAGCACGATCCGGCTGCCCGAACCCGTGCGGGGCCCCCAACTCACGCTCGTCGTGACGGAGGTGGAGGAGAGGACGACCGTCGACCCCAGGTACGGGGAGATCACGATCCTCCCGTCCGGGATCTCCGAGTTGGAGATCCCGGGTGCCGACCCGCCCGTCGAACTGCCGGACGAGGTCCAAGCGAGATGCACCACCGGTCTGCTGACGTTGGACGCCGAGGGTGTCCCCTTGAGCTTCACGGTCTCGACGGACGATTTCCTCTCCGGGGCCGCAGCCGAGGCGACCCTGTGCGCAGGTCTCGGCGTCGCCGACGGAGCTGTCCGTCTGCGCTCCACTCCGGGCCGGCGCACGGGGCTCGATGTGGACCGCGTGGTCATCGGCGCGCCCGACGTCTCCCCGGTTGCGGCCCGGCCGGTCACCGCGGTCGTCGACTCCGGGCGCCTCGACCGGACGATCCGGGTCTCCGGGTGTGCCGACGGGTGCTGGCTGGTGCTCGGTGAAGGCTTCAACGAGGCCTGGGCCGCAGACGAGGCCGGCGCGGACCTCGGGGCGCCCGTGCTGGTGGACGGAGGCTTCAACGGCTGGCGGCTCCCGGCCGGGGAGGACGAACGGCTGGTGCACGTCGAGTGGACGGCCCAGGCGCCCTTGACCCTCGCATTCATCCTGACGCTGCTGACCCTGCTCGTCTCGGTCGTCCTCGTGGCGGTGTCGGCCCGCCGCCGAAGGTCCGCCGTGCCATCTGCCCCCGGTGTCCTCTCGGCCACCTACGACCCACGCCCTCGCCGCTCCCCCGAACGGGTCGTGCTCATCGCCGTGGCGGTCTGGGTGGCATCCTGTGCGCTCCTCGTCGACTGGTCATGGGGTGTCGTTGCGGCGCTCTGCTCGGTGGTCCTGGTGCGCACGAGACGAGCCGAGGCCCTGGCACCTGCGGGATGGGCCGGAATCGTGGCTGTCGGCCTGGCCCTGGTGATCCTGCAGGCGATACGTGAGCCGTTCCCGAACGGGGGCTGGCCGCTCGAGTTCTCCGAGCTCCACGAGGTCACCCTCTTCGCCGTGGTCAGCCTCGTCGTCGGGGCCTCGATGCCCTTCCGTGCCGACGAGGGGTCATCGCCTACGATCGATCGGTCGTGACCGACGCCGATCCGCCCCCCGACCCCCACTCCCCGGTGCCCCCGTGGTGGGCCGTGGCAGGGCTCGTGATTCTTCCGCTGCTGGTGGCGGCGCTCGTGCTCAGCCAGCGCTCCTGGTACCCGGTCCTCGACATGGCGATGACCGAGTTCAGGGTGCGCGATGTCGGAACGGTCGACACCCCGCTGATCGGTCTGCCCGGACGAATCGGAACCTTCCCCGACCAGGGCAGCCATCCGGGACCGTGGAGCTTCTATCTGGTCGCACCGATCTACCGTCTGGTCGGTTCCACTGCGTGGGGGATGGAACTGGCCAGCGTCGTCCTCAACGCAGTCGCGGCCTCACTCGTGTTGTGGATCACCCATCGCCGGGGGCGCCCCGTCGTCACGTTGGCCATGGCGGCACTGCTGGCACTCGCCGTGCGGGGGTACGGACTGGAGGTGCTGACGCATCCCTGGAACCCGTACTTCCCGCTCCTCCTCTGGTTGCTGGCCCTCGTCGGCACGTGGAGTGTGCTGGAGGGTGACCGCTGGATGCTGCTGGCCGTGGTCGGGGCCGGTTCGGTGGCGGCCCAGACCCACGTGCCGTATCTGTTGCCCTGCCTCGCGCTGAACGCGTTGGCCCTCGGGGCCCTGGCGTGGCGGTGGGGAAAGGACGGCGACCGCCGTTCGCGTACGGCCCTCCTCGGTGGGATCGGGTTCGGTGCCTTCCTCTGGCTGCCGCCCTTCGTCGAGCAGTTCACCGCCGACGAGGGCAACATCTCCCGACTCATCGACCATTTCACCGGGACCCCGCCGGAGGACCCGATCGGGCTCGTCGAGGGCACCACGGTCTTCTTCCGCCACCTCGACCTACCGCGTGGCCTGGCCCGCATGACCTTCGAGGACTCGAGCTTCTTCGACATCTCCGGTCAGCGCACCGGCATCGCCTTCGGCGGCGTTCTCGTGTTCCTGTTCTGGTCCGCCGCCGTCGTGGTTGCCTGGCGGATGCGCCACCGGACCCTGATCCACCTGCACACCGTGGTCGGAGTCGCCCTCGCCGTCGGCTGGCTGTCGATGTCGCGCATCTTCGGTCGCGTCTGGTTCTATCTCACGTTGTGGGCCTGGGGGACGGCGCTGCTCGCTGCGCTCGCCTCGCTCTGGACGTTCGTCGCCTACTGGCGGCAGGGCCGTTCGGCCGGGGAACGAGCGACCGTCGCACGGGCCATGGTGGGCATGTCGGCGGTCCTGCTGATCGCCGCCACCGCCCTTTCGACGGTGGCGGCGAGCTGGGTCCCAGCACCGGAGGAACACATCTCCGAACTGGTCGAGGCGGCCAGCGACCCCACCGCCGACGCTCTCGAGGCGGGCGTCGGGGCGGCGGTCGGCAAGGACGGCACCTATGTCGTGTTCTGGCAGGACGCCGCCTACATCGGCTCGCCGGGGTACGGGGTCATGAACGAGCTGGAACGGCAGGGGTTCGATGTCGGCGTCCACCGCACGTGGTACGTACCGGCGGGGGAGCACCG
>Ga0055584_100005318_pt1 | contig 12619 bp, 14 predicted proteins | sample OSDHelmetaG_FD_58716 | JGI IMG/M metagenome (GOLD analysis project Ga0055584, IMG submission 58716) | Pelagic marine sediment microbial communities from the LTER site Helgoland, North Sea, for post-phytoplankton bloom and carbon turnover... | ecosystem: Environmental > Aquatic > Marine >... | reverse complement strand
GCCAGCTCACACAGTGCACGTAAGGCGCTCGGGTTGAGCTCATGCGTATTTTCTATGATAAGCATGGGTGCTGCGTTAGACGTTGCCTGCTGTAGTACGAACATGCGCACAAGGCCCAATAGCTCGTTGGCCGAGCTCTGCCCGATGTCGTAACCGAATTGTCGGAGCACCGACGCCAACAGGTTGGTTGTATTCAGGCCCTTACCGTCGATCACAGCGACCGCAAAATCCTCAGGTAGCGTTTCTACAAAAGAACGGATTAGCGTCGACTTGCCCGATAAGGAAGGACCTTGCAGCAGTGCCGCGCCGTTTAGGTGGGTTTTGACATTATTTAACGATTCTATTGCTGCTATTTTGGACGCGTACGCTATAATCGCCGGCGGCTTCCCGTGTGTAGGGAAGGGCTGTTCTGAAAGGCCGACTGCACCTAGTTCCATAAGTAGTAACCCGCAGACAGTTGAGTTGCGTTAAAATGTTATTGTCAGGTCTCGGTGATTTCTTTTGTGAAATATTGACCCGGCCAATCAGTCTACGAGTCCGCTTTGGCTCTTGTAAACTGGAAATCTGTAAATCCTTATTTGTCAAAAGCACACAACATATTGCTAGAATTAACATCGCATTAAATATATAAACATCTGATTAATAGGGATAAATCCTCATGATTTTTCAACCGTCTGCTAACCGCGACAGGGCGTAAGGTATTGACTGCAAAGCTATCAGCCAACAACCTCACTTTGATTCGCGGTGAGAGCTGTCTATTTCAAGGACTGGAGTTCGCGCTAAATCCTGGCGAGTTGCTGTTGCTCGAAGGGCAAAACGGCAGTGGCAAGACCAGCCTGATGCGGGCGATCGCAGGCATGCTGAGCCTTGAGTCCGGCGAGATATTCTGGAACGACATGCCTGTCAACGGTCAGCGGCAGGAGTTTCACGGTTCGCTGGTCTGGCTTGCGCATCGAACCGGCCTCAAAGGCGATTTGACGCTTGTCGAAAATCTGCGTTTCGAGGGCTCGCTGCGTCGCCAGGCGAAAACTGATCCGGAAGTTATTTACGAGCGGCTCGGCATTACCCGATTGAAGCGATTGGCATTGCGCTCTCTATCGGCCGGGCAGCAGCGGCGGGTAGCTCTGGCCCGGATGCTAATGGCCGCCGTTCCTTTGTGGCTAATGGATGAGCCGTTTACGAATCTGGACCGCGAAGGGCGGCAGTTGGTTATGGATTTGACCCAGGAGCATCTCGAACGTGGCGGCATGTGTGTCATGGCTGCCCATCAGGACATCGAAATAGCATCGCCAATTGTAAGGGTGCGCCTGTAATGGACTCTTCAAACCTGCAACAACCGGGTATTTTCGCCGGTTTGCTCGCGATTATCCGCCGCGACCTGCTGCTTGCGTGGAAAAGGCCAGGCGACGTGCTCAATCCTCTGTTCTTTTTCGCGATGGTCTGCACGCTATTTCCGCTGGCCGTCGGCCCCAGCGCAGAGCAGTTGACCTTCAGCGGGCCTGGCGTGCTGTGGGTCGCGGCTCTGCTGTCTACATTGTTGTCGCTTAACTCACTGTTCATGTCCGACTACGAGGACGGCAGTCTTGATCAAATGCTGGTCAGTCCGCAGCCATTGCCCGTGCTGGCCCTGGGCAAGACGATCGCTCACTGGTTGATCAGTGGATTCCCTCTGGTGCTGATTTCACCGCTACTGGCGATGACCTACAGAATGCCGTCAGCGGTGATGGGTATCCTGATGCTGACATTGTTGCTGGGTACAATCTCCTTGAGTTTGCTCGGTTCCATCGGCGCGGCGCTTACCGTGGGCTTGCACCGCGGCACCGCTTTGCTTAGCCTCCTGATTTTGCCGCTCGCGATGCCGATACTGCTGCTGGGCGCAAACACCGTTTCACTTGCTGCGGCCAATGATGTTTATGGCACCGGTATCTGGGCGCTGGGCGCCTATGCAATAGCATCCATTTCACTGGCGCCGTATGCAACGGCTGCCGCCCTACGAATTAGTAACGAGTAGAATTACCTTATGTGGAAATTTTTTCATCAGATGGCATCTCCGCCATATTTTTACCGCCTTGCCGCGACCCTTATTCCCTGGTTCGCTATTCCTGGCCTGATACTCATCGCTTACGGCGCCTATGCCGGGCTATTTCTCGTATCGATGGATTACCAGCAGGGTGACGCCTTCAGAATCATTTACGTGCATGTACCATCGGCCTATTTGTCGATGATGGCCTATATGATGATGGCCGTCGGTGGTGGCATTGGACTCATCTGGCGTTTGAAGCTGGCGCATGCGGTAGGCGCTGCTGCCGCGCCGCTCGGAGCAGCCTTTACATTTCTTGCCCTCGTCACCGGATCCATTTGGGGGCGCCCGATGTGGGGCACGTGGTGGGAGTGGGGTGACCCGCGCCTCACGTCCGAACTCATTTTGCTGTTCCTGTATTTCGGCTATATGGCGCTGCGTTCTTCTATTGATGACACCGCAAAAGCCGACAAGGCGAGTGCGGTTCTGGCGCTGGTTGGCGTGGTCAATGTGGTTATCGTCCACTTCTCAGTCGAGTGGTGGAGTTCGTTGCATCAGGGTCAGACGGTATTCAAGAAAGGCACGATGGATGCGGATATGAGAATTCCGCTGTTTGCAATGCTCATAGGATTCAGCTTAATTTTTGGTGCCATGGTGTTAAGACGCCTCAGAACCGAGGTGCTGTTTCGCGAAAGACGGACCCGTTGGGTTCGTGAGTTAGTACTTTCCCCCGAAGGAGGCAAGTAATGGAAGCATTAGCGATGGGCGGCTACGGCGCCTACGTATGGAGTTGCTTCGGCCTCGCATTTATCGTCACCGTGGTGATCGAATGGCGGGGAAGGGTTCGTCATAATGAAATTTACCGTGATATTGAAGTACGCATTAAAGCACTAGAGGAACGTGAATGAAGCCAAGACAACAACGCATGCTCGCCGTCGGACTGGCCGTGGTCGGCGTAGCCGTCGCAGCAGGCCTGACGCTACGGGCGTTCGAGGAAAACATGATGTTTTTCGTAGAAATTTCCGATGTCATCGCCGGTGAATATCCGAGTGAAAGGAACTTCCGAATCGGTGGTCTGGTCGTTGCTGACAGTATCCAACGCGAGGAAGGCTCTCTGGATTTGCGTTTCAGTGTGACGGACACACGCTGTGACCTTGACGTCAGCTATACCGGTGTATTGCCCGATTTGTTCCGGGAAGGACAAGGTGTCGTGGCGCACGGACGCATGGCTGGTAACGACCTTTTCATCGCCGACAAGATTCTCGCGAAACATGACGAAAATTACATGGCGCCCGAAGTGGCAGAGTCCTTGGGTAAGCACGTTCAGGACCAGACTGCCTCTTTAGGCGGTCGCTCATCGGAGTGTGAAACAGGATGATTCCAGAGATTGGCCACTTCGCGTTGATTCTCGCGCTGGCACTGGCCGCATGTCAGGCTATATTGCCGCTGCTGGGTGCGCATAGAAACGATACGGCCCTGATGTCAGTCGCTAGCTATGCGACATATGGACAGTTCCTGTTCGTCGCAATATCCTTTGTGTGTCTGACGATCGCATTTTTAAGCGATGATTTTTCAGTCCTGTACGTTGCTAATCATTCGCAGCTGGCCTTGCCGACACAGTACAAAATTTCCGCCGTCTGGAGTGCCCACGAAGGGTCATTGCTGATGTGGATATTGCTGCTGGCGGGCTGGACAGCCGCCGTCGCCAAGTTCAGATCAGATATGCCGGATCAACTGGTTGCGCGCGTGATAGGCGTACTCGGACTTCTTTCGATTGGCTTCCTGCTGTTCGCCCTGCTGACATCGAATCCATTCGACCGCCTGATACCGGCAGCACTGGATGGTGGTGACCTGAATCCCTTGCTGCAAGATCCGGGACTCGCCATTCACCCGCCGTTACTTTACGTCGGCTACGTGGGTTTCTCGGTCGCCTTTGCGTTCGCGATTGCCGCAATGCTCAGTGGCGACCTCGACGAGAACTGGGCCAGGTGGACTCGGCCCTGGACCGTTGTCGCGTGGTTGTTTCTCACGATGGGTATTGCACTGGGTAGCTGGTGGGCGTACTACGAATTGGGTTGGGGTGGCTGGTGGTTCTGGGATCCGGTTGAAAACGCCTCGTTCATGCCATGGTTAATGGGCACCGCCTTGATTCACTCTTTGGCTGTGACAGAACGCAGGGGCTTATTTAAGAGTTGGACTTTGCTTCTCGCGATTTCGACGTTTTCCTTAAGCCTTCTTGGCACGTTCCTGGTGCGGTCGGGCATCATCGTATCGGTGCATGCATTTGCTACTGATCCGACCCGCGGATTTTTCATACTGGCGTTTCTGGCCGTTGTGGTGATCGGTGCATTGGCACTGTACGCCTGGCGAGCACCCGCACTCGACTCGACAGCCGGTTTCAATGCGGCATCGCGAGAAACGTTCCTGCTTCTGAATAACGTACTGCTCGTGGTTGCGACGACCCTGGTCTTGCTGGGCACACTCGCACCGTTGATCGTTGAAATGCTCAACGGCGGAAAGATTTCAATCGGCCCGCCATGGTTCGAAGTGGCATTTCTCATCCCGATGATTCCTTTGGTGTTCTTGATGGGCTTTGGTATGCACACTGCCTGGCGAAAACAAAACGAAGGGGTCTGGTTTAAAGTACTGAAGATTCCCGCTATAGCAGCGATTGTCATCGGCGTCATATTGCCACTGCTGTTTTACGGCCGCGTCAGTTTGATGTTGGTGGTCGGATGTACTGCTGCTGTCTGGGTCGTCGCTACTGCATTGATACAGCCTTACAGGTCGTGGCGCCGCAAGGACGGCACGGCGGGAATCACCCGTTCGGCACTTGGTATGTCGATCGCCCACCTTGGTATGGGCCTGTTTGTTCTTGGCGCAACCATCGTATCGGCATTTGGGATCGAGTCGGACCGCGCGATGCGGATCGGCGAGACGCTGGAGGTTGCAGACCTGCAATTCCAGCTGCGCGAATTGCGGGAGGTCGCAGGCCCCAATTACACGGCAATAGAAGCAGTGGTTGAAATTCGTGATGGTGCGGAATTCATCGCCACGGTTCGGCCACAGAAACGCCAATACCTCGTGCAGAAAAACTGGATGACTGAAGCTGGCATTCACCCCACATGGAACAAGGACCTTTTCATCGCACTCGGTGATCAACTGGGTGACGGTTCATGGAGTGTGCGTATTCAATACAAGCCGATGATTCGATTTCTTTGGATTGGCGCGTTTGTTATGGCGCTGGGTGGCATGGTTTCAGTCTCGGACCGTCGTTACAGGAAATCTAAGAAATGAACAGGTTCTTACTACCGCTGGTCGCAGTGGTCATTATGATCCCTATTATGATTTTGGGTTTGCAAAGTGATCCATCAAAATTGCCATCCCAATACATCGGTAAGCCCGCTCCCGAGTTCAGTTTGCCGACGCTAATAGACCCATCAAAAACATTCAGCACAGCGGATTTGAAGGGCCAGATTTCGCTCGTCAATATTTGGGCAACCTGGTGCGGTGGTTGCCGCACAGAGCATGGCTTCCTGATGGAGTTGGCCCGCACCAACACCATCCCGATCTACGCGATAGATTGGCGCGACAATCGTCCGGAGGCGCTTAACTTTATGAACCAGCTAGGCAATCCCTACGTTGCGTCAGGCTTCGATGAGGACGGGCGGGTCGGAATCGACTGGGGCGCATACGGAGCGCCGGAAACCTTTCTGATCGATGCTGACGGCATTGTTGTCTATCGTTTTACAGGCCCTCTGAATCGTGCTCTGTGGGAGCAGGAGTTTGTGCCGCGTATAGCGGAGCTGCAAGAATGATGAAGCGAATCGCAGTTGTTCTTTCTTTTTGCCTGTTGACGATGTCCGCTTTCGCAATCGACTCTGAAAAGGCCTTCGACGACCCGGCGCTGCAGGCCCGCTATGACAAGCTCGTCGCAGAGGTTCGTTGTGTCACGTGTCAGAACCAGAATATCAAAGACTCAAACGCCTTCATCGCCTCAGATCTGCGTCGGGAGATTCGGCGCATGATTGGCGAGGGAAAAAGTAATGAAGAAATCAAGGATTTTTTGGTGACGCGTTACGGTGACTTTGTGCTTTACCGACCGCGTTTTGAGGGAAAAACACTGGTGTTATGGATTGCTCCATTCCTGCTGGTTTTGTTTGGCGGAATCGCGATGGTAAGAGTGGTGCGTCATCGCATGGCAATGCCGTTGGATGGTGAATCGAACGGTAATGGAGGCGCTCAATGACGCTGTGGATCGTATTTGTAGTTCTGTGCCTTCTGGCTTTGGCATTTGTCGTTTGGCCCTTGTACCGAAGCTCAGCTCGGCTAACGCCACTGTTAGCCACAGTGATCGTTCTGGTCGCCGGGTCTTCGGCTCTCCTGTATAACAAGATTGGGTCACCGAACGTGCCCTCTGGTGCAGGTTCCTCGCCCGAAATGAACGAGATTGTCTCATCGCTGGCAAAACGCCTCGAAGATAATCCCGATGACGTGAATGGCTGGGTCATGCTGGGCCGCTCGTATCGCTCAATGGGACAGTTTGACGATGCAATCGCTGCGTTGGAAAAAGCGCTGCAGCTTGAGCAGGGCAAGAACGCGCAAACAATGACCATCCTCGGCGTCACTCTGATGGAGAATCAGGGTGGGCAGATGTCGGATCGCAGTTCGAGTCTTTTTGAGAACGCATTGGCGCTCGAACCCAATAATCAGAATGCACTATTTTACGCAGGAAGCGCGGCCGAACGGCGAGGCGACCTGATCCTGGCCGCTGATCGCTGGGAAACCCTCCTTGGATTGAATCCGCCACCCGATATTCAGGAAATGTTGACGCGCAAAATAGCAGAGTGGCGCGGTCATCCGCCAATTCCAGCGGGTATGGCAGAGGCACCGGTAGCTCAGCAGGCGCCGGCGGGTATGGGGCAGACACAGGTAGCTCAGCCGACGCCATCGGGTGGTGATGCGATTGTCACACTCAGCGTGTCGCTGTCAGATGAGGCCAAGGCCGCATTGCCAGCGGACGCAACGGTCTATGTGATAGCACGTGACCAGGCAATGCCTTCGCCGCCAATCGCTGTCGCGCCAAGACGATTGAGCCAATTGCCCACTATTGTTGAGCTCAGCGACGTGAATGCGATGGTTGCGGGACGACCATTATCCTTGTTCTCCGAGTTCGAGGTCGTCGTGCGTGTTTCGCTGTCGGGTTCTCCTGCGGCACAGCCGGGTGACTGGTTTGGGTCATTGATAGCCACCGCCAATAGCGGGCAGACTATCGATCTCGTAATAGACCAAAAAGTACCCTGACAACGGAGCTCAATATGTCGGAGCCTGTAGAGTTGGCGAACATGTGTTTCGCCTGCGGAAAAGAGAATCCGATTGGCCTCAAAATTGACTTCACAGTTGACGGTGACACCTGCACGGGTGAGTTCACCGGCAACGAAAATCACGTCGGTTGGGACAAAACGGTTCATGGCGGAATCATCTATTCCGCTTTGGATGATGTGACAGCCAATGTTCTCTATTGGCAGGGTCGAAAAGCGCACACAGCAAAATGCGAAATACGCTACCGGAAACCTCTTTTCATCGGTGAGACGGTCGCATTGAAAGGCTGGATCGTGAAGGAAAAAGGCCGACTTATCGTACTGAAGGGCGAAGCACGCCGTGTGTCCGATGATGTGGTCGTGGCGGATTGTGAAGCCAGCTTTATGGATTCCAAATAGGAACATCGATGGCACTGCCCAAAGCCCTTGAGGGCAAACTCAGAATTCCGCTAATCGGCGCACCTATGTTCATTGTGTCCGGCCCGGAGCTTGTAATCGCTCAATGTCAGGCGGGTATCGTCGGCTCATTTCCGGCACTGAACGCAAGACCTCAGCCAATGCTCTCGGAGTGGCTCAAGCGGATCAAGGATGAACTGGGACAGTACGCGGAGGAGCATCCTGGCGAACCGGTTGCGCCGTTTGCCGTCAATCAGATCGTGCATGCCAGCAACACCCGACTGTACGAGGACATGGAAACCTGTGTTGAACACCAGGTACCCATCATTATCACCAGCTTGCGCCCACCCGAGGATGTCGTTAGTGCCGTGCATTCCTACGGAGGACTCGTGTTTCACGACGTCATCAGCTTGCGGCATGCGCAGAAAGCAGCATCCCAGGGCGTCGATGGGATCATCGCGGTGTGTGCTGGCGCGGGTGGTCATGCAGGGCCGCTAAGTCCGTTCGCACTGGTTAAAGAGATTCGTAAAGAATTTGCTGGTGCGATCATTTTGTCCGGCTGCATTACGAGCGGCGATGATGTTCTCGCGGCAAGGGCGATGGGCGCTGATCTCGCCTACAGCGGCACGCGCTTTATCGCGACCGCAGAAGCGAATGCAGTACCTGAGTACAAAGAGATGATTGTGGACAGCGGTTCGACGGATATTGTCTATTCATCGCTGTTCACGGGAATCCATGGCAGCTATCTCAAAGGCAGTATCGCAAACGCCGGAATGGATCCGGACGATCTTCCAGATGGATCCAAGGCGGACATGGATTTCGCCAAGGCCAGCAAGTCTGATGCCAAAGCCTGGAAGGATATCTGGGGGGCAGGACAGGGCGTTGGAAATATTAACGACATACTTCCTGCACGTGAAGTTGTGTTGAGAATGGAGCGAGAATACAACGACGCATTGGCCAAACTGGTAGCGTCTTAGTGCGGGTAGTTCTTTACTCGTATTTGTTCGTTGCTGTCGGTGGGGCCCTCGGCGCAATGGCCCGATTCGGTCTCAATGTATTCCTGCAGCGCGACGTTGAATTTCCCTGGGGAACATTGACAGCCAATCTGCTTGGTTGTCTGGTGATGGGCGTTATCGCTCAGTTAATTTCGGGGTCCGCCTGGTTTAATGATGCCGGCTTTTTGCCTGACCAGTATCGACTGCTCTTCGCTGTGGGCTTTTGCGGCAGTTTCACAACGCTCTCGTCAATGGTTCTCGAGCTGAATACCATGCTGCAGAAGAATGAAATCTTCTATTCGTTTTCGTACCTGGTTGGGACACTGATTGGCGGTTTTGCCTGTTTTTATATCGGTGTCATTTGCGTTCGGATGCTGATGCAAATGCAGAGCAGCTGATCACGCGACACAATCCTCAAGCAATTCAATAATCCTGTCCGTCCATTGCTCGTGCTCCGGTTTCATCAGAACCGATCGCAGGCACGTAATTGTTTCCGCATCCCCTTCAATGTCCGGCAGCCAATGTCCGGCCAATGACATGGGTAATTCCATCAGTGCCAGATGCAGTCCGTGCCTGAAGGCGTTCTCGAAGAGCTTGCGCGCGCGTTCGCTGGATTGAGTTGTGGTCGGTGCTTTCACCGCATAAACGACGATATCAAGTTGCGGCGCCATTAACGGGACAAAGTGATCGCTGGCGACAAGCTTTGCGTGCAAGTCCCGGGCGGCGGATAGGGAGCTGTCGAGATTGGCTGCAAATTCGCCGCCCTCGTGCAGTGGCAGCAAGCGCTGCGTTGCCCAAAGCGCAACCGCTGATGCGCCCGGTCGTGAGCACTCCAGAGTGATCTCACCGAGATGCAGATCGCCGGAACTAAAGTAAGTGTATGGCGAGTCGTGTTTATAGAATTTTCCAACTGCGGCGTCTTTGAACATTACGCAGCCACAGCCGTAAGGCTGCAAGCCGTGTTTATGCGGGTCGATGACGATCGAGTCGACAGCGTTCATATCGACGAAATCCTGGTGCGTATCGTGGCTCAATGTTCCGGCTAATCGGAAATAACCACCGTAGGCGGCGTCGGCATGAATTCGAAAATCGTACTTGCTGCGAAGCGCCAATATCTCCGCTAGCGGATCGACGGCGCCAAGGCCGGTATTGCCCATCGTTACCACGACGGTGCCCACATCGCCCTTTCGTAATTGTCGCTCTACGGCGTCGACATCCATACGCCCGTCAACCCTGACGGGAACCGCAGAATACGGGATGCGGAGGACTTCACTGATACGACTGTGCGTGTAATGGGCCTGTTCTGATCCGATAATGCGCTTGCCGGGATGCAGTCGGCCAGCAACCCACAAGGCCTCAAGGTTTGCCATCGTCCCGCCGCCGGTCAGGTGACCGAGCGGGTCCTGCCAGTCGAACATGGCGCCCAATTCGACGATGCACTCCTTTTCCATCGCCGAACTGGCGCGACCGCCGTCCAGTGCATGGTTATTGGGATTCACCCAAAGTGACATCGCGTAAGCAATTCGAGCCACCGGATGCGGTGGTTTTAGCATCTGCCCGGCGTATTGCGGATGAAAGTACGGGTAATTGTTCTGCATTCGCTCGGCGACTTCGGTGATGACCGCTGCGATGGCATTCGAATCAAAACCCGGCGTGAATTCCGGCAGATCAGCGAATCCGGTTGCCAGCGTATCGAGCCCGTCTTCCAGCAGCTTTATCTCATTCTTATTGATCATCACCGGTCCAGGTTCAGGTTAAACTACGTGCATGACTTTGATCGCCTTGGCCGTCCCATTTTTCTTGCTAGCGCTTATAGTAGAGCTCGCAGTCGATCGCTTTCGGCGGACTGGATACTATCGTAGCAATGATGCGATCAACAGTCTCAGTGCCGGCATACTCAGTGAAAGCACAGGGTATTTCACGAAAGTCGTGCAGTACACGATCTGGGGCCTGGTACTGAGCAACTTTGCCTTGTTCGATATGCAGCGCAGCTGGTTCGACGCATCGGTCAGCGGCATTGCTCTTTGGGTACTGGCGGCTGTGCTCTGGGATTTCTGCTACTACTGGAGTCATCGCCTGGGTCACGAGGTATCGATTCTCTGGGCAGCCCACGCGGTTCATCACCAGAGCGAGGAATACAATCTGTCGACCGCGTTGCGGCAAACGAGCAGCAGCTTCATTTTTAGCTGGATATTCTATGTGCCGCTGTTTTTAATCGGTTTTCCAACCGATGTGCTGATTACTGTTGGGGCTTTGAACCTGATTTATCAGTTTTGGGTTCATACGCAGCATATTCGCCGTTTAGGAGTCCTTGACCGAATTTTGGTTACACCCTCAAACCATCGTGTCCATCATGCTCAGAACGAAGCCTATATCGACAAGAACTATGGCGGGATATTTATTCTGTGGGATCGCCTGTTCGGTACGTTTGCCGAGGAAGCGGATGATGAACCCGTCATTTTCGGTGTTCGCAAACCGCTGGCGAACTGGAATCCGATCTGGGCGAACTTTCAAGTTTACAATTATCTTCTATTTGACGCGCAGCATACGCAGCGATGGCAGGACAAAATCGGAGTCTGGTTTCGCCGGACCGGGTGGCGACCGGCAGATGTGGCTGAGACCTATCCAAAGAGCCCGGTCGATCTCGATACTTTCCAGAAGTTCGATCCACAAATATCGAGTACCAGACGCGCGTACGTGATGATGCAGTTTGCTGTCGTCATACTCAGTGCACTGCTGATTTCGGCGAGCTTCGCCACGCAGGGGGCAGCGGCCATCTTCGTTCCCTGCCTGCTGTTGTGGACGCACTTATACACGCTGGGATTATTGAATGAAGATCGTTTATACGCAGCGCGTTTCGAATTGGTCAGGCTGGCGATAATCGTTCCCATCGGCCTGTTTGCAATGGATGAATCTTTTCTGACGATGACGCCGCTGTTATGGGTATTCGTTGCCTTTTATGTTTTGGGGTCTGCGCTATGGCTGAGAAGAAACTAGTCTATCCCGGAGCACGCGCTACGGTGTCGGCCGACGTTTGCATCGAATGACCCGACGGATGCGTGTTACTGGAGCAGAAGCGCGCAGGATTGCGCTGGCCGCTCAGGGTTTCGACCGTGCGAGACCCGTGAACTCGTCCGACATCCGACATTTTCGTCGAGCGATGGCGTCTATCGCAGTTTTGCAACTCGACTATGTCAATGTTCTGATTCCAGCCCACTTTCTTATGATCTGGTCGCGTCTCGGACCTTATGATCGTGATCGATTCGAACGCTATCTGTACGACTCTGGTGAGTACATTGAGCAATGGGCTCACGAGGCATCTATCGTTGCCAGCAGTGACTGGCCGCTACTGGCGCATCGGCGGCGTGATCATGAGCAATGGAAAAACAGTCCAATCAAGCGCATGCCGAACCGGAAGACCTACCTGGACGGAGTCCTTGAAAAGGTAAGAGCAAACGGGGAGATCTCATCCCAGGATTTGCCTCCCGTTGCAGGCCCGAAACGTCAACCGGGCGATTGGCATCGGTCCGTTCCGCGTTGGGCACTCGAACATCATTTCGGCAGGGGTAATCTCGCCGTTCGACGGCGACTAAAGAACTTTCAGCGCGTGTACGATCTTCCGGAGCGGATTATCGGCGAGCAGTACCGCTGTGACTCGATTCATCAGGTTGACGCGGAGCGCGAGCTATTGCGAAAAGCATCTGACGCCCTGGGCATCGCTACTGCACGGGACCTGGCAGATTACTACCGAATGAAACTTCGAGATGCGACACCCAGACTGCGTGAATTGGTCGAGGAGGGCGTGCTCGCGGAGGTTGCCGTTGATGACTGGTCAGAACCCGCGTTTCTCGCGTCCAGCGCCAGATCGCCGCGCAGCATTCCGGGGG
>Ga0055584_100005317_pt1 | contig 12620 bp, 11 predicted proteins | sample OSDHelmetaG_FD_58716 | JGI IMG/M metagenome (GOLD analysis project Ga0055584, IMG submission 58716) | Pelagic marine sediment microbial communities from the LTER site Helgoland, North Sea, for post-phytoplankton bloom and carbon turnover... | ecosystem: Environmental > Aquatic > Marine >... | reverse complement strand
GCGCCGACTATCATGTCGGTCGCTTTTGCTGCTGCAAGATGATGGCTGACTGGACAGATACCACAAAGGCGTTGCACCAAAACAGGTAGTTCCCAGTAAGGCCTGCATTGGATGAACTTTTCGAAACCGCGGAATTCTACGATGTGTAGACGTGCCTGTTTGATGTTCTGGTTTTCATCCTGCAACAACGTAACCTTGCCGTGCCCTTCGACGCGGGTCAGCGGTTCGATTACAATCCTCTCAAGTCCTTCTGTTGTTCTGGCTGTTTCGAGTTCTGATTTCATCTCATTTTCCTGGTTCTTTCAGTCATATGACTCAGTCATAATGGATCAATGTATAGGGAAAACTTATAACTTTTCCCTCGATCAATTCGTTCAGGAATGTCCATATGGTATCTGCCGAAGGCGGGCAGCCCGGTAAAAAATAATCGACTTTTACTACTTCATGTATCGGATGCACCTTGTCTAATAGTAAGGGTATCTCCGGGTCATTTGGTATCTGAGGGTTTTCGACACCGATACCATTGATATAAACTTCTTCAAGACATTCCTCTATGTCAAATTGGTTGCGCATTGATGGGATGCCGCCATTTACGGCACAGGCACCTACGGCTACCAATATATCGCAGTGTTTTCGAAAGTCACGCAGTACCTCAACATTTTCAGTATTTGCGACACCGCCTTCGATAAGACCGATGTCACATTGACCTATCGTTTTGATATCGGTAAGCGGCGTGCGGTCAAATTCAACAAGCTCAACGAGTTTTAGGATACGTTCATCGATATCCAGCAGTGACATATGACAGCCAAAGCAACCACACAGTGCTGCAGTAGCAATTCTTAGTTTCTCTGTGGCTATCGTGTCATTCATCGCTTTTACCTGCTTTATTCACCATGGAGTTTGCAGCGACGTCTCCGATAATACTGATGGGTTTGTTATCGTACAGGCGTTGACCGATGGGTACCTCATAACCTTTGTTTTTTGGAAGGAGTGCGCCGACAGGGCAAACAGATACGGCCTTATCAGTTATGGATAATGTGCTATCACCAAGTTTTCCACTTGGTGAATTAAAAACCAGTCGACTCTTGATTCCACGTCCACTGATAGAAAACACATCCTTGCCATCAACATCTGTACTGGCTTGTACGCACAAACCGCATAATATGCAGCGGTTAAAATAAAAAACGATATCAGGATGCGATGCATCGATTGAACGTTTGGGAAAAAAATGTGTAAAGTGAGGATTCAACATACGTGTGTAATATGCCACGGCCTGTAGCTGGCAGGCGCCGCTCTTTTCACAGGCAGGGCAGATATGATTACCTTCGACAAATAACATCTGCAGGAGTGTTCTACGTAGATCCAAGATGGCTTCTGAACTATTATCAATTTCAAGATTTTCAGATGCTGATAAGGTACATGCACTAGCATGTCTACCATTCACCTCAACCACGCAGACGCGACAACTGCCATGAGGCACAAATTCGGGATTGTGACAAAGATGAGGAATATATTCGCCAGCTCTGGTAGCGGCATCCATCACAGTGTCTCCATCTTTGAACGGAATATCTCTACCATCGAGTTTGAATGTTCTGTTATCAGTCATCGCTCGTACCTGATGTGTGCATTTTCATCATCACGTCCAGTCAATCGTCTGGAAGTCTCTAGTGAAACATCGATATCGAAAGCCGGTTCGTAACTTCTGTTTAATAGACGTTTCGAATAAATATCAGGAAATTTTTTGAGTGTATCGAATATTGAATTCGGTGCAGTTGTTCCTAACCCGCAATGGCTGGTACGTAGCATGACAAGCCCAATATTCAGCATCTCATCCAGGTCGTATCGCGTGGCGTGACCTACAGAGACTTTATTAACCAGATCTTTCATCAGTGAACTTCCTACACGACAAGGGGTACAGAAGCCGCAACTTTCATGGCAGAAAAAATTCACGAAATTTTGGACCATGTCCAGCAGGTCACGTTGCTGATTAAAAATCATGAAAGATCCACCAGTGGAGATATCCTCAAATGCAATCGTGCTCTCAAATTCCTGAGGTGAGAGTGTTTTACCTGAAGCACCGGAAATCTGAACTGCCTGAGTGTCTTCCGCGCCACATTCTTCGAGAATATGTTTGATCGAAACGCCAAAAGGAAATTCGTAGATTCCAGGGCGATGGCAATCCCCGCTTATGCTTAGTAGTTTGGTACCGGTTGATGCTTCGGTGCCTACGCTTCGGAACCAGTCAGCGCCAAAAGTGGCAATTTTTGCCGCAGCAACAAAGGTCTCGACGTTGTTAACAACCGTGGGACGATTACGGAAACCGTTCGTAACCGGGAAGGGTGGCCGGTTACGCGGAATACCACGTTTACCTTCGAGTGATTCAATCAGTGCTGACTCTTCACCACAGATGTATGCGCCCGCGCCAAGATGGATTTCTATATCGAAATCAAAACCTTTCTGGCCAAGAATATTTTCGCCGAGTAGATTAACCTGACGCCGTCTTTCCAATATCTCTTCGAGATGGTTACGTAAATATAAATATTCTCCCCGGAGATAGAGATAACCATTATTGGCACCGACAACGCCAGCGCAGAGTGTCATGCCTTCAAAAAGATTATCCGCATAACTATTAAGTAAGATCCTGTCTTTAAAGGTACCAGGTTCGCCTTCATCAGCGTTACATACGACAAAGTGTTCACTAGCCGTTGTGTCACGGCATAGCCGCCATTTTTTTTCAGTTTTGAATCCGGCCCCACCGCGTCCACGCAGACCGGAATGATCGAGCATATCGAGTAATGTGTCGCTACCATTTTTGATTAGTGATTCAATGGCGCTACCATGAGTGATTTCATCAGATAACAACATGTCGCGCCGCTGGATATTATCTTCCACGACGAAAAATGATTCTGGCCAGTGAGAGATCGGCGTATCAGCATCAATCAGTTCAGCAATCTTATCGATCCGATCTTTATCTAGTCTGGATACAGCTATACCATTGACCAGTAAAGCCGGCCCTTGATCACAGAGACCAGTACATGAGGTCAGGTCGATAGTTACTCGACCATCTGAGCTCGGAACACCGAGTTTAACGTCGAGTTTGTTGCAGAGAGTCTCTACGAGGTTAATGCTGCCGAGCATCCTGTCTGTGATGTTATCACTGAACACTATGTCAAAATCACCACGTGGTTCATTATGCAGGAATGAGTAGAAGTCGATTACGCTTCGGATCTCATCGGGTGGTATATGTATTTTGTCTGTCAGCAGGTGTACTGCGTGTTCAGGTATGTATGAATAACGCTGCTGAATCGAGCACAGCGTTTGTAACAACCGAGCGTGCCCGTTACCGGCATCTGGCAAAAGCCCTGCTATGAAGCCTTCCAGGTTCTTCATGAGATATAAGCCTCAAATCAACCTAAATTCACACTTCTACGACTCAATTATCTAGACTGTAGTGAGTCTGTCAAATCTAGATAATACTTAAGTTGATTTAGATTAAGTAAAGCAGAAATAGGCTGTTATATATCAGCTGATACGAGGACTAGGATGAGGTTTACTGTAGTAGATTGTCTTCGATACGGTGGTAGACATCTGCTGCATCGATCAGTGAATTTGCCGTAAGTGCCGATACACCATAGATTTCAGTGGTAATGCCATAGTCATTTTTGATTTTTTTCAGTAGCAGGTCAAAATCACCGTCGCCAGATAACAGGATGATGGTATCGACATTTTTTACGGCATCTAATATATCGATCGTAATGCCAACGTCCCAATCCCCTTTGGCTGAACCATCCCTGCGTTGAATGAAGGGTTTGAGTTTTACTTCGAAACCGATGTGTTTCAGCGCATCCTGGAATTTCTGCTGTTTGTCATCGTTGCGCTGTGTCGCATATGCATATGCTGAGACTATAACACCCTGGCTGCTTACCTTTTTCCAAAATTGCCTATAGTTAAACTGACGGCCATATGTGTCGCGTGTCGTGTAATAGATATTTTGTACATCAACGAAGATGGCGATTCTGTTCACGATCGGATCGCTATGAAGCCCTGGCCTTTTTAGGTTCAACATTTTGGCTTTGCAGGTAATCATCATAAGTGCCATGGAAGTCAACGATACCAGTCGGTGTTAGTTCGATGATGCGTGTGGCCAATGAAGATACGAATTCGCGGTCATGGCTGACGAAGATCAGTGTTCCATCATAATTATCTAAAGCCAGATTAAGTGACTCGATAGATTCCATGTCCAGGTGATTGGTCGGCTCATCCAGCAATAATATGTTATCTTTTTGTAACATGAGTTTGCCGAATATCATGCGGCCCTGTTCTCCACCTGAGATGACTTTGACGGACTTTTCTATATCATCTGAAGAGAATAGAAGACGACCTAAAGTGCCTCGGATAATCTGATCGTCATCAGTTTCTTTACCCCAGTAATCCATCCAGTCAAAGAGTGTTTTATCTTCTGCGAAATCTGAGGCATGATCCTGTGCGTAGTAACCAAGAGTTGAATTTTCAGACCATTTGATATTTCCTGATGTTGGTTCCAGATCACCAACCAGACATTTCAGTAGTGTAGATTTACCGATACCGTTAGGACCGATGACTGCGATACGTTCGCCGACTTCAACCATCAGGTTAAGATTATTAAATAACGCTACGTCGAAGCTTTTACTCAGAGCCTCGATCTCTAGCGCGAGACGGTGTAGTTTTTTCGTCTGATCAAAACGGATAAAAGGACTTTGTCGGCTCGAAGGTTTTACTTCTGAGATCTCGATCTTATCTATCTGTTTCGCACGTGATGTTGCCTGTTTAGATTTTGATGCGTTTGCAGAAAAACGGGATACGAATGCTTTAAGTTCTGCAATCTGTGCTTTTTTCTTCGCATTTTCAGATTGCAGTTTTTCGGTGACTGATGTCGATGCGATCATGTACTCGTCGTAGTTTCCAGGGTAGATGCGGATTTCACCGTAGTCTAGATCTGCCATATGTGTACAAACACTGTTCAAGAAGTGACGATCATGGGAGATGATTATCATCGTGCAATTGCGCTCGTTTAATATACCTTCTAACCAGCGGATCGCATTGATGTCCAGGTTATTGGTAGGCTCATCAAGCAACATGATATCGGGTTCTGAAAATAGTGCCTGTGCGAGTAATACGCGTAATTTCCAACCTGGCGCTACTTCGCTCATCGGGCCAAAATGCTGCTCAGTAGGTATGCCTACACCAAGCAGTAAGTCACCAGCACGAGCCTCTGCTGTATAACCATCCATCTCAGCAAATTCGGCTTCAAGTTCTGCAGCACGCATACCGTCGGCTTCAGTCATTTCCGGGTTAGCGTAAATGGCGTCGCGTTCAGCTTTAACCGCCCACAACTCTTCATGACCCATGATGACAGTATCGATGACCTTGTATTCTTCGTAAGCAAACTGGTCCTGTTTTAGTTTACCGATACGTTCATGAGAATCTTTGGATACGTTTCCTGCTGTCGGTTCTAAGTCATTACCAAGGATTTTCATGAAAGTTGATTTTCCACATCCATTAGCACCGATTAGTCCGTAGCGATTGCCATCGGTAAATTTTACGGAGACGTTTTCAAAGAGTGGTTTAGCGCCAAATTGGATAGTGACGTTAGCAGTAGTGAGCATGTTTAAATTCCGGGTATATTCTGTTAATTATAGATGTTGATTGTTGCGGCTAAGCTGCGTTTTTCTGTTGTGAACGATTTTTTGAGCGATTCTTGTTGCTCGAGCCTTTTTTATTCCAGGGCGATGCAGCATTATTTCCAGTGTTGCCTGCTGGTTTTTTCTTGGGTCTCTTATGGTTTGAGCTCTGTTGGTTGCTACGTCCCCTGTTACCGCCATTTCTTATCGGTTCAGCTTTGATGGTAGGGTCCGGGTCATAGCCTTCGATGATCGTTTTAGGGATCTCGCTTTTTATGAGACGTTCGATATCACTGAGTAACTTGAGTTCATCGACACAAACGAGTGACATGGCTTCGCCTTCTTTTCCAGCACGACCAGTGCGACCGATGCGATGGACATAATCTTCAGCTACGTTGGGTAGTTCAAAATTCACCACGTGCGGCAGTTGGTTAATATCGATGCCGCGTGCAGCAATATCGGTGGCGACCAGCACACGCACTTTTCCAGCTTTGAAATCAGCCAGTGCCCTCGTACGAGCCCCCTGACTTTTATTGCCATGGATAGCCGCTGATGATATGCCGTCTTTATTGAGTTGCTCAGCGAGCCGGTTACAGCCGTGTTTGGTACGATTGAACACCAATACCTGTTGCCAGTTGTTTGAACCTATCAGGAATGAGAGGAGTTCACGTTTACGTATCTTATCGACGGGATGTACGATTTGCGAAACGCGTTCCGCAGTCGTGTTACGTTGTGCTACTTCGATCAAGGCAGGTGTTTTTAGTAAGCCATTAGCCAGTTTTTTAATATCTTCTGAGAAGGTGGCAGAGAACAATAATGTTTGTTTGTTCTTCGGCAAGAGCGCCAAAACTTTCTTGATATCATGAATAAAACCCATATCGAGCATACGGTCTGCTTCATCGAGCACCAGGATTTCAACCTGTGACAGGTCAACCGATTTTTGACCGACGTGATCGAGTAATCGACCCGGTGTAGCAATCAGGATATCAACGCCTCTGATCAACTTCATCTTCTGAGGATTGATACTGACGCCACCAAAGACAACGGTGGATTTTAAGGGGAGGTGCGTACCATAGTCACGTACGCTTTCTGCAACCTGGGCAGCGAGTTCGCGGGTAGGTGTAAGCACCAATGCACGAATGGGACGCCGTCCTTTCCATTGTTTAGTCGATGACGTCAAACGTTGTAACAGGGGCAGGGTGAAACCGGCAGTTTTTCCGGTGCCAGTCTGTGCACCGCCCATCAGATCTTTACCTTCCAGGATAATAGGGATGGCTTGTTTTTGTATGGGTGTTGGTTCGCTATAACCTTTATCGGATACAGCACGGCGTAATTCGGACATAAGCCCGAGTGATTGAAATGACATACGAAGATGTTCTCCAGCAATTTTAGAACCGGCCCACCCAATATTTTTTGGGACGGTCTAGGCTGAAACTTATTTAAATGTTTCGAGGCAAATCGTTTTTGTGATTACCGCGTTACGAAAGGTGCAGACCGAAGTGCACCAGAATTAGGTTGCGTATTATATCCGAACTCAGGGATATATCAAACTTTTCTAATATTCTAAATGTATCATTTGTGTTGTTTTTGTTCTAAAAATCGTTAAAATTCATCGCACTAGTTTCTATCCTGGTTCTGTACGGAAGTTTTCTCAATGTTTTCTCCTGTTATTACCTCGCAAGATTAGTACCAAGCGTTATTAACGCATTTAATTTTATATATATTTTTTGAGGTAATTTTTATGGCAACAGGCACCGTTAAATGGTTTAACGAATCAAAGGGTTTCGGCTTTATTTCTCCAGAAGATGGTAGCAAGGATGTTTTTGTACATTTCTCTGCTATTGCGAGTGAAGGTTTTCGTACTTTGAACGAAGGTCAGCAGGTAACATTTGAAGTTGAGCAAGGTCCTAAAGGCCCACAGGCAATAAACGTTCAGGCCTAATCAGAGTTCAGTTATTGTTTGAAGAAACCCTGCGAGAAATCGTGGGGTTTTTTATGCATAATTAAACGACATTATTTGCTTTTAGTGCGACGACACAAGTTCTGACGGCGATCGTGAAGAACACGTTCACCCAGGTGTGTTTTAAGAGGAAAGGCCGTATCTTCAATTTTTCGCCAATCACCTTGTCTCGCTAACTGTGAAACCCGATTCGTTACACTGGTATCATCATCGTTCAGATTCTTCTGGATATGTAACAATCTTTCCATTTTGCTGAGGTCTTTTGTACTTAAATCAAGTGCTGATTCAACCCAGATATCGACGATATCGACCAATTCCTGCTGCGTGATCGGGTGTACGATCTGTCGTATTTTTTTCATAGCACGGATGGTGTTGTGAGAGCGATTGTGGCTGTTTAGATATCGGTGTGTGGCTTCTACGCCTTCACCATCTTCGGCTAAGACATCGACAACGCCCTTATCATACAGTTCTTCAGCAGTGTAGGTTCGGCCGCTTAGTATCATGCGTTCAGCTAAACTCGCACCTATACGTCTGGTTAATAGGTTATAGGCACCCATCCCGGGAAACAAGTTAAATAATATTTCAGGAAATCCCATCTCGACATGACGTTCAGCGATGATGATGTCGCATGATAATGCCATTTCAAATCCGCCGCCTAATGTCTGGCCCTGTACAAGGGCTACTGTAGTGATGGGCAGCTCCAGGTTATTAATATTCCTATGTAATAAATTGATACAGCTATAAGCATACTTTCGTAATCTTTTTTCATCCTTTGCGATGATGCACTTCTTAAAAAGCTCAAGATCACCACCCAGGTTATAGATCCCCGGTACTTTTGAGGCCAATATCAAATTGCGGAATGGCCAGATAAAATCAGAGCTCTGATTCTCGTATGTGTTCCTCAGTTTTTCCTGCAGCTGAGTAAGCTCATTAAGGATGGTTGGATTCATGCAGGGGCGTGGTGAAGGCTTCATCCAACACCAGATAGCTTCTGTCTCAGAATCATATCGCGTATTAAATTGTGTAAATCTGGCACGAATTGCGAGATTGCTCTTGATAGGATGTATTTTGATGTCGTCTTTTATGCCCATTTGGTGTCACCTTTTTTCACAATCAATAACCAGATTTTTTTGGTTTAATAATTGGTGTTATCCGCAAATTCAAAATATCTCAACTAGAATATTCTGGTAGTCAGACCACAATCTATTGAGATTGATGTGTCATTTTTGGAGAACTTATTCTTATTTATAAGGAAGTATAGGCAAGTTTCTGATTTATAGCGGTTTTAGAGCTGTTTTATGAGTTTTATATTGAATTTCTGCCTATAATTATGTCAGTACTCTAAATATCGGAATATTTTCTGAATTGTTAATTGTTAAAAAAGTTGTATAAAAATGCCAATAAATAAAATAGCTGATGCAATTACCAAAATTGTTAATTGCCCCAGGGAAAACATAGTTCCAGAAGCTGAGCTGCTTAGTCTCGGCATCGACTCTCTCAAAGCGATAAACATCCTGTTTGAACTTGAAGAAGAATTCGATATAGAAATACCCAACGAACGCATTCCTGAGATGACAACGGTTAGCGATATTGTCGATTGCATAGAAGAATTACGCGATAAACAAACTTGATGGCAAAGCGTATTGTTATCACTGGTTTAGGTACTGTCTCAGCATTTGGCTTAACAACACAAAAATTCTGGTCGTCACTGATAGCTGGTCAATCTGCAATCAGACCTCTACCACCATTGTTTGATAAAGTTAAAGTCTCTATCGGGGCACTAGTGCAAGATTTCGATGCAAGCTCTCACTTCACAGCAGACGAAATATCATTGTTCGATCGATTTTCAACATATGCAGTACTTGCTGCAGAAGAAGCTATTGCGGATGCTGGTTTGATTGCAAATAGTGAGATCATAACGAATGCTGCGGCGATTATTGGAAGTGGCGTCGGTGGTAAAAATACTGATGAAGTCACTTATACGCAGTTATATAGAGATAATCGTTCACGTTTACACCCATTAACTATTCCCAGGACCATGCTGAGTGCAGCAGCCAGTAGTGTGAGTCGTCATTTAGGTGTCAAAGGCGCGGTATTTTCGGTGGCTAGTGCCTGTGCATCTGGAGCACATGCGATCTCACAAGGTGCGATGATGATTCAGTCGGGCAATACTGATGTTGCTATTGTCGGGGGCACTGATGCGCCTTTCGCTTATGCTGTATTAAAGGCGTGGGATGCACTAAGAGTAATTTCAACCGACAACTGCAGACCTTTTTGTAATACACGCTCTGGAACGGTATTGGGAGAAGGCGCGGGGATGCTTGTTTTAGAATCGGAAGAGCATGCCGTTAAGCGCGGAGCGCGAATTTATGCAGAACTTGCCGGTAGTGGAATGACTTCTGACGCAGGGCATATCACACGTCCTGATGTTGAAGGCATGTCACAGGCTATGATAAAGGCACTGATTCATGCAAATATCACTGCTGATCAGGTCGATTACATTAATGCGCATGGTACTGGCACGCCGGCGAATGATTCCGCAGAAACCGAAGCTATCCATATGGCCTTTGGCTCTCATGCTAATAAGTTAGCTGTGTCTTCAACTAAATCTATGCATGGTCATGCACTCGGTGCATCTAGTGCGATGGAGATCGTCGCTACAGTACTGGCATTGCAGAATAATATTATTCCGCCAACGATAAATTACATTGAACGTGATGACAAATGCGATCTGGATTATGTGCCTAATAAGGCGCGCGAACAGAAGCTTGATGTTGCGATTTCTAATTCATTTGCGTTTGGTGGTCTTAACGCGGCTGTAGTATTGAAGTCTTATTAGACAGCTTTCAATTTCTGATGTTTATCTGTTGATAGCCACTTTCTTACTTCGTGGTCATTTAGAGGTTTGCTGTATAAAAACCCCTGGATTATGTTGCCATTCAGATTCTTTATAGTATCCAGCTCTTTCTGTGTTTCTACACCTTCGAATACATTGATGATCCCCAGACTGTTACTCATCTTTATGATGGCTTTCACGATGTTATACAGGGTGCTGTTTGAGTCGATGTTTCTTATGAAGGATTTATCGACTTTAATGATGTCGATGGGGAGCCGGGTCAAATAACCCATTGATGTATAACCCGTGCCGAAATCGTCCAATGCGATCGAACAACCGATAGAATGTAATTCATTCAAGAAGATCTCAGTCTTATCAAAATCATTGATCAATAATGACTCAGTAATTTCAAATTCGAGCTGAGAAGGTTCTATCCCTGCTTTTCTTATCTCATCTTGAAGATGAACGATTAAGCTGATGTCCTTACATTGAAGCGTCGATAAGTTGATGGCGACAGATAGATTGCCAGCCTTGCCTGATTTTATGAATTTGACTACTTCATCAATCACCCATTCACCCGTTGAGTAAATGAGCCCAGTCTCTTCTAATAATGGGACGAAGAGATCTGGAGTGATGTCACCTAGTGCCTGATTTTTCCAGCGCATTAGTGCTTCAAAACCTGTGGTCTTTTCTGTAACGCAATCAACCTGAGGTTGATACACGAGATAGAATTCATTTTTTTCGAGTGCGATATGGAGCTCGTTTTCAATTTCAAGTCGTTGGCGAAGTTGACTGGACATGCTCTCGTTGTAAAACTGTAGTCTGTTACCGCCGGCTTTTTTAGCTTTATACATCGCCGTATCGGCATTTCTTATGAGCTCTAATGCTGTATTGCCATCATTTGGATATAGGCTTATGCCGATACTTGCGCCTATGTGGACTTTGTGTGAATCGATATCAAAGATGCTGGTTAAATTATTGATGATTTTTTTGGCCACTAGTATCGCTTCATCACTGGTCGCCATTCTCTGGATGACGATAACAAATTCATCACCCCCATTTCGTGAAACGGTATCTTCTTTGCGAACTGTCTGAAGGATCCTGCGAGATACCTCTTGTATTAATTTGTCACCTATTAAGTGTCCCAGGCTGTCATTGATGTTCTTAAATCGATCCAGATCAAGAAATAAGACACCTAGTTGCGTGTTGTAGCGATGTGCGGATTCTATGGATTGGTTGATACGGTCAATTAATAATGACTTATTGGGTAACGAAGTAAGCTCGTCATGGTATGCGATGTATTCAAGATTAACTTCAGCTTGTTGCTTTTCTAAAATCTCATTTTTCAGATCTTTATTGATAATAGTTAATTCTTTAGTTCTTGCATCGACCTTTTCTTCGAGGTCACGTTTACTGTCTTCAAGTAAATTCTGCACCAATGTTCTCTGCTCGATTTCATCACTTAGATCGTCAATAAGTGCCTTATTTTTCAGTGTGAGTCTAAGTTCATTTTTATAACTTCGGTTTACACCATTACTAGTGGAGATCATGATAGCCGTAAATATGAAAAAAGTAGTTGCCAGATAGTAGCTAAGCTCAGTTCCCTGAAGAATAAAGACAGCAAAAATAGCAATCGATTGTGGCAACATATAGGCCAGATAAGTTGGCATCCAGGCAGATAGTGTTGCGATACTTGCGGCGATTAAGCCAAAGTTGATCAGGAATACGATATTCACGATCATCTGGTTTTCCTGTGAGTGCTGCATAAAAGCAAACAGCCCCCAACCAATCCCGGTTAACAGCGTGAGGATGAAATGACCCTCTAAGTAGTAATTGAGATTTTCTTTAATTTTCTGTTTTAAATAACGATCAGAAAGTATGATGCGAATCACTGATACAATGACAATAAATGAACTTATTAAGAGTGCTTCTGAGTGCTGTTCAGTATGCCTCAACAGTAAATAGGTAAGGATCGCACAAAAGATATTTCCTAGACCACCAGAACGCGTCGAACTGAATAGTGGCAGGACTTGTTTGTATATAATCTTGTTATTTAAAATCAGGTTTTTCAGCATGATAGACATGAGTATATGCAACAATGAAAAAAATGTAGAAAAATTAGATATTTACTGACGAAAGGTAATGTATAAAGTGTTTTTTAAAA
>Ga0055584_100005316_pt1 | contig 12624 bp, 7 predicted proteins | sample OSDHelmetaG_FD_58716 | JGI IMG/M metagenome (GOLD analysis project Ga0055584, IMG submission 58716) | Pelagic marine sediment microbial communities from the LTER site Helgoland, North Sea, for post-phytoplankton bloom and carbon turnover... | ecosystem: Environmental > Aquatic > Marine >... | reverse complement strand
ATCTAAAGAATCAAATAAACCACTACTAGCCGTGATATTATTATTTACAGTTATAGCATTGGTAGTAACGCTACCATTATCTGTGACAGACTGTAAATTGTGACCAGAAGCAAAGACAGCAATTCCAGATATATAAACAATGTTTTCGTCAGTTAAATCAACCCTAGACTCGAAATAACCAGATGTTGCGGATAAATCAGAAGATGTACTTGAAATCTGCGATTGTAAATTACCACTTGTTTGGTCTATATAGCTTTCAGCCCACCCACTAACACTAGTCGCGCTATGGTCTAAACTGTCTATATATGATTGAAAGTAACCACTGTTAGTGACTATATTTTGTGTATTTTGATCTATAAGAGCGCCACTGGTAGAAGAAAGAGCAGCGCTTGTTTGTAGTGTACCATCTCCGAACCTTATGCCCTGACTAAAGCTACCCGTACCTGTTACATCTAGTTGATAAGAGGGGTTATCGTTCCCTATTCCAAAATTACCGTCACTATCAACAGCCGAAAGTGTTGTTCCTCCATAAGAATCCCACTCTTGTATATTTGCAGATAAAACTGCTCCACCATTTACCACAAGGGCCGGATAAGAACTACTTATAGAATTTAAATGAACGCCTGTCATGTAGTGGGCATTTATTACATTTATACCCTGATGGGTCACGCAGAAAGGGGCTGTGTTAGACAACGTTATCTTGTTGTCCTCGCTTCCAACGAGAGCTAAGTAGCTATCGCCAGCAGAAACGTATCCATAGCTGGGAGCAACCGTTTCGCTTGAAGGAGAATTTTTTAACCCCAACTTCCAGACGGGAGAGATTCCGTCCGAATGTAATGATATTGTTCTGTCGGTTAAGTCGTCAATGTAAGCATGGAAAAAATTACCTGCGGACTCTCTCCTTAAAGTGAGTAAACCGCTAGAGTTTAATGATCCGCTAGAAGTTATGTTGCCAGCGGAAATATCTAACGACGAAAAACTGTCAGAGTAGAGTGGACCGTTGAAATCACCACTGTTCGCAAGAATGTAATCTACGCTCAGGTCGTCTAAAGATAAACTTCCTGTTATAGAAAAACCTCCCGACGTATCTTTATATAAAAGTTTTTCAGAGGGTACGACACAGAATACAACTGCTGCTCCCACGATAGATATTCTATTGTCTGAATTGGAACTTGAAAAAACAGTATCTCTACTAAGAGTGCTAGACGAATAAGTGCCAACACCAATTTCAAAATTACTCTCGTTTTGAATACAATAGTATGTAGTGTTGCCTTCGCCAATAGCGCTAGAAAACGACTGAAAACCACCAAACGTAGATCCGCTCAGGGTAATTGTTCCAGTACCCTGAGTCGTGGTAGTTTCTTTAACTCTATCTGCTATTATAAGTGACATTTCTATTCCCTGTTGTATAGATATTTTGCTTCTCTTACAAAACTATTATACACTATTTCGTCAAAATTATTTTCGACAACGAAGTGAGTGTATATAGGAGAGGGGTCTATTTTTAACTCTATGAATTCTAATATGTAGTTTCTAACGATATGTTCTAATACAAGATCGTACTCTATCCCGCTTGGCCTATCAAACCTGTGCATCCATCTCATGAAAGGAAGGCACATTGCTTTTCTGTTGTTTTTTCTGTATTTTTCATGTATGTAGTACTCTTCTCCTCCAAACCCTCTCGCGTGTTCATTAAACCCAAGCCAAGAGTCTTTTCTGACAAGAAAGCACCCCAAGCCTTGAGACCCAATCTCAAATGGAGGAGTTTCTACATGACCACAGGGTTTACATTTACTTTCTCTTGAGTTTTCTGTATCGCAGTGTGGGCAGTTTTTTTGTATTTCTCCTGTAACCAAATCTTTTACTTGCTCGTTCTCGTCAAGTTCAAAGTAATATTTTTCACACTCGCACTGCCAAGCTAAGGCCCATTTTCCTAGGTTGCTTCCAGACCACTCGTTTGTAAAGTGTGTGTATATGGAGTATCCGTCGTCGCCAACAAGGGGGCCACAATAAATATTGTCATCGCTGGGGTTGCTTTCTATGAAGCTTATTAGTTTTTCTATAGTCGCCAAGGCTGGACAAAGTAAAACATGGCAGTCTAAAACTAAAACAAAATCACCGTTTGCGTTTTCAATAATCGCGTTTCTAGATACAGCCGTTCCTTCTGTTCTACATATATTGTATGATAGAGATTTATCTTTTGCTAAATTCTTAACGCAGAAATCTTTTAATGATTTTGCGTGTTCAGATTCGGTATCATTTTCTACAACAACAAACTCTATTTGATCTAAAAGATCTTTCCTTCCGTTAAATATTAGTTCTTTTCTTATATCCTGAATTGTAAACCACGCGCCGCTAAAATCATTGTGGTGCGCTATTCCTATTGATAGTTTTTTCATGTAATATCCTGATCACAAAAGCTTGGGTGGCATCCTTGGTAAGTAACTTTTAAGTCTGAGGTGCTGGAAAAAGCGTTAGGGATTTGACTTGTATAAACCTCTCTACCTCCGTAAACGTCCCAGCCCCAATTAACTATTTCAAAAGTGGGATCAACTGGTAGCCCCGTATTTTCGTCTCTATTTATGAATCTAATTGCGCAAAATGCATATTTATTACTAAAGATTCCAACAAACTGCCCTTTGTTTTTAACTGAGTTTCCGTAGTTACCCCAAGTAAGGAAAGAGCTTCCCAGTCCGCCGTACCCAGTGTTACCTATGCTTACTACATAGTCAGGGGAATAAAAAAGACCTTCCCTAAATCTTCCTTGCTTCTGACCGCCAGTGTCACCTGTAACCAAGAAAGCTGTAGCCCTATCTGTAAAAGCATAGTTTTTTGCATTTTTAATCCTAACACTAGAAACAGCGGGGTTTCTGACTAGTTTATAGTTATCACTGTCTATACTACCCGACTTGCCTGTGTACTTTAGTGTGTGAGAATCATGTTTGTCATCTGGGCTATTCCCAACCAAGGTTAAGCCAGCATTGTAATTAAAGTGAAACGCATAATTACTAGCGTAAAAGTCTTTTTTAATCTTAGCAGCTTGAAATTGATCGGATAAAAGAGGAAGGAGTGAGTATACTTTTTGATATTTAAAGTTGAACTTATCTTGAGGTCCAGACGAGTCACCCAGAGAAAAGGGGCCAGAAACATTTGAAACATTCTCTGCTAAGTTTGGCTTACCTCTAACAATAGAACCTATCACAGAAAAGTACTGTGTGATTACCCAAGAGGTAGTGTCTATGAAAACCTGCCCATTAATTATGTATGAATTTTGATTGGCCTTTAGGTAAGATAATCCAAAGGCATATTTAGATGGATATACATCTAAAACTTCGTCATAAAAATCTGAGGTTGGGCCTGCCGTAGTATCTATCTCCCCCCAAACAACTATCTTTCCATCTTTTCTAAGAGCTAAGAAAGCTTCGTCCGTATTATATATCTGCTTGACATTAGTTAGTTCTGGATGTTTGGTCTTAGTGTCTCCACCTTTGTCTTCGTCTCCCCAAACGTAAACATTTCCATTCTTATCTAGGAAAGCAAAAGCGTTTTTGTTGGCATATACTTTGTTTATGTTAGTAAAACCAGAGTCATATATAGGCGACTCTAGGGCTAAATAGTTTGCGATCTCTAGAGAATCCAAAGATGTAACGCTTCCGCTTCTGTTAACATCGTAGAGTGAGCTATATGGATCGTTTCTTTGTAGATGATTAAGTACTTGAAGTGAGTCTAGAGTTGTTACAGAGCCGCTCTTGTTTACGTCTCGCCTATCATAAGCTTTCTCTCCGTTTCCCCATATAAAAACCGTGCCGTCTTCGTCTCTGGCGGCAAAGTATTTGTCTGTAGACGTTATATCTATTATGTTTACTAGCAGGCTTGATATAGAAGAGGGAATAGACCCTCCGTATTCTGCTTCACCCCACGCAATCACTGTTCCGTCCGTCTTTATGGCAGCAAAAGCTCCAGCAGAACCAACGACATGTTTTATGTCTACCAACTCAATACTAGGCGAGCCACCTTTTGTTTCATGTCCCCAAGCAACAGCAGAGGAGTCTTTTTTAAGACCGACGAAAGCAACGGGGTTAGCAAATATATTTACAATATGGGAGAGTTGTGGATAAACTAAAAGGGGAGGGGTGCTACCACCTTCATTGCGATCCCCCCAGCAAAAAACCGATCCGTCTTGCTTTAAGAGCGCAAAAGCCTTATCTGTGTTGGCTACAAACGGCATGGCGACACTAGGCTGGTCCCCACAAAGGATAGGATCTCCACAAGTATTCGTCTTGTTAAATAACGAAAAGGGTTTTGCTAGGCAGCAGTTTTCAGTAACTTCGTCTTCACATATGAAATAGTCTAAGTTTTGCTGAACACTGAAAGTGTCCAAGTTAATACTTTTGCTAGTGTCTACGTAGCAACAACTACCACTAGGACACGGAGGTGCTGTGCAGTTAGCTGGTAAGCAACATCCACCTGATCTTCCCATTTTTAATCTCCTAGCAGGCAGGACAACCGGAGCATGTACTCCAAGTTGGCCTGTATTCATTGTTTACAAGCATCGCTATTAAGTAGTACCCGCCACTGGCCGCGAACGTGTGATCTCTATTTGTAACATAGTATACGTCGGAGGCGAGGAAGTTTTCGTTTCTTGTTACTATTCTGCCGCTAGTAGGGTTTAAGTAGTCTGTGGGGGCTAGTAAATCGTCTTGCATGAAGCCTTCTATGACAGGGGGTTTGTGCCAACGAAGTCCGTTAGAGACTCTTACTTGACCTCCAGCGAAAGCGATTGCGCCGCTGTTAGAAATTGGATCTATTTCCGTTTTAATATCTTCAAATTCACTGTAAACAGGGACTGTCAAGAAACCGCTACTGTTAACTATATCGTGATAAGAACCACTGTCAGCAACCACCTGTCCGCTAGGATGCGTTCCGTTTTTGTTTAGTATAACTCTTTCAAAATTACCACTGCCAGAAGTGTTAAACTCTTGTCCGGTTTTAACTAGTCCGCTACCAGCGGAGATTGATAGCAACGATGTCAAGTTACCGCTAGTTAGTGAAATTAATCCGCTAGCTCTAGCGTCGTTTACTGCAATGAGTCCGCTTGTTCTAGCGTCATTTACAGAAATCAGACCGCTAGCCCTAGAGTCGTTTGACGTAAAAGTAGACTGCGCCCAACCAGACGAAATTAAATCTTGATTATTTGCGTATGAAATAGCCGTAGAGTAAGCTTCGCTGATCGCTGCTTGACCTGTATTTGTTATTATAGACCTTAAAACACCAGAAAGAGGTTTCGCTGATATATAAATACCGCTCGATCCACCTGTCTTGGTGAAAGTGTCTATACCAGAAACGCCTAGGAATTGTGTTTCTTGTAATGAAGATATATTTTTAGTAGTCGTCCCGTCGCTAATTGTCCAAGCAACGTATGAATCGCTAGCTAAGGTTAGGGCTGTAATCTCTTGGTCTGTGTAGAACTTGTTCCAACCACTAGCGGAATCTATGGCTTGGTCTACAGTTCCGTCAACTCCAGAGATAGCATTAAGTTTATAGCTAGTCCACCCGCTTAAAGCAATCTTTTCTGTTGTTATAGCGCCGCTAGCAAGGCCGTTTACTCCTGATATGTAGTTCTGGTTATAATCAGCCCAACCGCTAACAGCTTGAATTTTAGTTTCAAAACATCCTTGAGTTCCGGTTATGGAAGCGGATAGCCCTTCTAAGTATCCTGATATTGGGGCAGCGTCAACAGTCAAAGAGTAGGGTGAGTCTGAGCCAGTAGCTGTTGTTTCTAGGCCATTATCACCAAAGATATTAACAGAAGATCTAGCGTCTATAACTTTAGAGTTTACACCGTCTGAAATTTTCCAGTGACCGTAGTTGTCTTCTGCTACGTCTAGTGTTAACTGTTGTATTTGGTTGTCTGTATACGTCTTGTTCCAACCACTAACTCTGTGGTTAATGCCTAGCTCGTTATAAAAGTCGTAGTCCATCAGCCCACTTAGGCTCTCTATAAAGCCACTGGCTCTTAGATCGTTGTCTATTATTTGTCCTTGCAGATTGCCGCTAGCGTTGGTGGTAGTAAAATATAATGTACCACTAAGTCCCTCTTGGCTGTGAATCACAGCTATTTGGTCATCAACGTCAGACCTTATAGACCCTTCTGCTGTTGCTATTTTTGTGTCTATTAAGCCGTTTGTTCCAGATATAGAAGTAAGGTTATAATCAGCCCAGCCAGATAAAGGTTGCGCTGAGATTTCTAATCGAGAATTATCTAGCCTAAAGTTAGTGCTTATTCCAGAAACGCCACTAAATTCAACTGTTTGAAGATTTTGAATATCCTTACTGTTGTCGCCATCGGTCATAACCCATTTTGTATAGGTTCCACCGGCAATGCTCTTTGCAAAGTTGTCCTCGAAATAACCGCTGACACTGTTCGTCCAACCGCTTAGTGAAACTCCACTTATGTTTGCATAATGTAAAATCGTAGAGTCGGCCCAACCGCTAACAGCAGAGTCTCTTGTTATCATGCTTCCATTAAGAATTGCGTCTTTCTCTATCATTTTAAACAAAGAAAAACCACTAACGTCTACAATTTGAGAGTCGGTGTATGATTGACTCCAGCCACTAACAGCAACTCCGCTTGAGTTAGCGTAGTTTTCTATTGTATTTTTTGTCCAACCGGAAACAGGATGTGCAGAAATCTTCATTATGTTTGAAGATTGGTCATATTCAGAAGCTATTCCACTTATGCCGCTAAACAGAACAGTGGTATTGTTAGTTATATCTTCTGTGTTACCTTCTTGGTCTGCTACTATCCACTTAGTAAACGAACCGGCGGCAGCAGCGACAGCATCTGTGTAAGCCTTGCTCCAACCACTAACAGCAACCCCGCTAACGTTAGCATAATGCTCTATAGTGTTTTTTGCCCATCCTGACACTGGGTGAGCCGAAACCCTCATTAGATTAGAAGATGGATCGTAGTCTGTTTTAATACCGCTAATGCCGCTAACCGTAACAGTCTCGGTGCTAGCTATAAGGTCAGCAGCAGACTCTCCGTCAGAAATGTATAACTGATGCAAGGGAGTTTGAGATATAACACTTCCACTAATGTAAAGGTCTTCTACATGAGCGTTCCACCTGTATTCCCCAGAACCTAAACTAAAATTAACGCCAGATTCATAAGGTATAATGTCGCCAGAAACAGCAAGTTTTTCAGATCCTCTAAATCCAGAAGCGCCAATAGCCAGTTGTAATGTTTTTAAATCTCCATATAAAAGAGGAGATTTGTTTAAGCCAGCATGAGAAGTGTCGCAGTCTCCGCTAGCGTCTGGATAAACACCTAGATAAAACTTAAACTCGTCATCTGTTTCTGAAAGATACCCAGCTCCGTGACCAACAGCAATATTAAAGTTGCCGGTCTTGTTGGACATTAACGTGTAGTTACCTACACCAATATTTCCAGATCCAGTCGTTGTACCCCCAACAGAATTTACACCCACTCCAACATTATCGCTACCCATAGAGTTGCAGGAAATGGCGTATGAGCCAAGACCCGTGTTTCTAGAAGCGGTGTAGCTAAACTGTAGGGATGCGTGACCTATCGCCGTGTTATCTTCGGATACAAATCCATTAGAATTTTTTCTAATAAGAGACTCGTCTCCAACGTAAACGCTCCTTGTGTCTATAGTCCCCACGTTTAAAGAAACTATTTGAACGTCATTGTTGAATAAAGTTAGAGAATCCGCTAGGTTTAAAAAGCTAGATCTCAAGTCAGACGCAGAAATCTCTCTGCTGGAATTGTCTGGAAGAGTTGTCTCTATAAAGCTACTAAACTCTGATCTGGAAAGAGATGTCATTTTTAACCTTATTTAAATTGAATTCTTAGCTGACCCGCATCAAACTTTAGTGAGTCTCCTTTGTATACGTATCTAGGGTTATCTAAAGCGGATTGCATTATTAGCGCGCCAGAACCCCACTGATCGTCGTCACATAGCGCTATCCCAGAAACCCATCCCCATTCTGTGAGGGCAGTTCCGAAGTATATTGTATTACAGTTTTTTATAAACCCGCTACCTACGGCAAACTCTTCATCTGTAGCGAATTTCCAGGTTGCGTTACCATGAGTTTCTGGTGGATTTAAGTTTACTCTGGCGTATCCTGTATCACCTAAAGACGGATCTCCACTAGGTATTTCTGGAAGAAACCCCTTGTTGGTTCCGTCTGGTCTTCCTAGTAAATTGAAAGCGTTCCCAGATTCCACGGGAACACCACTGGTTAAGGCTATAGCCATACCTGTGGGTTTTACAAAGCTTGCACCACGGAAAACATGATGTAGCAGTCCAGATTCTAGATAATCTGACATATTAGCCATTTTAGACTCCTTGAATAAATCCTAGATTATACATGTATGTAGTATTATACACATTTATAGACAGAAGGTATAAAAAGAAAGGCGACTCAATTGAGCCGCCTTTCTCGAATAATATACAATCTAATATAAATTAGAAGCTACCCAAGATAATCCTACGGTTATCAAGAACACCAAAGCCAAGTTCAGCAAAGCCGTACCAGCCAGCTCTCTGTTGACGGTGCATGGTTGGGTCTTCGTGGATAGAGATATCTTGCTTCATTGGCATGATAAAGCTATCGCTTGGACCTTGATCCAAACCAATAACAAGCTCAAGGTCACTTGCTTGGACGGCTCCACCAAGAGCGTTGGTGTAGAAGTTCTGATAGTCTTGACCTTCGCCAAGCTCATCAAGATCGTGAAGGTTTACACCAAAGATGTTGGTGACTGGACCTTCGCCCGTTGCGTTGTAGATGTTGGCTCTTACGGAATCTGGAATCTGATCCAATCCCCAGTTGCGTACATCTTCAAGTGCTTCTGGTGAAACGTAAAGGTCCGACAAGCGACCTCTGTTTGCCGAAGCTGTGTTTCCACCGGAGTTACGGCGCATAACGGTTTGCATCAAGCTGACGATTCTCTTAGAGAACATACCAGCGGTTGCGTCACCATCATAAACCAAGATGTTGCGATCAACGCCAGCAGCAAGCAATGTGTGCCATCCGTCATCGTTCATCTTTTTAGTAAAGCCAGCTTCCATGACCTGCATGGCGCGACCCGCAATATCCCAACGTGCTTCGCGAGCATATCTAAGCAAGAAGTCAATCGAGCTTGTGATGCTGTAGGTTGGAATCGTAACGTAGTCGCTCTCAACCGCGCGCTCAGGAATACGACCGTGACCGGGATTGGTGTAAGCAACATGCTCACCTTCAAGTCCGGGACTGATGAGATCCAGTGGATACTCAGTGCTTCCACCCGGCTCTACACTAATTTTCTCGAAAATGTTGCCGAGAATGTTACCAACCAAAACGCCTTTGCGAAGTGGTGTCTCCAAGGCTACGGCGAATTCTCTTTGAGCTGCCTGCGCAACCTCCAAGTTTCCGTCCCCTGATTGGCGAAGAACGTTTAGAAATTCTTCGCTTGGTCTTTCTTTATGAGTCATATCTTATCTCCTGTTTATTTATTAACCGAGGTTAGGAAGGTTTACGTAAAGTTTGGCATAGCCATCTGAATCTTGGTTAGTCATGAATCGACCAACAGCCATCGCTCCAGATGTAGCGCCAAGGTCGGTTCCGTTTACAACGTTTCCAGCAGTCGTTTCGTCTAGGTAAGCTACGTCACCGGGACTAGGATTACCAGTAATGTTGTTAGTAACAACCCAACCGCGAGTAAGAACGGTGACTTTTCCACCTTTCTGGACCTCATCTTTGTATTGATTAAGGTGCGTTCTTGTGAGGTCTTTGTTGACCACATCGTTGAGAAGAACTCCAACGGGAACATCGGCGTTTGTCGCTTGAGCGTATTTAACAAGGTTTACACCTTGATCCATAGCCGCTCCAGATGCAAGAGCCGCATCCAAGACAACCAAACCTCCGCGAGTTGCAACACCTTCATTGTAGAAATGACTGATGTCAGTTGATTCTTCATATCTATCTGCTTTAAGAGCCATAGTTAATCTCCTGTTTATTTAACTTTAGTAAGGACGTTGTTTTCAAGCCAGTTTTCGATGCTAGCTCTCGTTGTGTTAACTTCTTCTGCTTCGGGGACAACAAGTGTTGCCTCCGTTGTTTGAACTTCTTCTAGAAGTTCTGGAGTGACTTCTGCTTCCGCTTCACCCGCTTTAGGTTTTGCGTCTGCTTCTTTGTCTTTACCTTCTTTGTTCTTCTTCTTTTCAATGGCTTCTTTAAGAGCTGGGGGTAAAGCAGCTTCTGCTTCTTTCTTTTTCTCGTCTTTCTTTTTCATCAAGGCGACAACAGCCTCAAAAGCTGCGTCTTCAAGAGAATCGAAGTTAGCGAGAGATTCAACAACCTCTTCTTCGGTTAGGCCAGCCTCTACGAGACCTGCCTTGCGTTTTTCCATTTTCTCTTTTTTCTTCATTGCGTCCATGTCTTTCATGGCGACAGTGAGGTCTTCTTGAGATTTTGCCAATGCGTCCTCTAGTTCAGCAACGCGAGCTTGAGAGCTTTTGATGCTTTCTTCAAGTTCTGCAATACTTCCGTCTTTTTCTTCTACGGTTGACTCAAAAGCCTCTACCTTGGAAGCAAACTCTTTGTCTTTTGCTTCTTCGATTTGAGCTTTAATCGCCTCGTTCTCAGATTTAGCAGTAGCAAGTTCTTCGCGAACTTCCGCCAACTGCTTTTCAAGTAAGTTATCTGACATATTAAATTCTCCTACGTCGAAATTAGTTTCGTCATCTAAAGTAAAAGCTACGCTTTTTAAAATAACACTTCTTGGGTTAGCGGGTTTTGAGACTAGACCTTTGCCTGAGAAAGAGATATTTCTTAGCGCTCTGCCAATTTTATATCCCTCGTATTCTCCGGTCCCACCGTAAGATCTTAGATGTTTTGTTAAGAAGGCAGACTCTTCGTCTCTTGCTAGTATTTTCTTGTTGCCGTCTTCATTTGATAGCGCATAGTCAAATCCAGCAAATAGACATTCCATAGAAACGTACCACTTGCCTTCTTCTATTTCAGAAAGAATTTTTGTCATTCTTTCTCTGTTTTCTTCATTCGTCCAGCTATTGTATAAGACACCTTGTGTAATTATATCAAAATCTTCTGGCATGGGGTCATTGTCTGCTACCGCCTTGCCGTCTTTAGTTAAAACATAGCTACCAGTGATATGTCCGATAATGTCATTCTCATCGTGCATAAAGTTGAATTGTTTGTCTTCTGGCGTGTTTCGCGCTGCCCAAGTCGGCTGTGGCATAAACACGTCATCGTTTTTGTTCCAACCGCAAGAAACCAAAACAGACTCTAGGTAATAGAGATCTAGTTGGTCTTTGTTCTCAGCTTTTGTTTTCTTGAAGTCATATATTTCGTTAGCCCAATTTTTTTCTGGGATATTAAAAGCTTTGCACTTCACAGCCTCAGAGCAGTACGCAACGCTAGCCGTACTCGTTACGAGTTCGCCAATGCCGTCATTTATTTCGCTCTGGAATACTTTTATGTTTTTTTTCATTTTTGCCTCTATGAATTATACACGAATTTTATTTATTTTTAATAAAACCAATTCTAACTGGGTAGAAAATGCTCTATATACGAGGAAACAGCATGTCTTTTATAAGCTACCATGTTCATGTCTACTATGTTTATTTTTTCTTTTTTTAACTTTTCTGAAAGAGCTTTTGGCATCTTTTTAGTAGAGCCTATGATCTTGGCAATGTCTTTTTCTTCAAAATCGCTCATGGGTTCAACGTTAGACAAAACATCTAGCTTTAAAGACTCTAGCTCTGCTGCCTCTACTCTTGTAAGCTCTCTCATTGTTGATTTATTTTTAACCGCTAGGTATCCTTTGTTAGCGATGGATGAGATCTTGTCGTAAGAATTTTCTGTCCAGACTAAAAACTCAGCAACACCGGGTTTTGATTTAGGTGTGTCTACCCTTTTCTTTCTTGGCCCCTCGTCTAGTTTTGCTGGGGGTCTTCCGTTTGGATTGACGGGCTTATTTGAATCTTTTTTCTCTGCGATCTTTTCGTTTATCTCGCCCTGTTTGTCTATTTTTTCAAGATCTTGACTATGGTTAGGATTATGGAAAGGGCTGGCTTTTTCTGGGAGGTTTTCTTTATCTCTAGCCTTGTCCTCTCTTTTTAGTCTCATTTTTTCAACACCTGGAATTTCTTTAAATCTTTCCAGCACAGTTTCGTGAGATATTATATCTCTATCTGCAAGTTGTATGAGTAGATTCTTTTCGCTAGCTTCGTCTGATAAACTCATTTGGTCGTAAACGATATGAGGAGATTTCCTGAATCCCATAGCCTTTCTTACGATCTCGCACTCTTGCTCCCAAAATTTAGTTAGGTTATCTCTGCCGTACTGTAACCTCTCTACCATTGTCTTTAAAGATATGAAGTTGTTGGTAAAGCCTCCTCCGTTTCCAGCCATTCCGGTTAGAGTTGGAGGAACGCCAAGACCAGCATAAATACTGTTTAGTACTGAATTGTACTTCTCGGAACCTAAGAACTTGTAAACTTGACTGTTTGACTCAGTGTAGGAAAGCTCTGGACCCCACACTAGCTCCATAGTTCCTCCTCCCACATTGCTTGCAAGTATATCTCTAAGCTTGTTAAT
>Ga0055584_100005315_pt1 | contig 12624 bp, 10 predicted proteins | sample OSDHelmetaG_FD_58716 | JGI IMG/M metagenome (GOLD analysis project Ga0055584, IMG submission 58716) | Pelagic marine sediment microbial communities from the LTER site Helgoland, North Sea, for post-phytoplankton bloom and carbon turnover... | ecosystem: Environmental > Aquatic > Marine >... | reverse complement strand
AAAGATGCTCCAACCATGGAAAAAAACATCATCAAAAAAATAATCTTGTATCGCATATTATATTCATAAATGAACTAATTTAAACGCCTTCATACCTTCCCTTTTCAAATACAGTCTCCAAATAATCAACTATATCACTAGCTACCTCTGACTTATTCTTTAACGGATAATGTTCTATTTTATTTTCACTATCTATTATAGATATTTGATTAGTATCAGCCATAAATCCTGCACCTTTCACAGCCAATGAATTAAGAATTATAAAATCCAGATTTTTACCCTCTATCTTTTTTTGTGCATTAGCCTCTTCATTATTAGTCTCCAATGCAAAACCCACCAAAACTTGATTTTCCTTCTTCATCCGACCCATTTCCCTGGCAATATCAGGATTGGGAATCAAATTTAAAGACAAAGTATCTCCGGAACGTTTTATTTTAAACTTATGAGTTGTTTCGGGCATATAATCACTAACTGCTGCCGACATAATAGCCGCATTTGATTCGGGAAAATACTTCATGCAAGCTTGCAACATTTCTTGAGCACTGGTAACATTTATCCTGTTTATATTTGCATGTTCGCAAAGTAAATGAACGGGTCCGGAAATTAAATCTACCTTAGCCCCCCTGTTAGCAAGCTCCTGCGCCAAAGCAAATCCCATTTTTCCGGAAGAATGATTTCCAATAAACCTTACCGGATCTATAGCCTCATAGGTTGGACCGGCAGTAACCATAATTCTTTTATTTTTTAAAGACTTTTTTTTTTCAGTCTCTCCAAAAAAATCATTCAATTTACTGACTATAATCTCCGGCTCTTCCATTCTTCCCTTTCCAAGTAAGCCACTGGCTAATTCTCCGGTACTTGGCTCTAAAATATGACAACCCCAACTCTCAAGAGTTTTCATATTACTTACTGTTGAAGGATGCTGAAACATATCTAAATCCATTGCCGGAGCAATAAACACTGGGCAACGCGCCGATAAATAAGTGGTAACCAATAAATTATCACAAATACCCATAACCATTTTCCCCATAGTATTGGCTGTTGCCGGAGCTATAAGCATAACATCAGCCCATAAACCAAGATCAACATGGCTATTCCAGGTACCATCTCTATTTGAAAAAAAATCGCCAAGAACAGGCTTTCCCGACAATGCCGATAAAGTTACCGGTGTTATAAATTCTTTACCGGCAGAAGTAATTAAAACCTGTACATCAGCACCTTGCTTTACAAGTAAACGCAATAATACAGCAGCCTTATATGCGGCTATGCTGCCAGTTACACCTAATACTATTTTTTTACCCTTTAACATATATACAAAGTAAACTCACAAGATATAAAACCCTTTATGCATCAACAAAAAAAGATAAAAGAAAATGATATTCTTTTATCTTTTTAAACTATATAAAACTTTATAAGCCAATACTAAATAAATCCATTATAAAGTATCAGCACTTTTTTCTCTATTAGGATTACGGAAATAAACATTTCCTTCAAGAAACTCAGTCACAGCCAAAGCAGAAGCTTTAGGCAAACGCTCATAAAACCTTGAAATTTCAATTTGCTCACGATTTTCAAAAACCTCTTCAAGGTTATCTGTATATGAAGCAAATTCCTGAAGCTTACGATTCAAATCTTCTTTAATTTCTACACTAATTTGATTAGCTCGTTTGCCTATTATCATAACTGACTCATAAAGATTACCTGTAGGCTCCGACACCTTTTGAGTATCCCAAGTAATTGTATTTGTAGGGGCTTTTGACTTTTTATAATCCATAACTATAAATTAATAAGATCCTGTTAATATTAATTCAACAATGCTGATGTCTTTTCAAATATATCGTTAGCGTCACTTAAATACCTGCTTTGAGGAAACTCATTAACAAAAGAGTAGTACTCATCAAGGGTATCGCGTAAACGCTCCTCTTGTTTATCTAACACACTGTTAATTGCTTCCAAATACTTAGCATCTAAAATTAAAAATGACAATTCCTCCCTATATTGAGTATCGGGATAATCATCAAGGGTATTTCGTGCAGAAATAACAGCAGATTTATAATTGTTTCCCATATAATTACCCATATTATAATATAACTTGGCATTTAAATAGGCTTTATATACTAATTTGTCGCGAAGCTCATCCATTAAAACAGTAGCTTCCTTAGCTCTTTCACTATCTGGATACAAATTTATAAACAACTGAAAACCTTCCAAAGCCTCATATGTTGTAGTTTGATCCAAACGGGGATTAGGAGACATCATATAGCTACAGTAGGCAGACATAAATTGAGCTTCCTCAGTTTTATCACTTGTTGGATAATTCTGCACAAACATACTAAAATAATGTTCTGCCATTATATAATCCTTCATATTATACAGACAATCTGCATATATATAATGAGATGATTCAGACTTTTCAGTTCCCCTGAATATACCAATTAAATCGCCAAGAAGAGTTGCTGCACGCATATAATCACCTTCCTCATAATAAGCAAGACCCTTTTCATACTTCAACTCGTGATCATTACTTTTCAAAAGCTTCTGATAATCACCACATGAAGTAACAACAACCATTAGTGTTATAATTATCAAGCTCTTTAGTATACTTTCTTTTCTCATAATAAAATCACATTGTTTCAAAAACAGAACTCGTCAGGAAACATCCTGCAAAGATAGATATTTCCATCCAATTCCCTAATTATTAAACTCATATTTTTACATATGCAAACTCACATTATAATATATGGAAGACATATTTCAATGGCTCAATCAAATATCAGACCAACAAATAAATTACACACAACAATTAGCTACTAACTAGTAATCACAGGGCTAAAAAAATATTTTTCTAACTGATAATGGGAGGAATATCCAAAAAAGGTTACCTTTGCCGAAAGAGATAATTAAAAACTTATTAACGTGGATATATTTAATAAGATAAACACAAGCATGGGACCTTTAGGCCAATATGGTAAAGATGCCCATGGTTATTTCATGTTTCCCAAATTAGAAGGGGAAATTAATGCGAAAATGAAGTTTCGCGGTAAAGAGGTACTTACCTGGAGTCTGAACAATTACCTGGGGCTTGCTAATCATCCCGAAGTGCGCAAGGCTGATGCCCAAGGCGCTAAAGATTGGGGATTAGGATATCCTATGGGTGCTCGCATGATGTCGGGACACACAAGCATGCACGAAGAATTAGAAGCAAAATTAGCTGAATTCGTAAAAAAAGAAGATGCGTTTTTGCTCAACTTCGGTTATCAAGGAATGGTATCCATAATTGATACTTTAGCAAACCGTAATGATGTTATTGTTTACGACTCTGAATCACACGCATGCATCTTGGATGGTTTGCGTTTGCATATGGGTAAACGCTATGTTTTCCCTCACAATAATATTGAAAATCTTAAAAAGCAATTACAAAGAGCTACTGCCCTTGCACAAAAACAAGGTGGGGGTGTATTAGTTATCACCGAAGGTGTATTTGGCATGGCCGGTGATCTAGGTAAACTTGACGAAATTGTAGCTTTGAAAAAGGAATTCAATTTCCGTATACTGGTTGATGATGCACATGGTTTTGGTACCATGGGTAAAACTGGAGCCGGTACTGCTGAACATTTTGGAGTTGAAGACGAAATAGATGTTCATTTCAGCACTTTTGCAAAATCTATGGCCGGTATTGGCGCCTTTGTTGCCGGACGTGAAGATGTAATTAGTTACCTGCGTTACAATATGCGTTCTCAAATCTTTGCTAAATCATTACCCATGCCCATGGTATTTGGAGCATTGAAAAGATTAGAACTATTACAAACCAAACCTGAGTTAAAAGATAACTTATGGACTATAGTTAATGCTCTTCAAAAAGGTCTACGTGCCGAAGGTTTTGATTTAGGTAAAACTGAAAGTCCTGTTACTCCGGTATTCCTTAACGGTACAGTACCTGAAGCTACAGAGCTAACTATGGATTTAAGAGAGAATTACAATATTTTCTGCTCAATAGTAGTTTATCCTGTAATACCTAAAGAACAAATAATGCTACGTATTATTCCTACAGCTGTTCACACTCTGGAAGATGTAGAATATACAATTAAAGCATTTGCAGAGATTAAAGAAAAATTAGCAGCAGGCAAATACAAAAGCGATAAAATTGCCAGTTTATAATTAAACTGCTTTATAATTATAAAAAGCCCGTTTTTCTAAAAATATAGAAAACGGGCTTTTTTAATTAAAAATTATTTTTCAACTAAACTCTTAATCATATTTATATATTATCTCTTGACTGACTTAAAACTATAAAATAAGATAACCTAACTCACATTTAAAAATTGACTCCATTTAAAAAACAATATTCTACTTCGAATAAAGACTGTGATTTTATAAAAAATTAAGCAGTAATATCTCCAAAAAGAGACAGTAGTTCCTTTATCTCTTCTACTTTATCGGGCTGCTTATTAGTCTCGAAAGAATAAAGTAAATTATTTAACATGCGCTGAACTATTACTTTATTATTGCATGGCAAATAATATGAACTATCCGGATCCAATTTTTGCTGATGAACGAAAAACTCTATTTCCTTGCGTCCTAAAACTGCACCTTTATTAATGGCATTTATATAAAACAATATAGATATCTCCTCACCCTTCCCAACCGCAGATAAATCACCGGCTTCATCAAGATAGGCTAAAATAAAATTTTTAGGTAAATTAACACCAAGTATTGGTAATCCAAGTCGTTGAGCTACTACTGAATAAATAACTGCCAGTGAAATAGGATTTCCCTTTCGAGTATCAAGTACATCACAAATAAGACTATTTTGCGCAGCCATAAAATTACTATGATTGCGTGTAAAACCATGAACGTCAAACATGATATGATTAATGATGCGAACTTTCTCCAGCGCTGTTAAATGATCATTGAGCTCTAACCAAACATCCTTGCGAATTTGATTTATCTTATGATTAACATCTTCATATCTTAACTCAGGATATTGATATTTTGAGACAAGATATGCGCCATATAAAAGATCATCCTGAGAGTTGGAAAGCCATAAACGCAGTTTACTCTTTACATCTTTAAACTGAAGTGTGTGAATCAAATTTTCTAATCTACGCTGATAGGTAGAGTCAATAGTTGTTTCCCAGGCTTTTTCAAGATCTGGAACTATGCTGACTTCCTCTTTTAACAATTCGCCTTCAACGGTACTATAGACCTCATCATTTGGATCGTCGAGCAAACTAATCAAGGCCAAAATTTTGTTCCTTTCCATACTAATAAATAATGAGTGAACAACTACCTGGTTTATTAATTATGCTAACAATCACGACTCAAAGAATTCAACACATATTCAACAAGCAGCTTCACCTGCTTTTTATAATCCTCGCTATAGGTGCCGGCCAATCTGTTGGCTATTATAACACAAACAGTAGCAGCCCGGTGTCCAAGTAATGCAGAAAGACCATAAATTGCTGAACATTCCATTTCATAATTAGTTACCCTACGTTGACCAAAACTAAAAGCTGTAATTTTCTCATTTATATCAGGCATTGCAAGGGGCAAACGCATTACCCTACCCTGCGGACCATAAAAACCGGGAGCAGAAATGGTAACACCCATATTAACTTCATCTCCTTTCAATGCATTTAACAATGTAGAATCGGCATTAATTACATAGGGTGAAGTCAAATCAGATAACCATCCTATTGACTCAACAAAAGATGCTTCAAATTCACTATCACACACATCATTGCGTCTGCTATAAAAATTTAATAACCCATCAAAACCTATAGCCTTTTCACTAAGCAACCAACTATCGACAGGCAAATCGGGCTGCAAAGAACCTGAAGTGCCAATGCGAACTATCTTCAATGTTTTATGCTGAGCCTTTGCTATTCGAGAATCAAAATCAATATTAACCAATGCATCCAACTCATTGAGTACTATATCAATATTATCGGTTCCTATACCCGTAGATAAAACAGTGAATAACTTATTATTAAAAATTCCTGTTTTCCATACAAACTCTCTGTTAGACCCTCTATATAAAACACTATCAAAAAAACCAGCGACCATATCAACTCGCCCCGGATCACCAACCAGAATAATATTTTCAGCTAATTCTTCAGGTTTAATATGGAGATGAAATATACTTCCATCCGGATTTATAATTAATTCTGATTCAGGAATCCTGCTCATATACTATAGTTTTTATAATATCTTAACTAATACTAATTCAAAATAATGAAAAAATATTGAAAGACCAACAATCATATTATCAACAGGGGTGTTAATTATCTATCAATCAATGTTAATACTGCAGGCACTAAAAAAATATACTAGCTTACTATTGAAATTATGAATTAATTGTAGATACTATTCTATTTTATAAAAATTATCGTAATTATATCCTAAATCAAATCGCCCATTGGAAACTGTTATAGGTTCATCATTTAAAAAAGTCTGAAACTTAAACACTCCGGAAAGAATAACTCGCCGGGGCTCTTCGTCTACAAATAAATATTGAGCCCTTTTTATACTAAATGTACCATCAATTAATTCTAACTTCAGTGCAGGAGTATTGCCTTGCTTTAACTCAACAACTATTCCCGGATTATTCAAGTCAAAACTTGTAGCATCAAGCGCTAATAAGTCATCATAAGTGTCATATGTAATATTGGGTATATAAAAAACAAGATCTGTTGTTTCATTTCTATACTCACCCCTCATTATCATCATTAATGTATCGTTTTCAATGATAATCTTAGAGGAAAGCTCATGATTAGTTGATATAAATTCGACTCTGTCTATATAGGCACCAAACGAATTATATCCCCATTCTGAATATATGGGTAGCCCGGGAAAATAAGGATCTTCTATAAAAACAGTTTCTGACAATTCATAATCATCCATTTCACTGCATGAAAATAATAGGAATACCAAAGATATAGTCACAAATTTGAGTAAATAATTTTTCATGAGTCTATAATTATTAAATAATTTCTAAATCTATTTTTTTATAGGAAACTGCAACGACATCATAAATCCGTTAAAAAAATCTGATTCATAAATAACAAAGGGCTGTCCAGAGCATATATAGTCAGAAAATACTATAGCATCAATTCTAAAAAAAGCACCATTTTTAAAACTATAACTACCACCTAATGTTAAGTAAATATTAGATAAAGCCTTCTCATCCGGACTACCAAACGATTCCAGCACAATAGATTTATAAGAATTCATCTTAGATTCAACAAATTCAATATCAGTTTCATGAGATACACATAATAAACCTACCTCCCCTCCTAAACTAGTCCATAACCCCAATCTTTTATAATTATAAACATTATATGTAAATTCGATAGGAATAGAAAAGTATTCTTTTTTTTCGGTAATAACTTCAACACGGGCAAACTTAGTTTCTTGGTCTAATTCTGAATACCTCAAATAGAAATAATCAGAATAAACAGAAACCGATCCATATACTTCTGCTAAATAATCGTTATACCTTAATCCGGAAGACACTCCCATTCTTAGATTTGAATTATATAACATACACTGCAATCCAACAGAAACACCATTTGCATAAGACCATATAGATCCATTATCTTGAATTCCACTTCCTAAAGAATTAAAGTTTTGACGAATATTAATATCGCTACTAATATTGCCATTTGGATAATATCCATTCAATTCCACTTTCAAATAAGATTTCCACGAAGAAAAATTATTTTCATCAGATTCATTCCCCGAATAAATATTTTCAAGAAATATAAATAAGAAAAAAAACACCAAATATAATGTGCGCATTATTCAATTTTTACTTAAAACAATCATATTTCTACGACTATATATGTACCTGAAATCAGGTATCGTCAATAAAATCTTAATTAATCAATGGAATATAATAGTGATTGATACAAAAAAGAAAGTTAATTTAAAATCTCTCATCATAGATTTAATTTAAGTTATAAACAAAAATAAAAATATATCCAGAAAAACAAACTGGAATATTTACTGCTTATTATAGTTTCTTGCTATTTTTGCAAAAAAATAAAACTATGATACAAAGAATTCAGTCTCTTTTCCTATTTTTTGCTTTAATTATAACAGGTAGCCTGTTCTTTTTAAATATGGCAGAGTTAGTAAACACCAGTGAATCTTACGCATTAATATATAAGGGTGTTATAAGTATTGAAGAAACATCATCAACAGCTATGCCAGCCCTAGCTTTAAACATTCTTTTAGTGCTAGCTGTAGCTATAACGGCAATAACTATTTTTATGTATAAAAAGCGCATATTACAAATTCGACTTTGCGCCTTAAATATGGGACTGCATGCAGGTTTATCTGTGATGATATTTTATTTTGGCAAGACTGCTGCAAAAGAGCTCCTTGCTGAATTATCGTTCAACTGGCCACTTATACTACCATTAGTATCTCTTATACTAATATTCCTTTCTCTCAGAGCTATTGGAAAAGATGAAGCGTTGGTAAGAAGCCTTAATAGAATCAGATAAGCAAAAGAAAGTATTAAAAAACAACAACAGCAAACCGGCTGTTGTTGTTTTTAATAATATACTTCTTTATGAATTATTATTTACAAACCTAGAAGTGCTTTTTCAGGATCCTGACCATCAAAAACAATAGAAACAGGATTTTCAATAGCATTCTTAACATCAACCAAGAATCCTACAGAATCTTTACCGTCTATTATGCGATGATCGTAACTCAAAGCAATATACATCATGGGACGAATTTCTACTTTCCCATTAATTGCAACTGGTCGGTCAACTATATTATGCATTCCAATAATAGCAGACTGGGGTGGATTAATTAATGGAGTAGACATCATAGAACCAAATACCCCCCCATTGGTTAGAGTAAAAGTTCCTCCTGTCATTTCCTCCAAAGAAACTTTTCCACTACGTACCTTCATTGCCATATCTTTCATAGACTCTTCTATTTGAGCCAAAGAACTGCTATGAACATTTCTAATAACAGGAACCATCAACCCCTTTGGAGATTGCATAGCAACTGATATATCAACATAATTTGGTGTTATAACATCATTTCCGTCTATCATACTATTAACCATGGGACGTTTAATCAATGCCTGAGCTGAAGCCTTTAAAAAGAAACTAATCAGCCCAATTTTGAACCCATATTTCTTAACAAAGTCATCTTGGTATTTTTTACGTAATTCCATAAGAGCTGACATATCTACCTCATTAAAAGTAGTCAGCATTGCAGTTTCATTTTTAACCTGTACTAAACGCCTACTCAATTGTTTACGTAAATTACTCATAGGCTTTCGATTCTGCTCTCGTGATCCTTGTTCTAAATTTGGCATACCCAACTGATCACCTCTTTTACGCATTTCAAGTATGGCATCCACTTCTTTAGATGAAAGTTTTTTTAACCCTCTTAAAACCTCATCTACTGAAAGATTTTCGGCAACCATTTTATTTCGTGCCAAAGGTGTAGCCTTTATTCTGGAGGAAGATATTTCATCTTCAATATTTGTTTTTACTGCCTCCTTTGAAATCTCTGAGACAACTGCTTGTTTATCTCCATTATCACTACCTTTTTCAGCTTCAGCTTCACTTTCTTGATCTTCGTCTTGATCAGGTACAGCAACAGATGAATCAATTTTACATGCTATAGAATTTACTTTCACTGTTGTTCCTGACTCTACCAAAACTTGAATTTTACCACTTACAGGAGCAGTAATCGACAGAGTAGCTTTATCTGATTCTACCTCTGCCAGATCCTGATTTTTATGAACTAAGTCTCCATCAGCAACAAGCCATGAAGATATTTCAACCTCTGAGATAGACTCTCCAGGAGTTGGAACTTTTACCTCTACTATCATAAATAATAGTTGTTTATATTTTAATTATAAATTCAAACCTATTTACTCAATATTTTTCAGCTTTAGATAGAAAACCGGGGTTTTTCAATAAAATAGTAATGTGCCTTTAATATTTCTTCCCTGGACTTTCCCTCTATACAATCTAGATTGCAATAGGGTAAATTAAGATTACAATGACATTTCTTAAATACTTTATTAATCAATTCATTTTGACCAACATTATGGAGTCCTGTCAAACCTGTAGCAGGACTAGCACTGGCCAGACGAGCAACTGGCACTAAATTCTCATCAGGAAGCATGCTCCTTATATAAGTCCATGCCCCCATATTCTCAGGTTCCTCCTGAACCCAAAGCTTCAACTTAACAGATGAATACTTCTTTAAAATCTGAGCAACAGCTTTTCCCGGAAAGGGATGCAATTGTTCTATACGTACCAATGCAACATTTCTTGCATTTAACTCCTGTTTTCGTGCCAACAAATCATAATACACCTTACCCGTACACAATACTAAACGGGTAACAGCTTCCATATCTACATCATCATCATCAATAACCTCCCTAAAATAACCTTTTTCTAATTCTTCCAAAGAAGAAATACATTTAGGATGTCGTAATAAACTTTTAGGTGTAAATACAATCATGGGTACCCTATAACTACTCTTAATCTGACGCCTCAAAGCATGAAACAAATTTCCAGGAGTAGTAAAATTCATTACCTGAATATTATTACGAGCCGCTAAGTTCAAAAAACGTTCCATGCGAGCACTTGAATGTTCCGGTCCTTGTCCTTCGAAACCATGTGGAAGATATAAAACCAAACCATTCATTAACCCCCATTTCTCTTCAGCAGAACTAATATACTGATCTATAACAACCTGGGCAACATTAGAAAAGTCGCCAAATTGTGCCTCCCAAATAGTAAGACCATTTGGAACTCCTAAAGCATAACCATATTCAAAGCCCATTACTCCATATTCTGATAATAAGGAATTAAAGGCATTAAAAGATGCGGCATTATCGTCGAGATGCCTCAAGGGCATATACCTCTCATTGAGTTCCTCCACAGTAAAACTTGCATGCCTGTGAGCAAAAGTTCCACGCTCTGAATCCTGTCCACTCAATCGAACCGGATGTCCCTCACTTATTAAAGTTGCATAGGCTATTAATTCACCCATAGCCCAGTCAATCTTTCCTTTATTCATCATCTTCTTTCTATCGTCGAGTATTTTATGGACTTTAGAAAAGAAACTCTTATCTTCCGGAAGATGATTTAATTTATCACAGAGTTCATTAATAATATTTAAAGAAACACCGGTGTTTATTTTCTCTTCAAAACTTTCAGCCTTAGGATATTTATAATTACTCCATAAGTCGGGCATAAATTTAGCTATAGATAATTTATCTATTTGCTGAGAAGCTTCATATTCTTTCTCTAAATAAAGATCGAACTTTTGAATAAGTGTTTTTACTTCAGAAGAAGAAAACACCTTTTGCTGAATAAGATACTTAGCATATATTTCTCTTGAATTTGGATGAGAAGCAATAGCTTTATAAAGAGTAGGCTGAGTAAAACGAGGCTCGTCCCCTTCATTATGTCCATATTTTCTATAAGATAAAATATCTATAAATACATCTGCATTAAAACGCTGACGATACTCCATAGCCAATTCAAAAACATAAACTATTGCCTCGGCATCATCTCCATTAACATGAAAAACAGGACTATTGGTTACCTTTCCCACATCAGTTGAATATGTACTGGATCGAGCCTCTACATAATTAGTCGTAAATCCCACTTGATTATTAACAACCACATGTATTGTTCCCCCGGTTTTATAACCGGGTAATTTAGCCATTTGTACAACTTCATAAACAACACCCTGAGCAGCAATGGCAGCATCTCCATGTATCATAACCGGAACCACCTTATCAAAATTGCCCCCGTAAGCATGCTCAACGCGCGAACGAGCCAAGCCCTCGGCCACAGGAGTAACAGCCTCTAAATGAGAAGGATTAGGCAACAAACTCACCCTAACTTCCTTATTAAGTGTTTTCACAACATTATCGTATCCCAGATGATATTTAACATCTCCCAAAGACACACTATCGTCATATTCATCGGCAACAAATTCCTTAAAAACTTGTTTATAAGGTTTGCCCAACACATTTGTCAACACATTCAAACGTCCTCTATGAGCCATTCCCAACACAAATTCCTCCGCACCTAATTCTCCTCCCTTATTTAAAAGGGCCTTTAATCCCGGAATTAATCCCTCAGATCCCTCTAAAGAAAAACGCTTCTGTCCTACAAACTTCTTATGAATAAAGGCTTCAAATCCAACAGCACGTTTTAAGAATCTAAATATAGTTTTCCTAAGCTCCTCATCAAAATTGGGTGTGTTTTTAACTGTCTCCATTTTATCACGAAGCCAGGCTACAACCTCTGGATTTCTAACATATAAATATTCTACACCCACTGAGTTACAGTAGGTATCCTTCAAATGCTTGATAATAGTCCTCAAAGGCGAAGGCCCAATACCAATCTGATTACCGGCTTGAAAAACTGTATCTAAATCTGACTCCTTAAGTCCGAAGTTCTCTATATCAAGAGTAGGAAAATAAGTTCTCCTGGCCCTCACAGGATTGGTCTTTGTAAATAAATGACCCCTTTGACGGTAGCCATGTATAAGATTAATAACATTGAACTCCTTACCAATATAGTCTCCTTGTTCAACATCAGAAAAACGAGCCCGAGCAAA
>Ga0055584_100005314_pt1 | contig 12625 bp, 11 predicted proteins | sample OSDHelmetaG_FD_58716 | JGI IMG/M metagenome (GOLD analysis project Ga0055584, IMG submission 58716) | Pelagic marine sediment microbial communities from the LTER site Helgoland, North Sea, for post-phytoplankton bloom and carbon turnover... | ecosystem: Environmental > Aquatic > Marine >... | reverse complement strand
TGAGTGGGTTTTCTTTTTATAAATCAATTTGATTTTTAATCAGGTCATCAAACGTCTCTCGTTTGCGAATTAATTTGAATTTCCCGTCTTTAATTAGCACTTCTGCTGGTCTGTACCTGCTATTGTAATTGCTGCTCATAGAGAAGCCATAAGCGCCCGCATTGCGTATGGAAAGGATATCTCCTTCTCGCACTTCATTGAGTTGACGGTCCCAGCCAAAGGTGTCATTTTCACAAATATACCCAACGATAGAATAGATTCGTTTCTCACCCTTTGGGTTACTAATATTCACAATATGATGGTATGCATCATACATTTTAGGTCGTAATAAATGATTTTGACCACTATCTACCCCTACAAAAACGGTGCTCGTAGTTTGTTTAATCACATTTGTTTTAACCAATAATTGACCTGCTTCACTCACTAAATATTTGCCCGGTTCAAACCATAACTCCAACTCACGTCCATAAGATTTGCAGAATGAAACAAATCGCTTAGAAATTTTCTTCCCAATTGCTTCAATATCAATTTCAATATCTCCGGGTTTATAAGCCACTTTGAAACCAGAACCAAAATCCATAAACGTTAAATCCTTAAAGTTCTCAGCAGCTTCAAACAAGAGCTCAGCGCCCCTTAGAAAAACTTCTGCATCTAAAATATCACTACCTGTATGCATGTGTAAACCGTCTACATTAATATTATAATTCTCAACGATACGAAGTAAATGACGCATTTGGTAGATAGATATACCAAACTTAGAATCGATGTGCCCGACAGAAATATGACTGTTTCCACCCGCCATGATGTGTGGATTTAACCGAACACATACATTCACCGTATTCCCATAGCGATTGCCAAATTGTTCGAGGATTGAAAGGTTATCGATATTAATGCGAACACCCTCTTTAACAGCTAGATCAATTTCTTCTATTGAAACGCAGTTTGGAGTGTATAAAATGTCCTGTGGTTCAAAGCCTGCTTTCAGTGCCAACCATACTTCTTGGATAGAAACAGCATCCAAACCGGATCCAAGCTTCTTTAATTCGCTCATTACGTGAATGTTGGTGCACGCCTTGCAAGCGTAGTTCAAACGCACCTTTATTCCATCAAAGGCTTTAAGAAGTTTATGATAGTTCTTCGCGATGTCTTTTTGGTTGTAAACATACACTGGGCATTCAACTTGTTCGGCAATATCCAACAAGGAAACTCCATCAACTATTTCACTCACTTCATTTTTCATAGGGCTGCAAATATAAATTGATTTTAGCATTGTGTAAAACTTCATTGTATAGTTAAATAAATATCTGATCAATGGTGAATTTGCCATGCAATAATTTCTACCTTTGCATGCTCTATATTCATGCAAGCTCCTCCTTACTTAGATTCTTTAAATGAAGCCCAAAAACAGGCGGTATTGCATACCAGTGGTCCGGTAATGATTATTGCAGGAGCTGGGTCTGGTAAGACGAGAGTACTCACTTATCGAATTGCACACTTAATTCGACAAGAAATACCTGCTTATAATATCTTGGCCCTAACTTTTACCAATAAGGCAGCTAAAGAGATGCAAGCCCGGATAATGGAAATTTGTGGTTCAGAAGCTCGCAACCTGTGGATGGGCACTTTTCACTCCGTTTTTGCTAAAATTTTACGCATTGAAGCAGATCGATTGAATTATCCATCGAGCTTTACAATCTATGATACGGATGATAGCAAGAGTTTGATTAAGGCAATTATTAAGGAGATGCAATTGGATGATAAAATCTATAAGCCCAATATTATCTATAATAGGATTTCCAATGCAAAAAACAATCTAATAACGGCTGAAGCTTATGCATCAGCATCCGATTTGGTGTCTTATGATTTCAAATCGGGGAGACCCAAATTTATAGAAATATATCGAGCATATGCTAACCGCTGTTTCAAAGCAGGAGCAATGGATTTTGATGATTTACTTATGAACACAGACAAATTATTCCGTATGCATCCGGATGTTTTGCTGAAATATCAGCATAAGTTTAAATACATCATGGTGGATGAGTATCAGGATACAAACATTTGCCAATATTCAATCATCAAAAGACTGGCAGCTGCTCACGAAAATATCTGTGTGGTTGGGGATGATGCCCAAAGTATTTATTCATTTCGGGGTGCTACGATTCAGAATATATTGAATTTCCAGCGCGATTATAGGGATGCATCCATCTTTAAACTGGAACAGAATTATCGATCGACACAAACCATTGTTGGTGCGGCTGGACATATCATCGCTAAAAACAAGGACCAACTTGAAAAAGAGGTATGGACGTCCAATGAAGAAGGGGAGAAAATACGAATCATTCGCGCGGTCACGGATAATGAAGAAGGACGATTGGTTGTTCAAAGTATATTTGAACAGCGAATGAAAAGCCAAGAATCGTATGGTTCTTTTGTTATACTATACCGGACAAATTATCAATCGAGAAGTTTTGAAGAAGCCTTGCGCAAATTATCGATTCCTTACCGGATATATGGCGGTACAAGCTTTTACCAACGTAAAGAAGTTAAGGATTTAATCGCGTATTTACGTTTGGTAGTGAACCCAAATGATGAGGCAGCCCTAAAGCGGATCATTAATTACCCAGCTCGAAAAATAGGGAACAGTACCTTAGATAAAATAATTCTCACCTCAAATCAGGGAAATACGAGTTTATGGGAAGTGGTGAAAAATGTAGCTCAATTTCCACTTATTGGAAGATCTGCAGCTCATGTACAGCGTTTTTCTTTAATGATGCAAAGTTTCATGAGCATGAAAGACGCGCATAATGCTTATGATCTCGCTAGCCATGTTGCCAAACAAACTGGATTACTTAAATTTTTACATGAGGATAAAACTACTGAAGGAATCAGTAAATATGAAAATTTAGTTGAACTACTCAATGGAATTAAAGAGTTTACGGAAGATGATACCTCCGAGCTAAGTAAGGATTTAAGTACATATTTACAAGAAATATCGTTACTCACTGATGCAGATAAAAAGGAAGATAATGAGACGCCCAAAGTTTCATTGATGACAATCCACTCAAGTAAAGGATTAGAATATCCTTTTGTGTATATAGTGGGTTTGGAGGAAAATTTATTTCCTTCTCAAATGGCCCTAAATTCGCGCGCAGAATTGGAAGAGGAGCGAAGATTGTTTTATGTTGCCATAACTCGTGCAGAGAAAAAGCTTAATCTGAGTTTTGCCACATCTCGCTTTCGGTTTGGCTCCTTGCTTTCTTGTGAGCCTTCACGATTTATTGATGAAATTGACAATCAATTTTTGGAATTACAGCCCATTAAGTCCAGTTCACATCAACCTTCTGCTTTGAATAAGGGGTTTGGTAATAACAAGAGTTTGATTTCTTCCTTGCAAAAAACGGGAAAAGTAACCTCGCAATTCAGTAAACGACCTATTGATATAAATTTTAAGGCTGGGGATACCTCAAATATTGATTCTGGTGATCAGGTTGAACACAATCGATTTGGAAAAGGAAAGGTTATATTGCTGGAAGGAGAAGGGAATGCGAGGAAGGTTAAAGTATTATTTGAGGAAGTAGGTGAAAAAACATTGGTGCTAAGCTTCGCTAAATTAAGGATTATCAGTTCCTAAAAAAAAAGAAACTTTTTTGCATTTATGAGGTTGTAAGCCTTATATTTGTGCCAAAATAATTAGAGAATGAAGAAAATAGTTTATTCAATCGTTGCTTTGTCAGTATTGTTAACTGCTTGCAAATATGAAGAAGGACCGGGGATTAGCCTAAGATCTAAAAGAGATAGAGCTGCTAACGAATGGGTTGTAGATGCTTACACTTACACTCCTGATGGCGGATCATCTGAAGATAGAAAAAGCTGGTACAATGTAACTAATGATACATTTTACAGATATACTACTATAGTAAACCCTTCAGATACTACGCAGCAAATGCTAGACAGTACAATAGTGGTTAAAGATTACCAATATGTATTGGTGTTAAATAGAACAGGTGCATATAGTCTTGAAGTGATGGATATTATTGCTGGTGAAGCTAAATCTGTGGATCCTAGAGATATGCATTTCTATGTTTCTAACTCTACTGGTAGAGCCAATGCGAACAGCATTCCTGATCCATTAAGCATCCACCAAATTGGACGAAGAGGAGATTGGAGCTTTTTATCCAAACATGGTAGAATGCAGTTGAAACCGGATAACAATGGTTCAAACTATAATGCAGATGGTATCATCGCTGGATACCATGTTCCTGTAATTTATGATATTGTTATGTTAGCAAATGATAACCTTAAATTATTGGCATTGGATGCTTTGGGTGGAAAACACGAATACAGTCTTACGCCTTTGAGCGAAGAAAAATACATCAGCTTTAAACCATTGAACGACTAATACATCGTTTAATCATATATTAAACTCCATTGATATTTATCAATGGAGTTTTTTTATGCCTTTCAGCCAATTCAGAACTGTTTATTACGTATTAATTTCCGTAGGTTTGTGGCATATGAAAGGTTTAGAGTACAACTCACAGCGGCCACCTCTGTTAATTAACGAATACGGTAGAAATCTACAGCGATTCGTTGAGCATATTATGAAGGTTGAGGACCGAATAAAACGGACCAGATTGGCTGAGTCCTTAGTTATTTCTGTGTTGCAAATAAATCCAGAGCTTAAAGAGATTGAAAATGGGGACCAAATAGTTTGGAGTTATTTACATGCGATTTCCAATTTTAAATTGGATGTAGATTGTCCATATGAAGTGATAGATACGGTGACCCACCAAAGCAAACCGCAACCCTTAACCTATCCAACATCACGAATACGTTTTAGATATTATGGCAAAAATTTACAAAGGCTTGTAGACAACGTTCAAAATATTGAAGATGAGGATCAAAAGAAGAACTACATAGATATGTTAGGTTCATTCATGAAAAATTCTGGTAAAAATTGGAATGACGATGCCGTAAGTGATACTCAAATTGTAGAGCACCTAAAAGTGCTCTCTCAAGGCAAGATTTCTTTAACAGAAGATGAAATCAATGCAGATATTGAATTGCGTCAAAGGAATGTCAATGCACCTTTCAAAAAGAAGGGTAAAAGGAATCACAACAACAATAATAAATACAAAAAAAACAATAATAGAAGGAGGTAATGGGATTCTTTAAAGTACAAGGTGGTAAGAAATTAAAGGGTGAAATTATACCTCAAGGAGCGAAGAATGAGGCTTTACAGGTTATTTCAGGGGTTTTACTGACGGATGAAGAAGTAGTAATATCCAACATACCTCAAATTAGAGATGTGGTTAAATTGATAGACCTGCTTAAAGCTATGGGTGTTGAGGTGAAACAGATTGATCAAGGTACGTATTCATTTAAAGCTGCAAACATTAATCTGGAGTATTTTCTTTCTGATGATTTTAAGGCCCAAGGTGCAAGTTTAAGAGGTTCTATTATGATTGTTGGACCGTTACTGGCAAGATTTGGGAAAGCCTATATTCCTGAGCCAGGAGGGGATAAAATTGGACGAAGACACTTGGATACGCACTTTCGTGGTTTTGAGGCTTTGGGTGCCCGTTTTGATTATAATTCAAAAGATCAATTTTATAGCGTTGATGCATCTGAATTAAAGGGAACCTATATGCTTTTAGAAGAAGCATCCGTTACTGGAACAGCAAACATTGTAATGGCAGCTTCCTTGGCAAAAGGTGAAACTACTATATACAATGCGGCCTGCGAACCCTATTTACAGCAGTTATGTAAGATGCTGAACAGCATGGGTGCAAACATTATTGGAATTGGTTCAAACCTACTGAAGATTCAGGGTGTTGAAAGATTGGGTTCTTGTAACCATAGAATATTGCCCGATATGATTGAAATCGGTAGTTTCATTGGTTTGGCAGCAACTACCAACTCAAATATTACCATTAAAGATTGTGCCATTAAGGAACTGGGGATTATTCCTAGTGTTTTCCAGAAAATGGGTATCAAAATGAATTTTATTGGGGATGATATTCATATCCCATCACAGGATTCATACGAAATATCTAAATTAATAAATGGGTCGATGTTAACTATACGGGATGGGATATGGCCAGCATTTACACCTGATTTGATATCGATTGCTCTTATTACTGCAACACAAGCAAAGGGTTCAGTGCTTATTCATCAATGGATGTTTGAAAGTCGCTTGTTTTTTGTCGACAATTTAATTGATATGGGTGCTAAGATCATTCTATGTGACCCGCATCGTGCAGTTGTTATCGGTAGTGACCGGCAAGCCAAGTTGAGAGGTATAACTATGTCTTCTCCTGATATTCGTGCTGGCGTTTCTATGTTAATTGCAGCCTTGGCTGCAGAAGGCACAAGTACCATTCACAACATAACACAAATTGATCGAGGTTATCAGTTTATTGATAAGCGTTTACAGGATATTGGTGCGATTATTGAGAGATTTGAATAAAGATACTACAATGAATAAGAAGAAATTAATAAAAACACTTTTAATTGTATGCATACCTATTCTGGGTTTTGGTGTTGTTACTGGGGTGTATAATTCAACACATGCTATAGTTAAAAAGGCCCCGGAATTTACTCTTGCTGATACAGCCGGAAACAATGTTTCATTAAACTCATTTAGAGGGAAATATGTATTGTTGGATTTTTGGGCTTCTTGGTGCAGAGATTGTCGAGTAGAAAACAAGAATCTAGTGAAGGTTTATAAAAAGTTTAAAAATCAAGATGACTTGGTTTTTTTATCTGTTTCACTTGATTTTGACAAAGAAAATTGGATTAAGACCATTGCCATTGATGGTCTTGCTTGGCCCAACCATGTCTCTGACTTATTGAAATGGAAATCTCCTGTGGCTAAAGCCTATGGTGTAAGATCAATCCCACAAGTGTTTTTAATTGATAAAGAAGGGAATATTATTGCGGAAGGATTGACAGGAAGTAAATTAGAAGAGAAACTATCAAGCGTTTTTACAAGCAATTAGTGACAGATTGACATAGAATCATACTTTCCATTGATTTGGTAAGAATATTGAAGGCTCTAGCATAATTGTTAGAGCTTTTCTTATACAAGAATGAAAGACAAAAAAAAGGATACTAAGGCCAAATTGGCAAAGGAAAAAACGAAGACTTCAGAAGCTGAAGTAGCTAGTAAGATAGAAATCATGGAAACAGAACTTGCCGAAAGCAAAGATAAGTTTGCGCGTCTGTTTGCGGAGTTTGATAATTATAAAAAAAGAACTGCTAGAGAGCGCCTCGAATTAATGAATACGGCTAATTTGGATGTATTGCAGAGTATGATCCCCGTTCTAGATGATTTTGAGCGTGCGTTAAAAGCTACTGAGAATGAGAAAGAGTCCGAAGGATTAGTATTAATTCAGAATAAGTTAAAATCGATTTTAAATGGTAAAGGACTTATTCCGTTAAATACTGAAGTGGGAGCTGATTTTGATTTGGATATGCATGAGGCCATTACAACAATCCCAGCACCAGAAAAAAAGTTAAAAGGAAAAGTGGTAGATGTTGTTGAGAAGGGATATAAGCTAGGGGATAAGATTATCCGCTATGCCAAAGTAGTTATAGGAGAATAGAATGTCGGGAAAAAGAGATTATTATGATGTGCTAGGTGTGAGTAAATCCGCTTCGGCAGAAGAAATAAAAAAGGCGTATCGCAAATTGGCCTTAAAGTATCACCCTGATAAAAATCCAGATGATGCCAGTGCCGAAGATAAGTTTAAAGAAGCTGCCGAGGCCTATGAAATACTGAGCAACGCAGATAAAAAGCAGCGATATGATCAGTTTGGCCATGCAGGTATGGGTGGCGCAGGTGGAGGTGGCGGTTTTAGCGGTGGTGGAATGAGCATGGATGATATTTTCAGTCAGTTTGGAGATATTTTTGGTGGCGGGGGCAATCCTTTTGAGTCATTTTTTGGCGGTGGAGGTGGCGGAGGCGGTCGTAACTCAAATGTAGGATCCAACATTCGTATAAAATTAAAGCTCAGCCTGGAAGATTTGCGATCTGGTGTTGAAAAGAAAATTAAATTAAAGCAAATGGTGGCTGCAACTGGGTTAAAAACATCCACATGTACCACTTGCCAAGGAAGAGGGGTTGTGCGCAAAGTAAGTAACACCTTTTTAGGCCAAATGGCCACAACTTCATCTTGCCCAAAATGTAATGGCAGCGGGCAAATGGTTACAGGCAGACCGGCAGGAGCAAATCCAGATGGTTTAATTTACAAGGATCAAGAACTTAAAATTAAAGTCCCTGCTGGTGTAGCCGATGGAATGCAATTATCTATGCAAGGGCAGGGTAATGCAGCGCCAGGTGGCTTAGGACCAAATGGTGATTTACTTGTTTTGATTGAAGAAGTACAGCATGATAGTTTCATCCGCGATGGTAAGAACGTTTTGTATAACTTGAATATTAGTTTTTCAGATGCTGCTTTGGGTAATTCAGTTCAGGTGCCAACTTTGGATGGTAAGGTAAAGATTAAGATAGAACCAGGCACACAACCAGGAAAAATTCTCCGATTAAAAGGAAAAGGATTCCCGGACTTGAATGGATATGGGACGGGTGATCAATTGATTTATTTGGGCGTTTATATTCCTGAAAAGGTTAGTTCAGAAGAGAAAAAGATTTTAGAAAAATTAAGAAATTCTGAAAATTTTGAGGCTAAAGAAGTGCGAACTGATCGCTCATTCTTTGATAAACTAAGAAGTTTCTTTGAATAACTCAGGCAGAGATTTTTGAGCTGATTGATAATCCTCAGGTATACCAATGTCGATGAAAAATGCATCTTCTACATGGGCTAAGAATTTCCATTGATTCACAAATTGACTTAAAAAGTCCTGTTCAAAGGAGAATTTTCTAGTAAAACCAATACACAAGAAATCTTCTTTCGATATACAATAGATACCTGTATTGATTAACCCAGATTTACAAAATTCTTTTTCATTAAACGCTTGAACTATACCGTTTTCCTGAACAACAGAGCCATAACGATCGAAGTTATTCATTGGCTTAAGTGCCATAGTGAATTTGCTCTTATTGGATAGATGCAATTCAGTAAAAACCGAAAAATTGATATCGAAATATGAATCACCATTTAAAATAACAATGTCATTTGATTCGCAGTAGGATAAGGCATATTGAATTCCGCCACCCGTTCCCAACTGTTCATCTTCAATTGCATAAGTTATTTTTATGCCAAGGAAATGATCGGCATAACGTGCTTGAATTACTTCATACTTAAAACCAACTGAAAGAATAACATGGTTTATGCCGTTTCGATCACATTGTCGAAGTAGGTAACTAAGAAAAGGCTCATTATGTATGGGAGCCATTGGTTTAGGAATATCACTAATGACACTCCTTAGCCTTGTACCCTGGCCTCCTGCCAAAATTATGGCTTCTTTAAGCATTGGATATTTTAAAATATTCTTGCTCCACTAACTCACAGATCAAATGCCCAATAACGATGTGTGATTCTTGAATTCGGGGCGTGTCATTTGAAGGAACTTTAAAACAGATGTCACAAAGCTCGGCCAGTTTGCCGCCTTTTTCGCCTGTAAAGCCTATAGTTAGAACATCTTGTTGGTTTGCTTGTTCTATAGCGCGGACTATATTTTCTGAGTTACCTGAGGTGCTTATTCCAAATAGAACATCTCCTTTTCTACATTTTGCTTTTACCAAACGGCTATACACTTCTGCGAAACTATAATCATTTGCTACTGCTGTTAAGTATGAAGTATTTGCATGCAATGCTTCTGCAAAAAGAGGATCACGGTCATGATAAAACCTACCAGAAAATTCAGCCGCCAGGTGCTGGGCATCTGCAGCACTTCCGCCATTTCCGCAAAACATGACTTTGCCGTCACGCTTAAAGCAATCCACAATTTTGGCTACACTATCTAAACACATCGCAATGAATTTCTCATCCTTTGCTAATGCCATCTTAAGTGAAGCGGATTTAGTGAGTATATTTTTTATTTTTTCTATATTTTCCATGTTGTAAGTCCGTTTTTAACAAATCGGTATGGCATTGTTTTACCGCCTAATTCTTCTAAAGCTTTTGCTACTTGATACCTTTTGTTTACTGGTGCAAAGCAAAGCATAAATCCACCACCTCCAGCACCCGATATTTTTCCACCGGTAGCTCCGGCAGAAAGAGCAGTTTCATATATATGGTCTATTTCAGGGTTAGTAATTCCTTCGGCCATTTGTTTTTTCTGTCGCCAACCAAAATCAAGAATTTTTCCAATATCATTGATTTTCCCAACCAATAGCGCTTCTTTCATTTGTTGCGCTTGTTTTTTTAATTGGTGCATTGCTTCAATAGAGGAACTTTGCTTGTTGGTTACATTTTTTGCTTGCTGTTCTATAATCGTGGAGGATAATCTACTGGTTTGAGTATAGTATAAAACCAAATCATGTTCTAGTTCATTAACAATATTATCCTTCATTCGCAATGGATTAACAATAACTTTATCATTATCGAAAAATTCCATGTAGTTGAATCCTCCAAAAGTAGCTGCATACTGATCTTGTTTCCCGCCCGCAAGACCTAAATCAACTCGTTCAATTTCATAAGCAAGTTTGGCTATGTCATATTCGCCCAAAGGAATTTTAAGCCATTCGCAAAAGGCCCCAATGATACTAACTGTTAAGGTGGAAGATGAACCAAGCCCTGAACCGGGAGGGGCGTCAACATAAGTGCTCATTTTAAAAGACAAAGGTTTCTTTGGCTTAAAATTTCTAACAATACTGTTATAAACTCCCTTGAGTAAATCCAATTGCCCGTCAATGGGCAATTCTGAATCGGAGTTATATTCCAATATAACATTGTTATCTAGGCTATGTAGCCCTATTTTACCAGAGTCATTGGGTTCAATGGTAGTCCGTGCATACATACTTATGGTTGCATTCAGTATAGCTCCGCCATGAATATCAGAATAGGGGGAAACATCAGTTCCGCCTCCGGCCAATCCAAAACGTAAAGGTGCTATGCTTCTGATTATCACAGGCGCAATTTCCGTTTTTTTTTCCTTTTTTATATAATCAAGTTCAACATAATATACCGATAGTGAATTATTACCCATAAAATGATAGTATCTTGATTTTTTGGAACAACTTTTGAAAGATATAAAACGTTATATTTGTAAGTCTCAGCAACGGATGTTTAAAAAACTAATCTTTCTATTACTTGTACTTGCTTTCAGCTCAACAGAACTGCTTGCAACTCATTTAGTTGGAGGTAGTATGAGTTATCAATATATTGGTACAACTCCTGCTGGGAACGTTCGGTATAAAATCACATTGACCCTTTATCGAGATTGCGCAAGCAATGGTGCCAATGGAACTCCGGTTCCCTTCGATGATGACATTAACATTTGTATTTTCGACAATTTTGGCACAAAGAATTTGCGACTGGCACCTACTTTTTCAAAAGTAAGTGAAAAACAAGTAGATCCGCCAGGTCGAACGGATTGTCCAGAAACCCAATCTGCGTGTTTGAGACAAGGGGTGTATGAAAAATTGGTTGATCTACCCCGATCTAATTTTGGCTATGTTTTATTTTGGGAACGCTGTTGCAGGAATGATATTAAAAATTTACCCAATGATGGCAGTGGATCGCCTTATCAAGGACAGTCCTATCAAGCAACCATACCTCCTACAAATACAGTAAATAGTTCACCTTATTTCTCTGATGTTCCGGTTCCGTTTATATGTGTAAACGATACCATTGAACTAAGTAATATTGCCAAAGATCCTGATGGGGATGCATTGGAATACCGCTTGGTAGATCCTTGGACAGGGGCAGAAGGCAACGCAGTTCCAGATTGCGCTCCTCGGTATGTAGGCCCCAAATCAGTGCGATACAATGCCGGCTATAGTACTGCATTGCCTTACGGAGTAGGCGGTGTTTCAAAAATTAATTCAAGCAACGGATTAACCACATTCTTTTCTAGGCAAACTGGGCGTTTTGCATTAGCCGTTGAGGTCATCGAACGAAGAAATGGTGTTATTTTGAGTAGGGTGCGTTTGGAATTACAAATTCTAGTGATTGATTGTTCCAAAAATGCTAAACCAACCATAGTAGGTGGTGACAATCAATCGTATACCATTGATGCGGGAGATTTACTCTGTTTTGATGTAACTGCTAATGACGCAGATGACCATAACATAGAATTAACTGGAACAGGGCAAGTTTTAGATGGGAGCAACGGCTTCAAAGGCAATAAGGGCACTTTTACTAAAAAAACAGGTAAGTCAACTGTTACTAGTCGATTTTGCTGGCAGACGGAATGTCTGCATGCAAGAGAAGAACCTTACTTAATGAGCTTTGAGGCTATTGATGATGGATGTCCATCAAAACGAAAAATTGTTAACGTTGCTATTTATGTAAAACCGTTTAATAGTGATATACGCATTACAGGGCCAACCTCAGTTTGTGAAAATGCCTTAAGTCAAATATATATCGCATCGAATCGGGTTGCAGGCTCTGTGTTGAAATGGAGTACTTCGGGGAATGGGAGTATAACATCAGGTGCAGGTACCGCAAATGTGGTGGTAGATTGGAGCGGTGGCTTAATTGGGTATATTTTTATT
>Ga0055584_100005313_pt1 | contig 12626 bp, 8 predicted proteins | sample OSDHelmetaG_FD_58716 | JGI IMG/M metagenome (GOLD analysis project Ga0055584, IMG submission 58716) | Pelagic marine sediment microbial communities from the LTER site Helgoland, North Sea, for post-phytoplankton bloom and carbon turnover... | ecosystem: Environmental > Aquatic > Marine >... | reverse complement strand
TCGAGGGGGAAGTAGCTCTCGATGAGCAGGTCTTCGAGCGTCACGTTCTGGGGCGCCGAGAACACCGTCAGCGTCGTCAGGAACGCGAGGCGCAGGTCGTCCTTGTGTAGGCGCACCGTGAAGGTCGGGGCGGACGCTGCGCTGAAGTCGGGCTCGCGCCAGTCGTCGGGCACGCCCGGGAAGGCGAGGCACTCGTCGATGAGGTCGCGCAGGCGCTGGTCCTCGGGGTGATGCAACGCCTCGCGGTGGAGCCGGGACAGCAGGGAGCGGGCGCCGGCCTCCCAGTTCTGGACGAAGGGGCGGAAGCCGTCGGGGTCGAAGAGGCCGCGCATCGCGTTGAAGGGCGGCACCAGGGCCGCGGGGTTCGCGACCACGAGGGGGAGCAGGCGCATCCCGGCGCCGTTCATGGTGACCACGTCGTAGGCGCGGTTCATCACGACCATGGGGTAGGGCTCCTGCTGGGCGAGCATGCGGTCCAGGGCGGCGCGCACGCCGGGCGCTTCGATGGCGTGGAGCGGCGGCTCTTCGAACGCCGGCGGGAACTCGGCCGCGCGCAGCAAGTGGTTCTGTTCCCGCAGGGGCAGGTCCAGGGTCGCGCCCAGGCGCAGGACCATGGACTCCGAGGGGCGGGCGCGCCCCGTCTCCAGGAAGCTGACGTGCCGGGACGAGACGTCGGCGGCCAGGGCGAGATCGAGCTGCGACAGGCCGCGCCGGCCCCGCCAGTACTTGAGCAGGGCGGGGAAGAGCTGGGGGCGTTCGGGTCGCGTGGTCATGGGCTCAGTCTCTCTTGGCGGCGGTCGGCTACTGTGGAGGCCTCGAAAGGGTCCCGATGGAGCGTGGAGTTCGTTTGCTGATGTTCGTCGGGGCCTGGTTGCTGGTGGCTTGTCCGCCGTCGGTCGATCCCTGCGAGGGCTGCCCCGAGCCGACTCCCGAGCCGACTCCCGAGCCGACCCCCGAACCCACCCCGACCCCGACCCCCACCCCCGAGCCCTGCGACTGCGACGACGGCGAGTTCTGCAACGGCGTCGAGACCTGCAACGACGACGGCGCCTGCGTCCCCGGCACCCCGCCCGTCGCCCCCGACTCCGGCGACCCCTGCCTGCTCCCCGGCGAGTGCAACGAGGCCACCGACGCCTTCGACCCGCTCCCCAATGACGTCGATCCGCTCTGCGCGCCGACCGTTGCGGTTCCCACCGTCGACGTCGGCGACTACGCGTTCTGGAACTGGCCCGGCAACCACCGCCCCGTCGAGACCTGGCCCGTCGTCGAGCCCGTCATGCACTTCCTCACCGGGCACTACGGCCTCGCCTTCGACGAGTCGACGGGAGAGCTGCTGCGCCTGGGCGCCTTCACCGATGGCCTGACCGCGGCCGAAGCCGCCCTGCGTCCCAACACCGACATCGAACAGTTGACCGCCGCGACCCTCCGGTTCGAAGCCGGCGACGCAACCGCCACCTCGTTCCAGGGCACCACGCCCGACGCCACGGACCGCGTCCAGATGATCGACGGCGGTCGCTTCATGAACCGGGTGCGGGTGCCGACCGTGGGCTACTCGAACCCAGCGATCACCGGCGAAGTCCAGATCGCGTCCATGCCCCGCCACGTCGTCTTCTCCCAGGTCGTCCAGGGAGCGGCCGACGCGCGGATCGTGCTGGGCGGCGAGCTGCTCGCGGCCTTCCCGACGGTCACCTGGTTCGTCGCCGACCGCGCGCTCACGCTGACCGACGACCAGGGGGACGGCTGGCTGTTTGCCGTCCACCCGGAGCCCGAGACGGCCTCGACGCTGACCTGGGCCGACGGCGAACTGACGGCGGAGCGAGCCTGGGCGGGCACGCCGTCGGACGAGCTGACGGTCAGCCTCCTTGCCGCGCCAGTCTCCGCGCTGGGTGCCGCGGAACACGCGCTGTACGCCAGCCCAACCGGCGCCGTCGAGATCCTGGGCACGCTGCTCGATCACACCGGCGCGGTCGTCGGCACCACGCCCCCCGCCGTGTGGGACTCCATGCTGGGGGCCTTCCGCGTCCCGCTGGCCACGCTCCAGAACGCCGGCGGGCCCGGTGGTCCGGACTGGGAGGATCCGGCCTTCCACCACTGGCATGGGCGGCAGCTCCTGCACGTCGACACCGGCGGGCTGGGCCCCGTGTCTGTGCCCCTCGCGCTGCACGGCACGGACCGGGTGTCCTGGTACGTGGTGGGCGGCGTGCCGAGCCTGCGCGACGAGGCCGGCGAACCCACGGGCCTGCCGCTCCAGATCAGCAAGAACTGGCACGGCGAGTACTGGTACCACTTCTATTCGCAGCCCACGTTCCACTCGGGCGGGCCCGAGACCTACGAGTTCACGGTGGCCTCGTCGAAGTGGGGTTCGGCCCACGCGGCGTCCCACGCGCAGCTCAGCCTCGTCGGCTGGGGCGAAGCCGGCGGGCACTGGGACGAGTCGGCCATCGGCGCGTTCGGCGAGAGCGTCACCTACGACCCGGACGTGACGCTGGGGCGCGCCATGGTGGACGACGTCCGGCCGGTGCTCGTGCAGTCCGACCAGCGCTGGGGGTGGACCGGCAACGTCGGCGGCGCCGACTTCCTGCGCTACCGCACCGACGCCGAGCCGTACTGGGAGCGCCGGCTCGCCCGCGTCCGCAGTCAGTACGCCGCGCCGGGCCCGAACCTCACCGACGTCGTCTACTCGGGCGTGACCACCGACGGCCGGATCCAGGCCGAGATCCGCGTGCAGATGGGGGCCAGCGACGACGTCGTCCGGGTCCACTACCACCTCGACTACACCTTCCTCGACGACGTCGCCTACGACCGCCTCGCGTTCTTCCAGGTGGCCGCTGACAACTACGGCGACAACGGCTTCGCGCGGTACGCGGCAGGGAACGCGGCCGGGGTTCTGCTGGACGAGCCCGTGCCCGACCACGGCACCACGGGCTACGCGGCCGACGAGGACCGCGGAATCCCCATCGAGGGAGACGCTCCCTGGGTCTTCCTCTACGACAACCAGCGGGACTGGGACTCGCTGCCCGAGCACTACGCCGACGTCGGCTTCGTGGTGCGGGAGTTCGAGGCGCACGTCGGCGACGGCGTGATCACGACGCCCCACATCAACCTCCACCAGACGAACAACGGCGGCTCGCAGATCGGCTTCGAGCTGGGGCTCCCGCACGAAGACGGCTCGCCGTGGTGCGGCGCCCCATGCGGCGGCGAGACGCGGTTTGTGCCCGCGGGCAGCACGGTGTCGGCGACGATCGAGTACGTGGTCCCGCCCGCCGACAAGAGCCGCTACTTCGGCGCGGGGCCGTGGCTGGTAGACCTGCCGGCCGAGGACTACCGGACGCCGCAGATGGCCGTGGCCCTGGCGAACGGCAACGACCGCGCGGTTGAGGTCCACCAGGGAACGCTGGTGCGGCTGCACCCCGTGGAGATCACCGCGGAGCCGGGACCCGTCGCCGCCGAGTTCACGCTGACCGGCGGGATCGGCCACACACCGCTGAGCTTTCACGGGCTCAACCGCCACGACGGCTGGGCCCTGGAGGTCCAGGACCTGGACGGGTGGACGCCGATCGATCAGTCGGTGCACGGCAACGACTTCTGGCAGGCGACGCAGCGGCCCGACGACGGGACCTGGACGCTGACGTGGACCGTGCCCCACGCGGGGACGGCGCGGTACCGGCTGGCCTGGGGTCCGTAGAGCACGACTCCAGGGTGGGGACGTCGCCGACGGGACGCGATTACCTGGGGAGGTAATTGCTGGGTTCGTCGGGCCGTCGCACCCTTGCGTCACAACGGAGGACGCGATGACCTGGTGGACCCGAGAGCCCGACCAATGGATCGAACTGGCCGACTGCACGCTGCCGTACTGGCGCGAAGGCACGGGGCCCGACGTCGTGTTCGTGCACGGCTGGCCCCTGGACTCGCGCACCTGGCGGGACACGGTCGCCGTCCTGAAGGACCGCTTCACCTGCCACCTCATCGACCTGCCGGGCACGGGGCAGTCGAAGTTCACGAAAGCGACCCGCGCGGGCCTGCGGGAGAACGCCGATGCGCTGGGTCAGGTGATCGACCAGCTGGGCCTCGATTCGTACGCGCTGGTCGCCCACGACTCGGGCGGGGTGTTCACGCGGCTGCAGGCGGCGAGGGAGCCCGACAAGGTCTGGGGGATGGTGCTCGGGAACACGGAGATCCCCGGCCACACGCCGTGGATGCTGACGCTGCTGGTCGCGGCGATGCGGCTGCCGGGCCGGAAGGCGTCGATGCGGCTGATGTTGGGCAGCAAGCTCCTGCGTCGCCTCCCGTTCGCGTTCGGCGGGGCGTTCGACGACGTGGGCTACGCCGACGCGGGGGCGTTCTACGAGGCGTTCATTCAGCCCTTGCTGGAGTCGGACCAGGCCTTCGCCGGCCAGCAGCTGCTGGCCGCCGGGCTGGACCCCAGGGTGCTGGCCGAGCTGAAGCCCGCGCACGCGGCCATCAAGGCGCCGGTGCAGCTGCTGTGGGGCAAGGACGACCCCTGGTTCCCCCTGGACCACGCGCGCTCGATGGCCGAGCAGTTCGGCGGCGAAGTCGAGGTCACGCCCATGGCCGGCAAGCTCTTCGTGCACGAAGAGCACAGCCAGGCGTGGGCGACGGCGGCGGGCGAGTTCCTGGCGCGGGCGGCGGGGGTCTGAGGGCCAGCAGCGCGTGGTGCGTAGCCGAGGGGCTGCGGATCACTCGACCGTGATCTCCACCTCGACCTCGTAGCCCACCAGGTTGATCGAGCCCGTGATCGCCGCGCTGCTGGACACCAGGTCCGAGCAGTTGAAGCCCGCGTGCAGCGCGAAGTCGGTTCCGGCCGGGAGCGTCCCCAGCCACAGCGGCTCGCCGTCCTCGCCGTCGAACGGCTGGTCCGAGTAGGTCAGCACGCTCAGGCCGTTGACGTTGCCGCCCTGGGCGACTGAGAAGTCGAGGTCCTCGTCGGTGGGGTTGCGCAGCGTCAGCTGCCCCAGGGGGTGGGGGCAGGGGTCCCCGGGGCCGTGGGTGATGGCGGCCAGGACCTCGGAGTCGTCGGCCCAGGCGCCTTCGGGCGTGTCGTCGTCGTCCCCCGCCGAGTCGTTGTCGTCGCCGCTGCCTCCGCGCCCCGGAGAGCAGGCGAACAGCAGCAGGGCGAGCAGGATGAGCGATCGGGACATGGGGCTCCTCCGGGGGCATGACGCCCACGCCGCGAACCCTACCGTTGCCCCTGGCCCTCCGCTCAGCCCTTGCTGATCTGCGTGCAGCGGTAGTCGTAGCGGACGGTGGTGTCGTCGCTCAGGTCGGCCTTGGGGCCCGCCTCCAGCGTGACCTCCAGGTAGTCGCCGACGACGACCTCGATGGAGTGCAGGAACGGGAAGAACGCCTGCTGCCAGTGGGTGGCGGGGGCCTCGGGGGCCGTGTTGATGGCGCCGCCGCCGCCCAGGTCCGCCTCGAACCAGCCGGCCAGGCCGTGCAGGGTGCCGGGGCGCTGGATGGGGAACAGCAGCTTGCGGGCGAGGGTGTCGCCGTCGACGGCGCGCAAGTCGAGGTCGGCGAGGCACTGGCGCGGGGCGAGCAGGTCGCCCTCGGTGAAGGTGACCAGGCTCATGCGCCCTCGCTGCTGGTCCAGGGCCGGGGAGTAGTCGAACCCGGCGACGTCGTGCCAGAAGTCCACCCGCTCGTGGCCGTCGGGGCTCTGGACGGGGGCCAGCCAGGGGCGGATCCGCTCGGGGACCATGCGCCCATCGGGCTTGAGGAAGCGGTCCCGCGCGTCGGCCGTGAACGCGAGGGTGTTTTCGTCGATGCCGAAGCTGCCCAGCGTCTCGGACACCAGGACGTCGGCGCGCTCGGGCAGGAACATCTCCTTGGAGTTGCCGTGCAGGAAGACCACGCGCTCGGTCAGGCCGTTGTGCTCGACCACCGCCCGCGCCAGCTCGATGGAGTCGGCCTTCTCGATCGCGTAGACCCGAGCCGCGCCGGCGCGCAGGGCCATCAGCGTCAGCAGCCCGAGCCCCGCCCCCAGGTCGACCACGACGTCGCCGGGCTGGACGGCCTGCGCGATGGCGCGGGCGTAGGCGTCGACGCGGACGCGGTCCGACATCATCTCGTAGTAGTCGTCGAAGAGCGTCAGGGTCTTGCGTTGCTTCGCCATGACGGGACGGTAGGGGAGGGCCCGCGTCGTCGCCATCGCGCCAGCCCGCGACGGAGGCGGTTCGCTCTAGGCCTTCTTCTTCGGCTTCTTCGGCTTCTTCGTGGGTTTCGGCTTCAGCGCTCGCGCGTTCACCATCATCTGTTCCCAGAGTGGCAGGAGCCGCGATTCGTCGGCCAGGATCTCCGCGGGTACGCCCACGTAGTCCTTCATCACGGTGTTGTAGGAGATGACGACGGCGTCGGGCCACTGCTCCAGGAAGGCTGCGCGCTCTGCCTTGCTGAGCCGGAGCGCGAGCGTCGGGCCGTCCCCCAGGAAGCCGATCATGTTCCCGTTGATGGACGTGTACTTGTTCTTGGCGCCCTTGAGCTGGATGTCCGGCTCCCGGTCGATCAGCTCCCCGAAGAGCGTCAGCAGTTCGTCGTAGGTCATCGCAGCTCGACTCCATGGGCGGCCGGCGCGAGCGCGAACCGCATGCCCCACTGCGCGTGTCGGCCGTGGGCGAGGGACTTGGCCCGAAGGCGGCTCGCAAAGTTCGTCCGGCGCTTCATGGTCTCTCCCCTGCGGCAGAGCATCGCACACGCCCCGCGAGCCCCTGGCCAATGGCCTTCGCCGGCCTCACCGTGGTCCCTCGCGCGGCCGCCTACTTCGCCAGCGCTTCCTCGACCGTCACGGGCGTCGTGATCCGCCCGGTGGCGAACTCCTCGATGCCGGGCATCGCCCGCACGTCCATCGACGCCTTGCGCGCGTCCACCCGGAGCTCCCGTCGGTTCCAAGGGTAGGTGCGCAGCCCAATCTCCGAATCGAATCCCGCCGTTCGACAGCCGCGAGCCGCGGGTGCGCCGCTGGCCACAACTCGAGTTCGGCAGAGTGCGGGTTGTCGGACCCATGCGCCGGCGGTCACGGGCTGTAGACCAGCTCCACGCAGTAGGTGAGCCCCGTCGGGTTCGAGTAGACGGTGCCGCCGGTCATCGAGGTGTTGAACAGCGTGAACTGCAGGGAGTTGTTCCCCGGGCTCAAGGCCGACGTCAGGTCGAGCGTGTGGACGAACTCGAAATGACCGGGCTCCTGCGGGAGCGGAAGCGATGAGTACACGCCGGTTGACAGGCCGCTCCCGTCGAACGCCGTCACGTTTATGTTGTCGTCCATCGCGAAGAGCAGGGTGGCGGAGACCAGCGGCGTCCCCAGGGCGACCGGGAAGTCGACGTAGAGCAGCTGCCCTCCCCCGCCCCGCGGCGACTGCGAGAACGTCCCTTCGGACCTCCACTGCGCCCCCATCGACGCCAGGTCCTCCGTCCACTCGGGGTGCACCCAGGCAGGCACGGTCGGGATCCCCGGGTTCTTGAGCAGCGGGAACTGCGGGTCGCCCGAGCAGATCAGCTGCACGGCCCCGCCGACGCAGTCCGCGACGCCGTCGCCATCGGAGTCGCCGTAGTCCTCGTCGACCGCGCCGTCGCAGTCGTTGTCGGCGCCGTCGCAGAACTCCGCAAACCCCGGCCCCGTGAATTCGTCGCTGTCGTCGCAGTCGTCGTCGGGCGTCCCGAACGTGAGGTCCGGCCCGCACGTCGTCACCCCGTCCATGTCGAGGTCGAAGTCCTCATCGATCAGCGCGTCGCAGTCCTCGTCGACGGCGTCGCAGGTCTCCGTCGCCCCCGGGAAGACCGTGGCGTCGGTGTCGTTGCAGTCGCCCAGCGAGCAGATCCCGAAGCCGTCGCCGTCGACGTCTCCATCGGCCCCCACCAACGGCACGTCGAACACCGTGAGTCCGGGCACCTCGCCGGTGCACACGATCAGGCCCTGCAGCTCCGCGCCGGTCATGTCGACCTGGAAGGTCGCGACGCCGAGCGCCGCGGGGTCGTACTGGATCAACAGCCGGGCGTCGTCGACCGCCGGGCCGAACCGCCCGTGGTAGGTCGCCGTCTGGCCGTTGACGCTGACCCAGTCCGAGCCCCCCTCGAGGCTGCGGTTGAAGTTGCCGCCGTTGGGGTGGGGAGCGGACACCGTGCCCAGCGGCGCGAAGACCCCGTCCAGCGCCGGCATCACCACTTCGGGATTCGACGCGTCGTAGGCCCAGCCCAGGATCGTGACGCCGGGGGGAAAGGTCATCTGCGCATGGACGGTGCGGGCGATCGTCGCCCCGCCATGGAACGACCGGACCAGAACCGACTGCACATTGGCGGTCGAGCTGCCGGGAACGCTGACGCCAGCGATCGAGTCCTGGACCAGGTCGTAGCCGCTGAGGTCGACCGACGACAGGTGGTTCTCCAGGTGCAGGATCAAGTCGCCGAACGAACCGGTCTGGTTGTCGGCGAAGAGCAGCGGTGGAGGCGACGCCGGACAGACGACCGGGACGATCGGCCCGCCGCCGTCGATGACCCCGTCGCAGTCGTTGTCGACGGCATCGCACAGCTCCGGGGCGCCGGGGTAGACGGCGGCGTTGCGGTCGTCGCAGTCGATCAGCGCGCCGAACCCGTCGCCGTCGCTGTCCACTCCGTCGGTGCTGGTGACGGGGGCCGGGTCCAGGAAGTCCGGAATCCCGTCGCCGTCGCTGTCCCCGATCCCTTCGTCGGCGTCGGGCACGCCGTCCCCATCGGAGTCCAGGTCCTCGAAGTCGGGCAGGCCGTCGCCGTCGGTGTCCTCGGTGCCCTCGACCGAGTCGGGGATCCCGTCGCCGTCGGTGTCGTCGCCCAGCCCGTCGCCGTCGAACCCGTCCACGCCATCGGGGATGCCGTCGTTGTCCGAGTCGGGGTCCAGCACGTCGGGGATGCCGTCGCCGTCGCTGTCGCCGAGGCCCTCGTCGCCGTCGGGGAGCCCATCGCCATCCGAGTCGGGGTCCTGGACATCGGGGATGCCGTCCCCGTCGCTGTCGATGCTGGATTCGTCGCTGTCGGGCAGCCCGTCGCCGTCGCTGTCGGCGTCCAGGTAGTCGGGGGTGCCGTCGCCGTCGGTGTCGCCGTCGCCCTCGAACACGTCGGCGATGCCATCCCCGTCCGAGTCGTCGTCCAGGTAGTTCGGGATCCCGTCGCCGTCCAGATCCGCGTCCCCTTCGTCCGCGTCGGGGATGCCGTCGCCGTCCGAGTCGTCGTCGGACGCGTTGGGGATGCCGTCTCCATCCACGTCGCCCAGCCCCTCGTCGGCGTCGTCGATCCCGTCGCCGTCCGTGTCCGGGTCCGAGTCGCCGGGCAGGCCGTCGCCGTCGATGTCGCCGTCCTCCAGGTGGTCGGGGATGCCGTCCCCATCGGTGTCGACCGGGCCCCCCGGGGGGATGTCGTCGTCGTCGACGAAGTTGGGGATGCCGTCGCCGTCCACGTCGCCCAGCCCCTCCTCGGAGTCGGGCACTCCGTCGTTGTCGCTGTCTGTGTCCAGGGCGTTGGGGGTGCCGTCGCCGTCCGCGTCGCCGGAGCCTTCCTGTTCGTCCGACAGGCCGTCGCCGTCGCTGTCGACCCACGGATCCAGGTCGGCGGCGTCGGGGATGCCGTCGTTGTCCGAGTCGTTGTCCTCGAAGTCGGCGAGTCCGTCGCCGTCGCTGTCGCCGTCGCCCTCCAGGGCGTCGGGCACCCCGTCGCCGTCGGAGTCGGGGTCCAGGAAGTCGGGCAGCCCGTCGCCGTCGGTGTCGTCGCTGCCCTCGACCGAGTCCGGGATGCCGTCGCCGTCGGAGTCGTCGTCGGAGTCGTTGGGGACGCCGTCGCCGTCGGGATCGCCGTTGCCCTCGGCCTCGTCGGGGATGCCGTCGCCGTCGGCGTCGGGAGCGCTGGGGTCCGGGGTGTCGTCGTCGGGGTCCAGGAACGCCGGGATGCCGTCCCCGTCGGGGTCGGCCAGCCGCTCGACCTCGTCGGCGAGTCCGTCGCCGTCGCTGTCGAGGTCCAGGAAGTTCGGAATGCCATCGCCGTCCGCGTCGCCCGCGCCTTCGGTCGCGTCGGGGATCCGGTCGTCGTCGGAGTCGACGTCGAGCCAGTTGGGGAACCCGTCGCCGTCGGCGTCGTCGCCGCCTTCGACCGCATTCGGGATGCCGTCCCCGTCGGTGTCGACGGGGTCGACGTCGTCGGTCAAGCCGTCCCCGTCCGAGTCGGTGTCCAGGTAGTCGGGGGTGCCGTCGCCGTCCGTGTCCAGGTCGCCCTCGCCGAAGTCGGGCACGCCGTCGCCATCGGAGTCGGGGTCCAGGAAGTTGGGCTGGCTGTCGCCGTCGGAGTCGCCGATGCCCTCGACGGAGTCCGTGATGCCGTCGCCGTCGGAGTCCAGATCGCCGGTGTTGGGCAGACCGTCGCCGTCGAAGTCGCCGGTGCCCTCGGTGACGTCGGGGATGCCGTCGCCGTCGGAGTCGAGGGCGTTGGGGTCGGGGGTGTTGTTGTCGGGGTCGAGGTAGTCGGGGATCAGGTCGTCGTCGGCGTCGCCGGTGCCCTCGTCGGCGTCGGGGGTGCCGTCGTTGTCGGAGTCCAGGTCCAGCGCGTTGGGCTCGCCGTCGCCGTCGGCGTCGCCGTAGCCCTCAACGGCGTCGGGGATGCCGTCGTCGTCCGCGTCCGTGTCCAGGAAGTTGCCGTCGCCGTCGCTGTCGAAGTCGTCGGCGGTTTCCAGGGCGTCGTCGAAGCCGTCGCCGTCGGAGTCCTCGTCCTCGAAGTTGGGGATGCCGTCACCGTCGGGGTCTCCATCGCCCTCGTCGCCGTTGGAGATGCCGTCGCCGTCGGCGTCGCCGGACGGGTCGAAGGTCGCGTCGTCGTCGTCCGCGGCGTCGTCGTCGTCCGCGGCGTCGTCGTCGTCCGTCGCGTCGTCGTCGTTTGCCGCGTCGTCGTCGTCCGCGTCGTCGTCGTCGTCGGGGTCGAGATCGACGGGGTCGACGGGGTCGACGGGGTCGGTGGTTCCGCAGCCGGCGCACCCGCTAAGAAGCACCAGGACCAGGAGGACGACCAGGTTCATCTCGAACACGCGCATGGACAATGGCTCCGTCTCGGGCCCCTCGCCCGGTGCGCCGTACTTTAGTTCAGCCTCGGGGGGCGGAGCATCTGGGCTGAGGCGGCGGATAATTCTTCGCTGAGGCCAGACGGGCCGGCAGCGGGGCCGCCAGTGCGGTCCGTCCACGGACCTTGGTCAGTCCCTGCCGCAACAGTCGCCGAGTGGCAGAGCGGCTCGTCCGCATTCCCGTCGCCGGCGAGATCCATCCGCCGCCGGCCGCGGGCATTTGTGACCCCGTTGTGACAGGGGCCCTGCGAGGGTCAGGTGGGTATGATTCAGGACGCTCCGGCTCCGGTTCGTTGCGCGGTCGGGAGCCCACGTCCCCTGGGAGACCCGATGCTTCGCCTGTGGCTGGTGCTGCTGACGTTCGCGCTGACCCCGGCGTTCGCCGCGGCTCAGCCCGTTGACGATCAGGCCGATTCCCGGGCGCGTGAGATCTTCGTCAACGGCGTCGAGCTGTACGAGGAAGGCCGGTACGACCTCGCGATCGAGGCGTTCCAGGAGGCCTACCGACTGAGCCGGCGGCCGGACCTGCTGTTCAACATCGCCAACACGTTCGAGAAGCTCGACCAGCTGCCGGAAGCCATCGACGCGCTGCAGCGCTACCGCGTCTACGCCCGGCCCGAGGAGCGCGCCGACATCACCGAGCGCATCCGCGGGTGGGAGCGGGAGCTGGCGAGCCGGCGGACCGGCGAGCCCATCGTGATCGAGGACGAACCGGCGGACGGGCTCGCCGAGGAGCCGGCCGACGAGCCCACCGAGGAGCCGGCCGACGAGCCCACCGAGGAGCCCGCGGATCCATTCGGCGGACGGCGCGACGCCCCGGCGCCCCGCTCGCCGGCGGTGAACCCCGCGGGGCCGGTGCTGATCGGCGCGGGCTCGCTGGCCGCGGGGGCCTTCGGCGCTGTCGCCGGCGTGACGTGGGGCCAGGCCCGGGACGCGCGGACCCTGAACGACCAGGCGGGCTGGGAGGCTGTGCGCCCCCTGAACAACGCGTCGCTGGTGGCCCTCGGCGTCGGCGCCGCCACCGCGTTGGCCGGCGTGGCCGTCTCGCTCGTCGATGCGACGAGGCGCGGCGGGAGCGTCGCCGCCGCGCCGTGGGCGACCTTCGACGGGCAGACCGCGGTCGTCGGCGTCGTGATCGTCGGGGGGGCCGGCCGATGAGGTGGCTCCTGCTGCTGCTGCTGATCGCCGGCTGCGTGGGCCCGTGGGACCCGGCGTGGAACCGTGACGACGACGACGCCACGGCCGACGACGACGACGCGGCTGACGACGACGACGCGGCCGACGACGACGACGGTGCTGACGACGACGACGCGGCCGACGACGACGATGCAGCCGACGACGACGACGCGACCGACGACGACGACGACGACGCGACCCCGCCGGCCGAGTCCCCCGCCCTGGGCAACTGCGACGACGGCGCGGACAACGACCATGACGGCGCCTTCGACTGCGACGACCCCGACTGCGCCGCCGACCCTGCCTGCGCGGGCGACGACGACGACGCGGGCGACGACGACGACGCGGGCGACGACGACGACGCGGC
>Ga0055584_100005312_pt1 | contig 12626 bp, 9 predicted proteins | sample OSDHelmetaG_FD_58716 | JGI IMG/M metagenome (GOLD analysis project Ga0055584, IMG submission 58716) | Pelagic marine sediment microbial communities from the LTER site Helgoland, North Sea, for post-phytoplankton bloom and carbon turnover... | ecosystem: Environmental > Aquatic > Marine >... | reverse complement strand
TCGCCGCCGCCGGAGGCGCGGCGAGCTGGCCCGCGTACGGCTGGTTGGCGCTGCCGGTCGCCAACGCCGCGATGCTGGTGGTGGTCCTCAGCGCCTGGCGGCCGAAGCACCTGACCGGGGAGCCCGCCTGGCGCCGGGAGCCGTGAGGCGCGTCGTAGTCCGGCGGCCGGGCGGGTGGGACCGCTTGGAGCTGGAGGAGACTCCATCCGCGCCCGGGGCCGACGGGGACGTTCGGGTCGCGGTGTCCGCGTGCGGGGTCAACTTCGCCGACGTCGCCGTGCGGCTGGGGCTCTACGCGTCGGCCAAGGAGTACGTGGGTTGGCCCATCACCCCGGGCTTCGACTTCGCGGGGACGGTGGTGGAGGGCGGCGGCGGCTGGGCGCCGGGCGACCGCGTCTTCGGCGTCACGCGCTTCGGCGGCTACGCCAGCGAGGTCATCGTGCCCCCGGGGCAGCTGTTGGCGACTCCCGACGGTTGGTCCGACGAGCGCGCCGCCGCCTTCCCCACCGTCCACCTCACCGCCTGGTACGCGCTGCACGAGCTGGGGGCGGCCCGGCCGGGGCAGACGGCTCTGGTCCACTCCGCCGCCGGGGGGGTCGGCACCGCGCTGCTGCACCTCTGCCGCCACGCCGGAGTCCAGGCCGTGGGGGTGGTGCGGGGCGAGCACAAGGTCGCCTCGGTGGAGGCCGCCGGGGCCATCGCCATCGACAAGGGAGCGGGGTCCCTGTGGCCGGCCGTCGACGCCGCCGCCGACGGGTTCGACCTCGTCTTCGACGCCAACGGCATCGAGACCGTGGCCGGCGGGCTGGCCCGGTTGAAGCCCCGCGGGCGCCTGGTGGTGTACGGGTCGGCGACGATGCTGAAGCGCGGCAGCGGCCGGATCTCGTGGCCGTCGCTGGCCTGGCGCTGGCTGCGCCGCCCCCGCATCGACCCCATGGAGCTGACCACCGACAACCGATCGGTGCTCGGCTTCAACCTGAGCTTCTTGTTCGCCGAAGCCGAGCTGCTGCAGCGGGCGATGGCGACCCTGCTGGGGCTGGATCTCCCCGAGCCCCCGATCCAGACCTACCCCCTGGACCGCGTCGCCGACGCGCACCGCGACCTGGAGTCGGGCACGACCGTCGGCAAGCTCGTGCTGCTGCCCTGAGCCCCCCTCAGAACTGAGCGGGGATCGCGCCGGACTCGATGTCGGTGACGTACTCGTCGACCTCGTCGCGCACTTCGCGGGCCATGAGGTACATGCCGGCGAGGTTCGGGATGGCCAGGATGAAGAGCATCGCGTCGCTCAAGTCGACGACGGCGCCCAGGTCCATGGTGCAGCCCAGGACGATGACGAGGCAGAAGAAGCCCTTGAAGGCCAGCTCCTTGCCCGCGCCCGAACCGAAGACGTACGTGAAGCCCTTGAGCCCGTAGTACGACCACGTGATGGCCGTACTGAAGGCGAACAGGTTCACCGCGATGGCGAGGATGATGGGCCCGAAGGAGAAGGCCGACTCGAACGCCTGGCTCGTCAGCGTGACGCCGGCGATGCCCTGGGACGCGAGGCCCGGCTCGTAGACCGTCGTCGTGATGATGAGGCTCGTCATCGTGCAGATGACGATCGTGTCGATGAAGGGCTCCAGCATCGCGACCAGGCCCTCGGTGGCCGGCCGGTCCGTCTTGACCGCCGAGTGGGCGATGGCCGCCGAGCCGAGGCCCGCCTCGTTGGAGAACGCCGCGCGGCGGAAGCCCTGGATGATGGCGCCGATGATGCCGCCGGACACCGCTTCGGGGGAGAAGGCACCGCCGATGATCGCGCCGATGGCGCCGGGGATCTCGCCGATGTTCATCGCCAGAATGATCGTGCCGGACACCAGGTAGAGCACCGCCATGCCGGGGACCAGCTTGTCGGTGACGCGGGCAATGCCCTTGATGCCACCGATGATGACCACGCCCACCGCCGCGGCGAGGATGAGGCCGAACAGCCAGCCCTTGTCGGCGAAGAACGAGGCGTCGCCGCCCGAGACCGACACGAACATCGCGTAGGCCTGGTTGGCCTGGAAGAGGTTCCCGCCGCCGAGGCAGGCCATGATGATCGCGAGCCCGTAGAAGGTGCCCAGGGTCTTGCCCAGGGGGCCATAGCCGCGCTGGGTGAGGCCCTTCGCGAGGTAGTACATGGGGCCGCCGGAGACCGTGCCGTCGGGGGCAGTCTCCCGGTACTTCACCGCCAGCGTGCACTCGGCGAGCTTGCTGCTCATGCCCAGGATGCCCGCCAGGATCATCCAGAAGGTCGCGCCCGGCCCGCCCAGGCTGATGGCCACCGCCACGCCGGCGATGTTGCCGAGCCCCACGGTTCCCGACAGCGCCGTGGCGAGGGCCTGGAAGTGGCTCACCTCACCGGGGTCGTTGGGGTTGTCGTAGCGGCCCCGCACCAGGTCGATGGCGAGGCGGAAGTACCGGAACGGCAGGAACCGCAGATAGAACGTGAAGAACAGGCCGCCGAAGATCAGCCAGACCACGATCAGCGGCAGCTTGACGTCGTCGCTGGGGTCCGCCGGGTCGCCTTCCGACACCGTGATCGACACGAACACGACGCTGCTGACCGCCGACGCGACGGGGCCGATGGCTGCGTTCAGCGCGTCGTCGATGCCCTTCTTGGGGGCCGGTGCGGCTTCCTCGCCCAGCTCCGCGGACTCCACCTGGGCGATGCCGTCGAGCTCGTCGGGGCTCGACGGAGACTCCCCAAACGCGGACAGGGGAAGCAGGACGGCCACAACAAGGCAGAGCAACGTGCGCATACAGGGGTCTCCGGGAAGGCGGAAGGATACCGATGGCGGGGGTGCTCGCCCAGGGCGGCTCTGATAGATCCAGTCTGTGATTCCCCGGTCGCTCATCTCCCGCACCGCCCTGCCCGGCCTCGTCGGCCTTTTGTGGTGTGCGCTGGCCTGGGTCGTGGTCACGGGCACCACCTGGTGGCTTCTGCCCCTGTGCCTCGCAACGCTCGTGACCGCCTGCGTCCTGGCGGCCCTGGCGCCCGAGTACCAGCTGTACGCCCCGGTCCGGCTCCACGGCCCGCGCGACGGCACCGCGGTCGCCCTGACGTTCGACGACGGCCCGGACCCCGAGCACACGCCGGCCATCCTCGACGCCCTGGAAGCGGCGGGCGCGCGGGGGACCTTCTTCGTGGTCGGCGAGCGGGCCCAGGCGCACCCCGAGCTCGTGCGCGAGTTGGTCGAGCGCGGCCACCAGGTCGCCAACCACAGCCACCGCCACCGCTGGTGGGAGTCCCTGTTCTTCCTGCCTGCGGCCGAGCGGGATCTGAGCCGCGCGAGCGACGCGATCGAAGCGGCGGCGGGGGTTCGACCGGCGCTGTTCCGCCCCCCCATCGGCATGCTGACGCCGGAGCTCTGGGTCGCCAGCCGGCGGCACGGCATGGACGTCGCCGGCTGGACCGTTCGTCCCTACGACGGCCGCGTCCGGGATCCGGCGGAGATCACCCGGCGGGTCACGTCCGCCCAGGGTCCCGGCGACGTGGTCCTGCTCCACGACACCGCCGGCCGCGACGGCAGCCCTCCGCCCGCCCGCGACGCGTTGCCCGCCATCCTGTCCGACCTGACCGAGCGGGGCCTGCAGGCGGTGACGCTGTCGGATCTCTGGGGGGTGCCCGCCTACCGGGACGGCTCGGTTCCCCCGCGGGAGCCGGTCACGCGCCTCACCTACGCCGTCAACGCCACGTTCCTGGCGCTCTGGGTCGCCGCGGTCGCCCTGCGCTGAGGCCCGCCGCGGTCAGGGCGCCCGGCCCACGACCGCCCCGTGCACGCCGCCGCCCCGCGACGCCGTCACGATGAGGGACGGCCCGTCGCTCAGCCGCAGCACCGCCAACGCCGCCCGCAGCGCCGCGTCGCCGCCCCATCGGCCGGTTCGCGGCCCGATGTCGTGCTCCGCCATCCCGGCGAACGCCCCGACGAGGGCCTCCGACGGAAAGACCTGCCGGCAGACGACGCCCGCGTCGGCCTGAACGCGCTCGAGGAGGTCGGCCAGGATGTCGGGGTCCGCGCCGCCCACGAATGCCGAGCGTCGGTGGGGGTCGAAGGCAGACCAGGCCGCGAGCAGGGCGGGCTCGCCGCGCCGGGGCTCGCCGAGCACCAGCAGCGCCGCCCCCTCCGCCGGGTGCCGACCCTCCAGCCCACGCGCCTGGAGCCGCCGCCGCACCTCCCCGCAGTCCTCGACGGCGCCGACGACCGCCGTCCGCCCCGCCGCGACCTCGTCCAGCCCCCACTCCAGAGCGCCGTGGGCGCCGCCTTCGTGGCCCGTGAACGTCAGGCTCGGCCCCGTCCACCCGCGCAGCAGACCCAGGTGCCCGGCGGCGGCGTTGGGCACGAGGTTGGGGAAGTCGAAGGGCTGCACCGCCCGGGGCCCGTCGGTGCCCAGGCGACCCAGGAACTCGTAGCTCGTCTCGGCGCAGCCCAGGTCGGTGCCCAGCCCCAGGGACACCGGGCCCGGAGGCGGGGCCTCCATGGCCGAGGCGGCGGCGGCCACGAGCTTGCCCACCCGGTCCAGGCGACGCACGAGGGCGCCGTGCCGGGGGTAGCTGCGGCGCAGCTTGATGCGGCCGATGGAGTCGGAGTCCCGGTGGGTGCCCGCGGCCCACGCCGCGCCGACGGCGTCGGCCCCGACGCCCAGGGGACACGCGATGCCCACGGCGTGGATGCCCGCGATCACAGGGCCTCCGGGTGAGCCAGTACGAGGCAGGCGTCGTTGCCGCCAAACGCAAAGGACGTGCTCAGCGCCACGCCCACCGCCGCCGGCCGGGCGGTGGGCACGACGTCCAGGTCGATCTCGGGGTCCGCCGCGGCCCAGCCAGCGGTCGGGGGCAGGAACCCTCCCGTCAGGGCCGCCACCGTGGCGGCTGCTTCGACCGCGCCGGCCGCGCCGAGGAGGTGCCCGATCTGGGACTTCGTCGACGACGCGGGGGGGGGCTGCCCGAACACCGCGTGCAGCGCTCGGGCCTCGGCCACGTCGTTGGCCGGCGTCGCCGTGCCGTGGGCGTTGACGTAGTCCACGGCCGACGCCGGCAGCCCCGCATCGGCCAGGGCCGCCTCGATGCACCGCCGGGCGCCGGCGCCGTCCGGCTCGGGCTGGACGGGGTGGTGGGCTTCGGCGACGGCGCCCCAGCCGGCCAGGACCGCCAGGGGTCGCGCCCCCCGGGCCCGCGCCCGGCTGGCCGCTTCGATCACGAACATCGCGGCCCCCTCGCCCAATGCTGTCCCCGCCCGCCGCGCGTCGAACGGCCGGCAGCCGGCGGGGTCCAACAGCCGCAAGGCGCCGAAGCCGGCCAGGGTCAGCTGGCAGAGCGAGTCCGTCCCCCCGGCGATCGCCACGGGCAGTCGCCCCGACCGCACCGCCCGGGCCGCCAGCCCCAAGGCCTGGGTGGACGAGGAACACGCGGTGCTCACCGTGCGGACCGGCCCACCGACCCCCGCCGCCCGCGCGAGCGTCGCCGCGGGCGCGCCGGTGGGGCTGCTCAACAGCTCCCAGGCCGGCACCGACGACCAGTAGGCGTCGGCGTCGTGCTTCATTCGGCGGCCCTCGGACTCCCGCGTCCCCGCCGTCGACGTGCCCAGGAATAGCCCCGCCTCGCCCAGGGGGCCGTCGAGCCCCGCCTGAGCCAGCGCCTCCACCAGGGCCGCGCGGGCCAGCCGCGTCGCCCGGGGGTGCCGACTCAGACCGGGCAGCGAACCAACCCTGGGGATCTCCGCGACCTCGGCCACCGCCAGGTCGACCAGCTCCCCGGGGTCGAGCCACCGCGGCGGCCCGAAGCAGCGACGCCCCGCCCGAAGGCCGTCGGTCAGCGCGGCCATGCCCACCCCGAGGGGCGAGACGACTCCGACCCCCGTGATCCAGGCCTGCTCCACCGACACCCTCCCGCGACGTCCGATCCAGGGTCGCGAACACGCCGCGGACGCGTCATCCTCGGGCGGCGGCACTGTACCGCGCCGACCGCGGATCTCGGGAGAGGTCCGGGACCCCCGAACGGACCCCCTCCATGCCCCTCCTCCTCGCCCTCGCTGCCCTGCTCGTCGCGGCGCCGCCCACCCCGGAGCCCGTTGTGTCCATCTCCGACATCGCCCTGACCGCGCTGGACGGCACCCCGCTGCCCGCCGACACCCTGACCGGCAAGGCCGTGGTCTTCGTCAACGTGGCCAGCCGCTGCGGCTTCACGCCCCAGTACGAGGGGCTGCAGGCCCTGCACGAGGCCCGCAAGGACGAGGGCGTCGTGCTCGTCGGCGTGCCCTGCAACCAGTTCGGCGCCCAGGAGCCCGGCAGCAGCGAAGACATCGCCAGCTTCTGCAAGCTGAACTACGGGGTGTCGTTCCCCCTGCTCGCGAAGCAAGCCGTCAACGGCCCCAAGCGCTCGGCGCTGTACGCCGCGCTGATCGGCGACGGCAAAGACGTCGCCTGGAACTTCGAGAAGTTCGTGGTCGGCCGCGACGGGCGGGTGGTCGGCCGCTTCGGCAGCGCCACGACGCCGGACAGCGCCGAGCTGAAGGCCGCCATCGACCAGGCCCTCACGGCGAAGTAGTCGGCCTCAGAAGGACAGGCCCACGGCCTCCACGAGGAAGCGCTGGAACGGCGCCGTGGCCGCGAATCGCTCGAACACGAAGTCCAGCGCCTCGGGCCCCAGGACGTCGTCCACGTCGAGCTCCTCGCTGACGATGTGGTCCTTGCGGCGCAGGTCCTCGATGAGCGGGTGGTCGGCGTCGTAGCCCTTCGGCGCTCGCTTGAGCGAGTCGCCCGCCTGCTTGAACCCGGCGCCCACGGCCGCATCCCGGGCGGCGGTCCAGTCGTCGGGCCGGGTCACGATGGCCTGCCGAATGCCCGCGAGGCCGTCCTTGTCGGGGTGCCACAGCCCCACGCCGAGGGAGATCTCTTCGGGGTGGATGTGCAGGTAGAAGCCGGGCGCGTGCACGTCCTTGCCGCGCACGTGCTTGAAGTGGATTCCGAGGTTCGTCTTGTAGGGCGTCTTGTCCTTGCTGAACCGCGTGTCCCGCTGCGGCCGCATGACCGAGCCCCCGACCTTCTTGTCGTTGCCGACGAAGTGGCCCGAGATCTCCGGCAGTCGGTCGGCCACGGCCCGCACGAACGCGCGCGCCGGCTCCCGGACCGACGCCTCGTAGCGGGGCTGGTTCGCCTTGAACCAGTCGCGGGAGTTGTTGGCGTCCAGCTCGTGCAGGAACTGGAAGACGTCGGGCGTGAACCCTGCGAACTCGCTCATGAAAGACTCCGGACCGGCATCGGAGACGCCGAGGTCAGACTTCGATGGCCGACAGGCCCTCGTCGACGAAGGCGTCGCCCTCGCCCCAGGAGCCCAGGGGCAGGCCCATGGCCCGCAGCAACGACAGCACCACCTTGCTGGAACTCTCCTGCGTCTCCGAGCGGTAGTGGAGCCCCTCCTTCAAGCGGCCGCCGCAGCTGCCGCCAATGAGGATGGGGAACTCTTCCAGGCTGTGGATGCGGCCCAGGCTGATCTCGCTGGCGCCGAGCACCGCGCAGCTGTCGAGCAGCGTGCCGTCGCCCTCGGCCACGTTTTCCAGGGCCTGGAGCTGGTAGGCGAACTCCTCCATGCACTGCCGGGTGATGGCGAACACCTCGGGCTGGTCGCCGGGCTCGTCGTGGGTGAGGTTGTGGTGCCCGTCGGGCGCGTTGGGGAACAGCGTGTTGTTCACCGGGTAGCTGAAGAAGTTGCTGAACACGCGGGTCTGGTCGCAGGCGAGAGCCATGGCGATCGTGTCGCACATGACGCGGTTCTTGGCCGACAACTGCGGCCGGCCGTCGACGTCGGGGTACTCGACGTCGGGCTCGGGCGGGACCGAGCAGGCGGCGAGGTCCGGCGGGTCCTCCTCCAGCCGCGCGATGCTCCGCTCGAGCTCGCGCACCCCCTCCATGTGTTGCTCCAGGCGGATCGAGTCCGTCTTGCTGACCACGTCGCGCAAGCGGCGGGCATCCTCCACCACCGCGTCGAGCACGCTGCGCCGCAGCGCGAGCTTGGGGTCGAAGACCGGCTCGTCGCCGGGGGCCACGAACCCCTCCACGAAGATGCGGCGGAAGAGCGCCGCGGGGTCCGTCTCGGGGGGGTTGCGGCTGTGGGGCCCGTTGAACGAGAGCCCTTCCTTCGCCGCGGCCCCGAACTCGATGCGCCGGAAGCGCGACTGCCCGCCCAACGCCTGACCCAGCACCACGTCGATGGTCGGGCCCGCGAACGTGTAGTCGTCGCCGATCTGGATCTCCGGCATGCCCGTCAGCAGGCCCGCCGACCCCGAGAAGTGGGGGACGATGTTGGGCACGTTGACCTTGGTGCCGGTGACGACCGTGAGCCGCTGCCGCATGGACTCCAGGGGCTCCAGCAGCGGAGACAGCGTGTAGTCCTCCCCCGTCTCGGTCGGAACCCAGAAGTCGGGGAGCATCCCGTTGCCCCACCAGAACAGCCCGAAGCGACGCGGCAGCAAGGAGCCGTCGGCGTAGGCCGTGCCGGTGGAGTTGAAGAAGGCCTCAAACGGCGGGAGGCCCAGGGTCACCACGCCGCCGCCCAGCGCCCCGCGCAACAGCGTCCGGCGATTCAGCTTGAAGCGGCTCACGAGTCGTCTCCAAAGAACAGGCGCGGCGTCCGCGGCGTGACCTCGGCCGTCTGGCGGAAGACCGGGCTGGTCACCAGCGACAGCACCAGGTCGTGGATGCGGAAGCCCGAGGCCTCCAGGTCCGCGCCGAGCGCCGCGACGGACGGCCGCTCGCCGGGCTCCTCGAGGTGCCCGACGCCGAAGCGGAAGAGGCTGCGCGCAATGCAGGAGCCGAACTTCTCGTGCTCGGCGACGACGTCGGCCAGCTGCCACGCGTTGTCGAACGCGACCCCGTCCAGCACGCCCGAGGGGTCGATGACCGCGCCCCCCTGCGTGGTCCGCCAGCGGCCCAGGGCGTCGAAGTTCTCAAAGCCGAGGCCGATGGGATCCATGATCTCGTGGCAGCCGGCGCAGGCATCCACGGACAGGTGGTCGGCCACCCGGTCCCGCAGCGTCGGCGCGTTGCCGCTGGGTTCGGGAATCGACGTGTCCACGTCCGCCGGCGGATCGGGGATGGACTGGCACAGCAGCGTCTCCCGCACGAACTTGCCGCGCAGGGTCGCCGAGCTGTTGATGGGGTGGCTGTTGAGCGCCAGGAAGCTGAGCTGCCCCAGGAAGCCACGGCGGCCGTCGTCGGCGTCCAGGGTCGCTTCGCCGAAGCCCTCACGAACCGGGGACCGGATGTTGTAGATGCTGGCGAGCTTCGGGTTCACGAACGTGCGGTCCGACGTGATGAACTCGCGGAAGTCCGCGTCCTCGTCGAAGACCAGGGCCTCGACGTTCAGCAACGTCTCTTCGCGCGCCGCCGCACCGACGTCGTCGCCCATGTGCACGAAGACCGTCGGGTCCTTCTCCAGGTCGTCGAGCCGCTGGAGCTTGTACAGCTCCGTGAAGAACGCGCGAATGCCGCGGCGGGCGCGGGGGTCCGCCATCATCCGGTCGGCCTGAGCCGCCAGGCCGTCGTCGGTGACGAGGTCGCCCGCTTCGGCGGCGGCCAGCAGCTCGGCGTCCGGCCCGGTGTTCCAGAGCAGGAAGCTCATGCGCGACGCCATCTCCCAGCTGGTGAAACGACGGCCGCCGGGGTTGTCGGGGTCGTCCTCGCCCAGCTCCTCGCGGAAGAGGAAGTTGGGCGACTGCAAGATGGCCGCGACGCCGAACTGAACGCCTTCGTAGAAGTCGCCCAGGGACTCGCCCGCCTGCTCGGTGACCGCCACCAGGCGCCCCAGCTCCTCGGCCGACACCGGCCGACGCCAGGCGCGGAAGGCGAGGTCGCCCAGGAACGCTTCGGCGCACGCGCTGTCTACGGCGCCCGAGGGCGTGCAGGGGACGAGGGCGGCGGGGTCCGCCTCGCTGCCCAGGGCCTGGCCCGCGACGGAGTAGGCGGCCTCCTCGTACTGCTCGACCCCCCGCGCGGAGATGGAGCCCAGGGCCGCGCCGATGGCCGCGAACCCGTCGACCGTGAGATCGGGCTCCAGGTTCGGAGGCACGACGACGTCGGCGCCAAACAGGTCGGCCACGACGTTGCGGTACTGGTCCTGGGTGAGGCGACGAAGCCGGGGCTCGGGCGGATCGACGGGCACCGGTTCGGTGGCACAGCCGACGCAGATCGAGGCGGTGAGGAGAAGGTGAAGGTGCTTCACGCGCGCAGTCTAGGAGATCGCGCCGGGGACGCCACCTCTCTGTGGCGGCCCGATGAGCGAGGCCAGAACGCCGACAGGCCGACCCCCCGCGAGGGGAGCCGGCCTGTCGGGCGTGCCCCGGCCGCGAGGGCCGGGACGCCGCGTCCTCTTAGAGGCCGCGGAAACCGGCGACGAAGCCCTCAGCATTGACGATGCTGTCGGAGCTGAACTCCACGAACAACGTCGCGCCCGTGGACGAGAGGCTCGCCGGCACCGTAGTGCCGCTGTAGCTCCCCAGGAGCGGTGCGTTGGCGTCCGAGCCGTCGTAGACGTTGACGAAGTCGAACCCGGACTCGGTCGCGAACTCGATGAACTCCAACTCGACGACCGCCGCGAACGGCAGCCCCGACAGGTCGATGAGCCAGTCGCAGGACATGTTGACCGCGTAGTTGTTGTTGGGGCCGGAGCCGTCACCGAAGGAGCCCTGGGGGTCCGTGAAGACGGTGCTGCCCGCACAGGGCACGAAGGCTGCCGCGTAGCTGGCGGACCAACCAGCCTCGGTGACCGAGCCGTCGGACGTGAAGTGCACGAACATGACTTCGCCCGAGCTGGTCACCGCCGACGGCAGCGTGTTGCCCGTGAAGCTGCCGAGCAGCGGAGCGGTGTTGTCGGGGCCGTCGTACACCTCGACGAAGTCGAAGCTGTCCTCGAGGTCGAAGTCGTTGAAGGTCAGCGTGATGCTGTCCGCCCCGGGCACCGCGATGATCCACTCGCAGTCCTGGTTGTTGTCGTAGTCGGCGTTCGGGCCCAGGCCGTCGCTGATGTTGCCCGTCGGGGCTCCCAGGTCCTGGAAGCCGGAGCAGGCCGTGGGGAAGTTGGCCGAGTACGCGGCGGCGAAGCCATCGCGGGTCACGATGCTGTCCGACGTGAACGTGATGAACATCTGCGAGCCGCTGGAGGCCACCGACGCCGGAATCCCGTTGCCGTCGAAGGTGCCGATGAGCGCGGCGTTGGCGTCAGCGCCGTCGTAGACCGACACCTCGTCGAAGCCCGACTCCGTGTTGAACTCGAGGAAGTTGAGGTCGATGCTGACGGAACCGGGCACGTCGATCAGCCAGTCGCAGGACTGGTTGTTGGCGTAGTCGGCGTCGGGACCCGAGCCATCACCCAGGGTGCCCGTCTGCGTCGTCAAGACGTTGCCGGTCGTGCAGGGCGAGAAGTTGGCCGAGTAGGTCGCCTCGAAGCCCTCGTCGGTGACCGAGCTGTCGGAGTCGAACAGGACGAACATCTGGCCGCCGGTCGACGAAACCGTCACCCCGGGACCGAAGCCGTCGTAGACGCCGATGACCGCGGCCGAGCTGTTGGGCCCGTCGTAGACCGTGACGTCGTCGAAGCCGGACTCCGTCAGGAACGACGTGAAGTCGAGGTCGATGCTCGACGCGCCGGGCACGTCGATGAGGAACCCGCAGTTTGCGTTGTTCGTGTAGTCCGCGTTGGCGCCGGAGCCGTCGGAGAAGGACCCCGTGGCCGTGTTGAAGGTCACGTCGCCGTTGCAAGGCAGGACCACGTCCAGCGCGTAGTCGACGCCCTGAGCGATGTCCGTCTCGTCGAATAGCGTCGCCCGCAGCGAGTACACACCGTCGGCGGCCGGCGTGAACGCCGCGATGTCCGTCTCGTCGTCGGTCGTCGAGTCCGAGAAGGCCACCACGTTGCCGGCGGCGTCGAGCAGCTCGAGGTCGAGGTCGCCCTCGGCGTGCAGGAAGGTCGCCGAGATGGTGACCGAGTCGGCCGTGGTCAGCGCGAGCTCGAAGTAGTCGTCGTCGGCCTCACAGAGGGTCAGGTCCGTGAACGAACCGCCGAGGATGGGCGTGCCGCTGGCCTGGTCGTCGTCGTCCTCGAACGCGTCGTCCGTGGCGCACGGGTCGGCGTTGAACGTGATCGAGAGGTCGTAGTCGTTGCCATCGGCGCCGGAGTCGCTGAAGAGGCTGACCACGATGTAGTACAGGCCGGCCTCGCCGGTGGGCACTTCGTAGTGGATCGACTCGTCGTCGCCGCTGGTGATGGAGCTCGTCAGGAACGTCTCGGCGGCGTCGTAGAGGGACACGTCGATGTCGCCCTCTGCGTGGGCGAAGAACAGGTCGAGGTTGACGGTCTCACCCTCGAGGGCGTTCCAGGCGTAGTAGTCGTCGGTGACCGTGTCGCAGAGCGTCAGGCCGGGGATGAGCACCTCGGTGGCGCCCAGGTCCGTTGCGGTACCGAAGTCCACGCCGCCGAAGCCGTCGTCCACGCAGACCTCAGCGGCGCTGTCGTCGTCGTCGCCCACAGCCGAGTCGTCGTCGTCGCCCGTCGCCGAGTCGTCGTCGTCGCCCGTGGCGCTGTCGTCGTCGTCGCCGGCGGCGCTGTCGTCGTCGTC
>Ga0055584_100005311_pt1 | contig 12627 bp, 13 predicted proteins | sample OSDHelmetaG_FD_58716 | JGI IMG/M metagenome (GOLD analysis project Ga0055584, IMG submission 58716) | Pelagic marine sediment microbial communities from the LTER site Helgoland, North Sea, for post-phytoplankton bloom and carbon turnover... | ecosystem: Environmental > Aquatic > Marine >... | reverse complement strand
CTGTAAAAATTTGACGAATCAATGTAATGATAGAGCATTTCTGCTTTCTTTATATTTTTCTTCTCAATTTCTTTGATACCACCCATTTCTAATAAATATTCGAATACTAAGCCAGCAACATACCATGAGAATGTTGGTGGAGTATTAGACATTGAATCTGAATCAACGTAAGTCTGATAGTCCAGCAGACTAGGAGTTTCTTCTTTGGCGTAGCCAATTAAATCGTCTCTTACAATAACCAAAGTAAGGCCAGCAGGTCCGATATTTTTTTGTGCTCCAGCATAGATCAATCCATAGTCCGATATATTAATCTCCCTAGAGAGAATAGAGCTCGACATATCAGCAACAATTGGTACAGAGCCAGTATCAGGTAAAAAATTATATTCAACGCCCCCGATAGTCTCATTGGAGGTAATATGCATATATGCTGCAGACTTACTCATTTGCCAGTCATGCTCTTTTTGGATCAAAGAATAGTTGCTTTCTTTCGAGTCACTAGCAATGTTAACTTGATTAAATTTTTTTGCTTCTTTTGCCGCTTTTTTACCCCAACTCCCGGTAATAGCATAATCAACTATTCCACCTCGTGGAGCTAAGTTTATTGGGACCATTGCAAATTGAAGTGTAGCGCCACCTTGAAGAAATAATACTTTATAGTTATCTGGAATGCTTAATAATGACCTGAGGTTTGTTTCAGCATTTTCAGCCACCTCAACAAATGAGTTACCTCGGTGACTAACCTCCATTACAGACATCCCACTTCCATTCCAATCTGGTATGTCATTTTTTATTCTTTCAAGAACTTCTATTGGAAGCGCACTAGGTCCAGCAGAAAAATTATATACACGTTTCATCAAAAAGTGCTCTGACAATTAAAAGTGAAGGAAAACTAAACTATTCATCAGCACCATCATCTTCTTCAATTGCCTCAATTCTGGCTAGACCGACTAATTTTTGATCGTCAATAAGTCTAATTAGAGTTACACCTTGTGTATTTCTACCTACAATGGATATACCTTCAACAGGTGTTCTAACTAGAGTACCATTTGAACTGATTAACATTATTTCATCTTCATCATTGACCTGCAACGCTCCCACTGTGAGACCATTTCTTTCTGAGGTTTTGATTGCAATTACACCCTGCCCACCACGATTTTGAGTATTAAATTCATCAATCTTAGTGCGTTTACCAAAACCGTTTTCAGTAGCAGTAAGGACTAATCCATCATTAACGATGCAAAGCGCTATTACACGATAATCTTTTTTCAAACGAATACCACGAACACCTGAAGCAGTCCTGCCTGTTGGCCTTACATCTTTTTCATTAAATTTAATCGCCTTACCATTGTTAGCAACTAGTAGTACTTCATTTTCACCATTAGTTATAGCAACATCAATCAGATCATCACCTTTAAGACCAATGGCAATAATTCCAGTCGATCTTGGTTTCGAGAACATAGTTAATGGCGTCTTTTTAACGGTACCATTACTTGTTGCCATAAACACATATGAGCCCTCGGTAAACTCACGAATAGGGAGAACTGCACTTATCCTCTCGCCTTCTTCTAGTGGCAACAAATTAATAATAGGCTTACCTCTTGCCCCCCTACTTGCTTGGGGAACACGATAAACTTTTATCCAATAGATTTTTCCTTTGCTAGAGAAGCACAACAATGTGTCATGCGTGTTAGCTACAAACAACTTATCAATAAAGTCTTCATCTTTCATTTTAGTAGCAGAACGACCTCTACCACCTCTTTTTTGAGCCTGATAAGTATCTGAAGATTGTGCCTTGATATAACCGCTATGCGACAAAGTTACGATGACCTCTTCATCGGGTATCAAATCCTCATCAACCAAATCAGTGTAATCTTCATTAATCTCTGTTCGTCTATTGTCACCATATCCTTCAACGATTTCATGTAATTCATCGCGTATTACTTGAAGCAAAACATCAGTATCAGAAAGGATACGCAATAAATCCTTGATGATTTCAAGAATGCTCCTGTATTCATCTAATATTTTATCCTGCTCTAAGCCAGTTAATCGATGCAACCTCAAGTCTAATATTGCCTGAGCTTGTATCGGCGATAATCTGTATTTTTTATCAATCAAGCCGTACTGTTGGTCGACATCAATTGGAGTGGTATCCATATCGCCAGCATCTTTCAACATTTTTGCTACATTTCCGGGTTTCCAGGATTTTTTCAATAAGTTTTCTCTTGCAACAGCTGGTGTTGGAGATGCTTTAATTAATTTTATAACTTCATCAATATTCGCAAGTGCGACTGCTTGCCCTTCAAGAATATGCGCTCTTCCTCTTGCTTTTTTAAGTTCAAATATTGTTCTTCTTGTTACTACTTCTCGACGATGAGCAACAAATGCTTCAAGTACCTGCTTTAAATTAAGTAATTTTGGTTGGCCTTCATGGAGAGCGACCATATTTATACCAAAAACAGTCTGCAAAGAAGTTTGTTTATATAGATTATTTAGAACAACATCGGTAACTTCACCTTGACGAAGTTCAATAACAATTCTCATGCCATCTTTATCTGATTCGTCACGAAGTTCACTAATTCCCTCGATTTTCTTATCCCTAACTAACTCCGCAATTCTTTCGATTAATCTCGCTTTATTAACCTGGTATGGCAACTCAGTCACAATAATCGCTTCTTTATTACGTTTACCCAGGCTCTCTACTTCGGTTCTAGCACGAATATGAACACGGCCTCTTCCAGTGCAGTAAGCCTCATAAATACCTTGAGTGCCATTAATAATTCCTGCAGTTGGAAAATCAGGTCCAGGAACATGCTCCATAAGATCCTTAACTTCAATATCGGGATTATCAATGATGGCCAAGCAAGCATTAATAATTTCTGTCAAGTTATGCGGTGGAATGTTCGTCGCCATTCCAACAGCAATTCCAGATGAGCCATTAATCAATAAGTTTGGAATTTTTGTTGGCATTACCGATGGTTCTGACTCAGAGCCATCATAATTCTCCAGAAAATCGACAGTATCTTTATCAAGATCAGCAAGAATTTCATGTGCAATTTTTGCCATTCTAACTTCTGTGTAACGCATAGCCGCTGGAGAGTCACCATCAACTGAGCCAAAATTTCCTTGACCATCAACCAACATATGACGCATAGAGAATGGTTGAGCCATTCGAACTATAGTGTCATATACCGCGGTATCACCATGTGGGTGATATTTACCAATTACATCACCAACGACACGAGCTGATTTTTTATAAGCTTTATTATAATCGTTGCCAAGGACTTTCATGGCATATAAGACACGCCGATGCACCGGCTTCAGTCCATCACGTACATCGGGTAACGCGCGTCCTACTATTACGCTCATTGCATAATCAAGATAGGATTGTTTCATTTCCTCTTCGAGGCTTATGGATAATATTTCTTTCGCTGCTTCTGACATAAATTCCAGGGCCAAAGTTTATCTAATTTTAGAATTTTACAAGTTCGTTTATTCTCTCACCTAATGATAAAGTTGCTCAAAAATAAAAGAATTAACTCTAAAGTTATACTATCATATAACGTAACTTTTCGGCATAAAATATGAGTTTATTTAGAATGTTATTTACAATAAAATCAGCTTGAGAATTATTGTCAATAACATCATGAAGATAAGCTTTTGAACTACTGATAAATAAATTAATTTATATGAACGCAAACCAACAAAATATCGACAAAGAGGAGATAAGCAAATTCAATGAATTGGCTTCACGCTGGTGGGATACAGATGGTGATTTCAAGCCACTTCATGAAATAAATCCTCTTAGATTAGATTACATATGCAGACAGTCTAACTTGAAAGATCTAAAGATCGTTGATATTGGTTGTGGCGGAGGAATACTGTCTGAGGCAATGGCCAAAAAAGGTGGCATAGTTACTGGTATCGATATGGCTGAAAAAGCAATCGCAGTTGCCAAACTTCATCAAATTGAATCTAAAACAACAGTTGATTACAAGCTAATGACTGCAGAGGAGCTTGCTGAAGATGAAGTGGGTTCTTTTGATATTGTAACTTGTCTTGAAATGCTTGAGCATGTCCCTGATCCAAGTAAAGTTATTCAATCATGTGCAGATCTTCTAAAGCCTGGTGGTTCTGTTTATTTTTCAACCATAAACAAAAATCTAAAATCCTTTTTGTTTGCCATCATCGGGGCAGAGCATATTCTAAAATTACTTCCGGTTGGAACACATGAATATAGTAAATTCATAAAACCATCTAGCATGGAATCTTGGTCACGCCAATCACTACTCGAGTTACAAAGCTCTATCGGTCTTGAGTATAATCCCTTTATTTCAAAATATTCCCTCACCCATAATCTTGATGTCAATTATATGATGCACTTCATGAAGCCTAATGAAGAAACCTAATCAAAACTCAGGAGTCTTATTTGACCTAGATGGAACATTAATTGATACAGCAGAAGATATGGCAAGTATTCTTTTAGATATGATTCAAAAATATGATGGTGATCAACATATCTCAATGACAACAGCAAGGAATTATGTTTCTGATGGATCTATAGGTCTGATAAAGCTGGGTTTCCCTGAAGTTTCAGAGGGAAAAGTCCTTGAGTTACAAAAAATCTACCTATCCCAATATCAAAAAAAATTATGTATTCACTCAAAATTTTTTCACTCTTTAAAATCACTTACAAGGCAACTTGAAAAAAATGATATCAAATGGGGTATAGTTACAAACAAACCTACAAGAATGACACTGCCTCTCCTGCTGGAGTTAAATCAATATATTCAACACGTAATTTCAGGTGACACGATTACTAAAAGAAAACCAGATCCAGATCCATTAATCTTAGCGTGTAATATGATGAACATAACACCTAGTAATTCAATTTATGTGGGTGATGCAAAAAGAGATATTGATGCTGGTAATTTAGCTGGAATGAAAACAATAGCAGTAAATTATGGGTATATTAAAAAGGGAGATGATACAGCTAAATGGAAAGCTACTTTAATAGTTGATACCCCGAATCAACTGAGTGCAGTTATTAAAAGAGAGTTAAGGTTATGATGGGGTCAGCATTCTCAGGATTACTTATACTTTTTGTTCTGGGTATCTTGGCAGGCGCCTCTTTGTCATGGGTATATTTCAGAAGTAAACTCACATCATTAAAGTTAAAGATAAAGCATCAAGATATAATCGCTGAAGAAAGAGAAACTGCTATAAAAGCTGCTGCGAGCCCACTAACTCAGGCTTTTCAAGATATAGCGAATAAATCATTACAAGCAAATAGTGAAAATTTCCTTAGGCTTGCAGAGCAAAATCTCAGTAAACAACAAGAAAGATCCACTACCGAACTTAAAAAAAGTGAAAAAGCGGTCGAAAATCTCGTTAACCCAATCAAAGAAGCATTAGAACAATCACAAAAACAAATCACAGAGCTGGAAAAATCTCGTAGTGAAGATCAAGGTGGCATTAAGACTTTATTAGAAGAAATGAAACAAAATAACAAATCATTATCAGATGAGACTAATAATCTAGTAAATGCACTAAGAAGACCCGAAGTAAGAGGCCGATGGGGAGAAATGACATTAAAAAGAGTAGTAGAAATTGCTGGAATGTCAGAACATTGTGATTTTACAGAGCAAGTTCATACAAAAAGTAGTGATGGTGTAATTAGACCAGATATGATTGTCAGGATGCCAGATAATAGAGATTTAGTGGTAGATGCAAAAACACCCATAGATAACTATTTAAATGCTACCGAATGCGATGATAAAGACAAAGAAACAATCTTCCTAAAAAAACACGCTAAAAATATCCGTGAACACATCAAACTTCTCTCTAAAAAAGCCTATTGGGATCAATTTCCTCAAAGCCCGGAATTTGTGATCCTATTTATACCTGGTGAAAATTTTCTAATAGCCGCTCTCAGGGAAGACCAAAGCCTGATGGAGTATGCTCTTTCGAATAAATTAATACTAGCCACACCTGCAAATTTTATTGCCTTACTCAAGACTGTTGAATATGGATGGCGTCAACTAGCTCTAGCAGATAATGCAAATACAATCAAAAGCTTAGCTGAAGATTTATACTCAAGATTAGCTACATTTGTAAACCATCTGAATAAAGTCGGCAATCAACTGTCTAGTAGTGTGGACAATTATAACAAGGCAGTCGGTTCACTCGAAAGAAATGTTATACCAGGAGCGAGGAAATTCAAAGAGTTAGGCGTTAATTCTAAAAAAGAACTTGAAGAAGTTAAGCAACTTGATAGAACAACACGAAAAATTGATAGTCAGAAAGATTAAATCATAGAAGAATATTTATCATGATCAACGAACAATTTACAAAATTTGAACCAAAAGTCGATGCCTTTAAAGATAAGGTCATATTTATTACTGGTGCGACAGATGGTATTGGAAGGTCTCTCGCAATAGAAGCAGCTAAATTAGGAGGTAAAATAATACTTAGCGGCAGAAATAAGGAAAGATTAGAATCGATATACGATGAAATCACAGCTCTATCTAATTCCACACCAACAATTGCAATGCTGGATTTTGAGACTGCTGATTCAGAGCAATATTCATCACTTGCTGATAGTATTGATCATAACTTCAAATCAATTGATTGCTTAATACATTGTGCAGGTATATTAGGAGATAGATCATCCATCGAACAATACAATCCTGGGGTATGGCAGAAAGTATTGCATGTAAATTTAACCGCTCCATTTGTTTTAACTCAAGCACTATTACCCTACCTCAAACAATCTAGACAACCATCTATAATTTTCACTAGCAGCGGTGTCGGTCAGATTGGAAAAGCATTTTGGGGTGCTTATAGCGTATCAAAATTTGGAACAGAAGCTTTGAGTCAGATTTTATGTGAAGAGTTAGGTCATACAGCTGCACGAGTTAATTGTGTCAATCCAGGCGCTGTTAAAACTAAAATGCGTCTCGCAGCATATCCTGCTGAAAACAGAGATAGATTAAGAGAACCTGATGAGATCCTGTCACCATATTTATACTTAATAAGCGATGAAAGTAATGGTATAACTGGAAAATGCCTGCATGCACAATAGTTTTTGATGACTTAGGCTTCATTAGATAGCTTTACAGAATCATAAAGTACGTTAACATCTTTCTTGCTTAAGCTTTGATATTTACCTTTTTTTAGAGACTTAGGTAGCAACATTGGTCCATAACCTATTCTAATTAATTTATTTACATCATAGCCAACTGCCTGCCAAAGTCGCTTTACTTCATGCTTTCGACCCTCACTCAGTGATACCTCAAACCATGAATTTGCCATACCTTTTGTTTTCTTTTTTATATTAAGAAAAGCAGCTGGGCCATCACTTAAAGTAACGCCACGGTTGAGCGCAGCTATCTCCTCATTTGTAGGATGTCCATATAACCTTACAGCATATTGTCTGATTATTTCATATGATGGATGCATTAATCGATTTGCGAGCTCACCATCAGTTGTAAACAAAAGTAAGCCCGTTGTTGATACATCAAGCCTTCCAACCATAATCCAACGCATTGATTTTATTTTTGGTAAAGCATCAAAAACAGATTTATTGTAACTAGGATCAACACGAGAGCATATTTCATGATTATCCTTATTATAAATTAAATGCTGATGTTTTACTGATTTAGCATTTATATATAAGTTTTTCCCATCAAGAGAAAAGATCTCATTACCATCAACAAAGGTACCAATTTCAACTTTATTTCCATTTATCTTTAATCGATCTTCATGTATCCACCGCTCTACTTCACGTCTTGAGCCGTGTCCTTTTGAAGCTAAAAATTTCTGCACTCGTTGTTTCATGAATGATATCAACCATCACTATCGTTAATGTTGCTAGTTACATTCCCATCAGAATTACCTTCCTCTTCGTCAATATCGCCAACAAGTTCTTTAAAATTAACTTCTGAAATTAACTTTGCTGATTCCAATGCAACCTCTGTTATAGATTCATCAACTAACTCATCTGCAGTATCATTATTTTCAAGGATTGGGTTAACGAGAGGCTCTTCATTTGTCACTTGAGTCTCAATTTCTGGTAAATCTAATTTAATTTTAATAGCCTCCCAGTCAGAGAGATCCGCAAGCGGCGGCAAATCATCTATTTTCTTTAACCCAAAATAATCGAGAAATATCTTAGTTGTCCCAAACATCTCTGGCCTACCAGGAACATCACGTTGGCCAGTAATATATATCCAATCTCTCTCAATAAGCGATTTAATTATATTACTACTGACTGAGACACCACGTACCTCCTCAATTTCACCTCTTGTAATTGGCTGCCGATAAGCAATCAGGGCTAATGTTTCGAAGAGCGCTCGAGAATAACGTGGTGCCCTCCACTCCCAAAGTTTATCGAGTTTTTTAGATACTTTTGGAGTGACCTGAATCCTAAAACCTGATGCAACTTCAATTAATTCAATATCTCTTGCATCATATTCAAGCTGTAGGTTTTTCAGGCATTCACGAATGATTGATCTAGTTGGTCTCAGATGATCCTCAAAAAGACTTTCGATCGCATCCACCTTTAAAGGCTTATCTGATGCCAATAACGCAGCTTCAATAAAATACCTAACCTCATCTTTATTCATTTTATGATCCCTAAAAGTCCTATTTATGTACTAATCTTCAGTAATATGTATAGCAGATGATACCCTGATATGCATTGGTGCAAACTCTTCATTTTGCACTACCTCTATCGTTGCATCTTTCAATAATTCCAGTACGGCAAGAAAAGTGACAGCAATGCCAAGACGCCCCTCACTTATGCTAAATAAATCCACAAAATCTATGAATTTTTTTACTTGAATTCGGTTAATGATTTCCAGCATCCTCTGCTTAACTGAAAGTGTTTCTTTCTCGAAATGCAGCTCTGAATTCATTTCGACTCTTTTTAAAACATCATGAAAAGCAATCAATAATTCCTTTAATGTTACATCTGGTAGTTTAATAACAACTGATTTTTCAGGTGCCTCGACATTAGCAATAACTATATCTCTTTCTAATCTTGGTATTGCATCTAAATCCTCGGCAGCCATCTTAAAACGCTCATACTCTTGTAGGCGCCTAACTAATTCTGCCCTCGGATCCTCTTCGTCCTCTTCTACTTCAGGCCTAGGTAGCAACATTCGAGATTTAATCTCAGCAAGCATTGCTGCCATCAATAAGTATTCACCTGCTAATTCTAATTTTATTTCTTCCATCAAATTTATATAATCAATATATTGTTGTGTGATCTCTGTCACTGGAATATCAAGAATATTTAAGTTCTGACGTTTGATCAGATATAACAATAAATCTAATGGGCCCTCAAAAGCTTCTAGAAAAACTTTTAAGGCAAATGGAGGTATATATAAATCTTGCGGTAATTCAGTTACTGGTTCGCCTTCTACAACCGCAAAAGGCATTTCGTATTGTTTGTTAATACCTTTATCGATTTTTTTAACCATTTGGTATTTTACTCTTGTGATTATGCTTGCGCCAAATTATCAGTAAACAATAACTATGAACTCCGAATATAATAATTGCTCTAAGATGCTAATAAGCAGATAATATAACAATAAAGTCTATTTAAATAGATAAAATAATTTACTCAACATACTATAAATTGATCACATCCACACTATGCAATTCTTAACTGAATATATACCGATAATAATATTTATTTTGGCTTATTTTAATGGTGGAATATTTTTCGCAACCAAAGCTCTCATGATAGCCATGCCTGTCGGATTCCTCATACAATGGGCTCTTACTAAAAAAATTAATAAAATTTATTTAGGTTCAACATTATTAGTCATCATCCTGGGTACAGCTACAATTATTTTTAAAAACCCAACTTTTCTGTATTGGAAACCGACTGTGCTTAACTGGTTAATTGGCCTTGTTTTTCTTGGCAGTCAATTTATTGGTGAAGAGCCAATAATAAAAAGAATGCTAAAACAAGCGGCAACTCTCAGAAAAAAGCAATGGGATAAATTGAATTTTATGTGGGCGCTATTCTTTCTTTTTAGTGGAGCAATAAATATATATGTTGCCTATAATTATCCTGAAGAATTTTGGGTGAAGTTCAAATTATTTGGCCTATTGGGAATAACACTGGTATTTATAATAATTCAAAGCATTTGGTTAAATATAGTTATTAAGGAAAACGAACAAAATATCAAAAAAGGATAATATAATGTGGTATGTAATTATCGGTGAAGACATAGAGGGTAGCCTCGAACTAAGAATGAGTGCAAGGGAAGCTCATTTAGACAGGTTAAAAGCATTAGTTAATCAAGGTCGAATACTTGTTGGTGGACCAATGCCAGCGATTGATTCTAACGACCCAGGTGACGCTGGATTTACTGGCAGTGTAATTATCGCTGAATTTGATTCACTAACAGCTGCTCAGGAATGGGCTAATGAAGATCCTTACGTAAAGACAGGTGTTTTTAAACATGTCACCGTAAAACCTTTTAAAAAGGTTCTACCTTGACAATTGAAGATCAAATCCAAACAATATTATCGAAAGATTTTCAACCAATGAAATTTGAAATTAAAAATAATAGTTACTTACATAAAAATCATAAGGAATATCGTGAAAATAGTCATTACAGTATAATTATTGTTAGTAAATCATTTGATAAAAAAAATAAAGTAGAGAGGCACCAAATGATTTATAGGTCACTGAAAGAGCTTATGCAAACAACAATTCATGCACTTCAAATAAAAGCATATTCAATTAGCGAATATAATAAAATTTAAAATTAATAGGAATTAATCATGTCAAATAAAACTTCATATTATCCAGCAATACAGCTTTGCAAAAAGGTCTGTATGTTTTCCGCTGTTCTTTTTTATTCACTTGCTGGAATGACTGAAACTATAAAAACTATAAATGGTACTGATATTGATAGTCTGGTATTGGATCTATACATACAGAGTCGTACTCAACAATCTGCAACTGAGGTAACTCCTGACCAAAGATTAAATTTCCTGGATGAATTAAGTGATATCTATCTTCTGTCCACTCAAGAAAAGGCAATTGAATTAGAAAATAACCCACAAATACAAGCACAAATAGAATTACAAAAACGAGGCTTAATTGCTCAAGCAATAGCAAGTGAATATTTCGCTAACACCTCTATATCTGAAGAAGAAATTCTCAGTGAATATAATAACGTAATTAAAAGTTCACCTAAACAAGAGTTTATGGCGAGTCATATTTTATTAGAAACTCAGAGTGAAGCTATTGCTGTTATTGCTCAACTTGATGATGGAAGTGATTTTGCTGAATTAGCTAAAAATAAATCTATCGGCCCATCTGCTTCAGCTGGTGGGTCACTTGGTACTTGGTTTGCACCTAACCAGATGGTCAAACCTTTCTCTGATGCAGTGGCTGAGTTGGACAACAAGAAATACACTAAGACACCAATACAAACTGAGTTTGGCTGGCATGTAATATTAAGAGAAGACTCTAGAGAATCAGTCCCTCCAACATTAGAAAGTGTCAGTAATGAAATTCGTCAGAAAATAATGCAAGATAGCTTTCAGGATTACTTAGATAGCCTAAGGTAGCTTCAAAATCAACTGGATTGAAGATCTTGCAGGCGTAATGCAAGATCAGTTTTTTTTGAATCACTTAGGTGTTCATCAGTTAAAAGATGAATATAGTTCTGTGAATCTATTTCAATCAAGTTAAGTCTTTGAAGTTCAGTTGCTATTGCTTTTGGCGGAATATCTATTCGTGCTAGTTTTACCAAGCCACTGAAAGATATTCCTTCTGATTTGAATTTAATTTTTTTTGGCCTACCTGAATTGGTCAAATACTCTTTATTAGAAGTCCAAATTTCTATTATATTTCCTGTATGAGTGTTTACACTCAAATCACTGACATCTTGTTCGCTTAATAACTCTTTTATTGATGATACTTCTTTTCTGGATAATCCAGTCATAAATGAAATCCTAGATAAGCTGGTCTGTCTTGACCTTTTTCCATAATCTCTCAGTGCAATATTGATGAATGTTTTCTTTATGATCATATTCAAAAATTTATAATCAACACCAAAAAATAAAAATATCTCAATTAAAGGCTCCAAAAACTTTTGAGTTAATTTAACTAACGCCTCATTCATCATTAATCTCACCTTTTTTATTTAAATAAGCGAAAAACTCCTCCTCTGTGAGCATTTCAATATCTAATTCATTAGCTTTTTGAATCTTGGAGCCAGGGTTTGAACCCACTATTAAATAATTTGTTTTTTTTGACAAACTGCTCGTAACTTTGCCACCTAACTTTTTAATATAATCTTTTAGCTCATTTCTACTAATTGAATCAAATGAGCCAGTAATGACAATAACTTTGTTATCTAATATTTTTTTAAGAGATGAGGTAACAGTCAAATTGCTCCAAATAACACCGCGATCTATCAAATTATCGACAATCCTGATGTTATCTTCATTATTAAAAAAATTTACTATATTTGAAGCTACTATTGGTCCTATCTCAGGAACGTCTTGTAATTCCTCTTCAGAAGCATTCATAATCTTATTGAGATTGGAATAATAATTCTCAAGCACCTCAGCTGTTGTTTCTCCAACTTCCCTGAT
>Ga0055584_100005310_pt1 | contig 12628 bp, 12 predicted proteins | sample OSDHelmetaG_FD_58716 | JGI IMG/M metagenome (GOLD analysis project Ga0055584, IMG submission 58716) | Pelagic marine sediment microbial communities from the LTER site Helgoland, North Sea, for post-phytoplankton bloom and carbon turnover... | ecosystem: Environmental > Aquatic > Marine >... | reverse complement strand
AATAAAATTGTATCCAAAGACAGTTTATACCAAGGATACCAGGGCGTTGGAGCTTACTACACCAATGTGAAGCAAGATTATAAACTTCAATATCTTCAAATTCCTGTTTCTTTGAAAATGAAGACCAATTACATCAATGGCATGAGATATTACTTTCAAGCTGGATTAGCTCCAGGTTTTTTGATTTCTAGAAATGTAACTACATCTGCTAGTCCAGCTCTTCCCAAAGAAGGAGAATGGTATTCACCTAATGCATCGGATAATGATAAAGGAGATTTTCAAGAAGATCCGAGCAATCCAGAATCACAAGCATTTACAAATAATGTTGGTTTATTCCGAGTACCTTTAATTATTGGTGCTGGTTTTGAATATAAATTATCGGGAAACACCGCATTAACCGCTGGCCTACGATGGGACAACGGATTTACTGATATTTATCGTGATAAGAATACCGTAGGAATCAACAACTATTTAGGACTTTCTGTAGGTATTTTATTTTAAGTATATGCGCTACATGCTCTGCCAAACTGACCCCATAGTTGGGGACATTGAGGGCAACAAAACGAAAATTCTCGCCGATATTAACCAAGCTAGAAACGAAAATTGCGATTTTGTAATATTTCCAGAACTTAGCATTTGCGGTTATCCACCGGATGACCTTTTAGATTATTCCTCCTTTGTAGATCGATGTGAAAATGCTATTAATGAAATAGCTCTTCAAAGCAAAGGTATCACTATCATTATAGGCGGCATAGAACGTAATAAAGGCGTGGGTCGCAAACCATTTAACACCGCGTTTATCCTACAAAATGGATTGATCATTGAGCGTATACATAAAACATTACTACCCACATATGATATTTTTACTGAGCATAGGTATTTTGAAGCCAATGCGGAATTCAAACTAATTTCAATCAATGGGTTACAAATTGCAGTGAGTATTTGTGAAGATTTATGGGACAGGCATAATTCATTTGAATATATCCAAAGTCCAGTTAACCAACTTGCTAAATTAAAACCAGATTTGCATATTAATATTTGCGCATCGCCTTTCCATTTAACAAAATTTAAGAAACGTCAAGAAGTTATTGAAGATTGTGTTGCAAGACAGGATTGTCCTCTCATCTATTTAAACCAATCCGCAGCACACACTGGCATTTTATTCGACGGTGATAGTGGGGTGTATAATAAACAAGCCCAGAAAGTGTTGGATTTGCCTCTTTTTCAAGAGGCTACGGCCATATATGATGATGCTGTTCACAATGTACCCATACAAGACCATGACTATGATGATGACATGGCTATACTTTATCAAGCATTGGTTTTTGGTATTCGATCCTACTTTGAGAAAATGGGTTTTGCTAAAAAGGCACTACTCGGAAGCAGTGGAGGTATTGATTCAGCGGTCATTCAAGCATTAGGGAGTGCTGCGCTTGGGGCAGAAAATGTACTAGCCGTGCTTATGCCTTCAGAATTTAGCAGTGATGGTAGTATTACAGATGCGGAAAAACTTAGTAAAATATTAGGCAACCCCTATGAAATATTGCCAATTAAGAACGCCTACGACAGCATACTGAACATTGTTCAACCCATCTTTAAGGACACTCCTTTCTCTGTTGCCGAAGAGAATATTCAAGCACGTAGTAGAGGGCTCATACTAATGGCAATAAGTAATAAAACTGGAAGATTCTTGCTAAACACTAGTAATAAAAGCGAGATGGCTGTAGGCTATACTACTTTGTATGGCGATATGTGTGGAGGATTATGTGCTATTGGTGATGTATACAAAACGCAATTATATGAATTGGCTAAATACATCAATCGAAATGAGGAAATCATTCCATGGAGTATTATCAATAAGGCTCCGTCTGCTGAATTAAGACCTGATCAAAAGGACAGCGACTCTCTGCCTGAGTATAACCTATTGGATCAAATACTTGAATTGTATATAGAAGACCAGTTAGGGAAAGAGGAAATTATTCAATTAGGTTATGATTCACAGATCGTTAACCGAGTTGTTGATTTAGTAAATCGAAATGATTTTAAACGCTGGCAGGCTGCACCCGTGATTAAAGTAAGTACCAAGGATTTCTCTTATGGCCGAAAAATGCCATTGGTTGCTAAGCACTCATAAATCTGTTTAAATATTTTTCTTATTGAACTAACAAAAAAATGTTGATGTTTTACATTTAGTAAAAGCTCCTTCGCCAAAACTGAAAGTTTATCCTCAAAATCAGACTCTACCGAAAGTCCTTCACTAGCAATCTTTTTGCGCTGTTTAACGATAGATTCTTTCTCAGACTCATCGATTAACAGGTTGATATTGTTCATTTCAATTGACACACCTCAAAATTAAACAAAAAATAGCACAATACACCTTAAGTTTTCAACAAATAAGTACTTTTTAGTAAAAATGGGCTGTATAAGTGCCCCCAAGCAAGCTGCTTTAATATGCTATATTTACAAAGTGAAAACCCCTCTTAAATTACTTATCCTAGCCTTAATCCTTGTGGTTATTGGGATATTTATTAAGAATAGCTATGCCAAACAAGAGGAAAAGATGAGTGCAGCGCATTCTAAAAAAGTTGAGCACCATACTGCATCCTTTTTAAAAGCAAGCACAAATAATTGCACGCAATGTCATGAAGGAATAGAAGACATTAGAAACAATGAATCTGGTATGATGCAGGCCATATTGAAAAAGGCAAAAATATCTGGATTCGAAGGAAATGATTGTATCATCTGCCACGGGGGCAACCCCAATACGAATAATAAAAATCTGGCACATCAAGGTTCTCCTATATACTTCAAGGAGAACAAAGGACCAAAAGCATTTTACCCAGACCCGGGTAGTCCTTGGATTAATGAAAACACGTGCGGTATGTGTCACCAAGAACAAGTTGCGGTTCAATTTAATTCATTGATGGCTACCGAGGCAGGCAAGATTCAAGGTTCACAGTGGGGTTTTGGAGCGCCCAATGGATATAATCATGATTGGGCCAATTTTGATGTGGAAGAGAAACCCATTCATAAACGATTGGGTACGGAGGTGTACAAAAAATATATGCAACAACTTCAGGAAGCCGAACCACAAGTGTTTCCAAAAAAAATGCATGAACTGCCAAAAGCACCTACCAAAGACGAGGTAGAGAAAAATCCAAGTTTAGCAATGTTTACCTATATCCGACAGGAATGCCAACGTTGTCACACAGCAAGTAAAGGAAGAGAAAAAGTAGGTGAGTTTAGAGGTATAGGTTGCAGTAGTTGCCATATTCCATACTCCAGCAAGGGTTACTACGAAGGAAAAGATAAGCAAATAGACAAAAGCAAGCCTGGGCACATTCTAGTGCATAATTTACAAGGCACCCGAGAATGCGTGGTGAGTGTAAACAATAAATCATATACTGGCATTCCTTCTAAAACCTGTGTTACCTGCCACAACCGCGGAAGGAGAATTGGTCCATCGTTTATGGGTTTAATGGAAACCGCATATAAGTCGCCATTTATGTCTTATGGAGAAGATCAAGAACAGGTAATGGGCAAGAATTACTTACACCTGCATGCCGATTTACATAAAGACATTGGTATGCTTTGTCAAGATTGCCATACCAGCCAAGATGTGCACAGCGATGGGCTTCTTGCAGGCACCACGATGGCCCCTGTTGAAATCGAATGTCAAGATTGCCATGGCACCCCTAATAAATACCCTTGGGAACTTCCTATTGGGTATGGAGATGAGGTTACCGGTTCTGTACCAGCAACGGGTAAAGGACGTGGCGTAGCAGACTCCTTTGCAGCTTATTTAAGAAAAGGCACCGTATACCCTAAAGAAGATGGTTATTTGCTGTCTGCAAGAGGAAACCCAATCCCCAAAATGGTTAAAAAGGGCAATAAGGTGCTCTTGCATAGTGCAGGTGGGAAAGATTTTCTATTCTCACCATTAAAAACCCTGCTCAAAGAAGATAAGCTAAGTGAAGATGCAAAAATTGCGATGGTTAGTATCGATGGACATATAGACAATTTGGAATGCTATGCTTGCCATGATGATTGGGCTCCACAATGTTATGGATGCCATATAAAAGTAGATTATTCTGGAGATGATAAAAAAACAGATTGGGTGGCTACAACAACGGATCCGGATAAAAATGGATTAGCTTCTGACGCCAAACTCAACTTAACTAAATTTCTAATTGAAGGAACCGTTACAGAACAAAGGAGTTATTTGAGATTTGAAGACCCGCCTTTAGCCGTGAACGGAGAACATCGCGTTAGCCCTTCAATACCCGGTTGTCAAACAACGGTAACTGTGATAGGAAAGGACGGGAAACCCCTTATTCTGAACAAGATATTTAGAATTAAGGACATGGAAAATGGTGGCACACATGGACAAAAAGCACTTGATATGGCCGTGTTACACCCGCATACCGTTTCTAAGAAAGGGCGCAGTTGTGAAAGTTGCCATGGCAACCCTAAAGCAATGGGATATGGCATTGCTGAAGGAAAGATATTTTCAGATCCGTCTAAAGGATATGGCATAGATATAACCAATCCTGAAGGTGAATACATGGCGAAAAACTTTACAGAACAGATCAATGCCATACCAGATTTAGATCATGATTGGAGTCGCTTTGTTACTGAGGAAGGTGAGCAATTGCAAACTGTAGGACATCACTTAAGTGGTGAAAGACCACTGAACAATGCAGAACGTGCTAAACTAGATCGCAGAGGCACATGTAAATCTTGTCATAGCGTTGTTCCGGATAAAGATCCAGCAGCAGGACTGCTCTCTCATATAAAGGATGTAGGTGGAATAAAAATAGATACTGATTTACACAACAACATTCTGAAAAAGAGTATTCGCTTGACCGCATGGGTGCAAGCAATCCTCATCTTATTAGCCCTTTTCTTTATAGGCCGATTTATAGTAAAACGAATTAATAAGTAACCGTAGAAATAAATCTAGGCATTTAGAAAAAATGTGGTTTTCAGAACTGACTGGATAACCCCATGAGCTTGAATGATTCTTTTATCAAACATAGGAGGCTGCTAACATAAGAATCCTTATATCAACTGATTGATCATAACATCTGAGACTTCGTTCAAATGAAGTTTTAGTTCCAAATCGCTTTTAATTTTGGCAGTTCGTTGAGGAGTGCAATTGGCCAAAGCTGCAATGATTTGATCCTGCTCCGCTTCACTCTGAATCAACTCTTCTACTGCTTCACGATTCAATATTAGATTAACTAAACTGATAAATTTAATTTTCACCAATCGCTTCCCTAAAAAATAGGATAGCGCACTTGTTTTATAGACTACCACCTGTGGACATCCGATGAGTGCAGCTTCCAAAGTGGCGGTCCCACTGGTCACAATAGCTTTATCCGCAACCTTCAACAAGTCCCAAGTTTGCCCTTCGATAAGATTCGTCTCATTTATACTTGGGTCAATATTATAATAAACCTCTTTCTGTATTCCCGGAGCCTTTGCTATAACTGGATGACAGGCTCCCAGTTGATGTGCTACTTTCATCATGGTTGGCAACATACGTTCGATCTCCTGCTTTCTACTTCCGGGCAATAGTGCTAAAACGGGTTTATGCGCATTAATCCCAAATTCAATATTGGAATATTCATATGAGCCAATTTCGGATAAGGTTGGATTGCCTACATAATAGGCTTCCTTAAATCCTTTGCCTCGAAAATAATCTTCTTCAAAGGGCAGAATACAATATAGATAATCCACCCGTTCTTTAATCTTTTTGATACGCCATTCTGCCCAAGCCCATATTTTAGGCGCAATGTAATAATGAATTTCAATTTTACTCTGTTCCCGAATTCTTTTGGCCACGCGTAGATTAAAGCCCGATGAATCCACTAACAATAGTTTATCTGGATTGGACGCAATAATATCATCAACCACCTGATCCATGATCCACTTGAGCTTCTTTCGCTTTTTGAACACTTCCCAAAATCCCATTATGGCAATTTCCTTAAATGAAAATTGTATATCAGCTCCTTGAGCCCGCATTTTCTCCCCTCCCATGCCTCTAAAAGAAATTGTCTCATTCACCTTTCTTAATTCAGAAATAAGATTTGCAGCGTGTAAATCTCCAGATGCCTCTCCTGCGATTACATAAATCATATTAAGCAAAATATTTAATGTAGACGATTAAGATGCCGGTAAGTATCGTTGCTATAAAAACACCTCTTGCAATCAGTTCTTTTTTCAAAGCAATAAAGAGCATGAAAACAGCTAAGTTCAAAATTGCCCCTAAAGATAGTTTCTTACTCAACAAACCGGTGCTATATGACGTTTCAATATATTCAAGAACTTCATAATTGGAATAATGCACCAAATAGATTCCCATTACAATAATGCAGGGGCAGATTAAACCTACCAGCACACCAATTAACATTTTTGGAATCATTTCACTTGGCTTCATATCTTATTCTTCTAATGTCCAGGTATTGATTATGGATATTGCGGTGTGTGCTGTTAAATCAAACTGGGTCGGCACTACACTCACAAACCCATTGCTCAGGGCCCATTCATCCGTATCAGTGCCTTTGTCTGGATTGACGAAATCTCCTTTCATCCAATAATAGGTACGTCTAAATGGATCTTCACGTTTTAAGAAACTTTCATCCCAATGTGCGTTGGCCTGGCGACATACTTTTATGCCTTTAATTTCTGTTCCTGTTTTGGGGATATTTACATTGAGCAATACCCCTTTTGGCAAACCGTTTTTTAAGGTCTCTTTAGCCAAAAGTGTCACATATTTACGTGCATGGTCAAATACAGCGTCATGGGCATAATCGCATAATGAAAATCCAATTGCCGGCATATCATCTATCGCAGCTTCAACAGCTGCAGACATGGTACCTGAATAAATGACATTAATTGAAGCATTGGACCCATGGTTAATTCCAGACACCATTAAATCAGGTTTTCTAGGCACCAACTTATCTAAAGCGATTTTAACACAATCTACTGGTGTACCGTTTACTTGATAGGCTTTGGTCTCACCAAACAAATCTACTTCGGCCACCCGCAAAGGACTATCCATGGTTATGGCATGTCCCATGCCACTTTGTGGACTATCAGGTGCAACTACAATTACATCTCCCAATTGTTGCATCTCATGAACCAAAGTTCGAATTCCTTTTGCGGTAATTCCATCATCATTACTCACAAGTATTAAAGGCTTTTGCATGTTTGGCAAAGATAGTTATTGATAGAAGAGTTTTTAGTTTTTGGGGATCCGATTTATTCACCTTCCATTGGATAGGTTCTCCAATGAATATGTTATCGAAATTATTGAGACAAAAAAAACTCCACTAACCGAGGGCTAGTGGAGTTTTAAATTTAGAAATTAATCTTAATTTACTGAACCAGACAAGCCAGCTCCAGCTTTAAATTTAGCAACTTTTTTAGCTGCAATTTTAATTTCTTTTCCAGTTCTTGGGTTTCTACCAGTTCTAGCTGATCTTTGGCTTACTGAGAAAGTACCAAATCCAATTAATCTAACGTCTCCGCCTTTAGATAATTCTTTAGTGATTGTGTTAGTTACAGCATCAACTGCTCTTCCTGCGTCTGCTTTAGACAAGTCAGCTTGACCTGCTACTGCATCAATTAATTCTTTTTTGTTCATGATTTATAATATTTTAAGTTTTGTTAATTAAACATACGCAATGTAGCACCAGTATTGGGTTTGAGCAAATTATTGAATAATTTACTTGTCCACATACATACTAGTAGGTATCTTTGTGCCAATACGAAACATTATGAATTATACTATATTTGGAAATACTGGACTGAGAATCAGTGAGTTATGTCTTGGAACGATGACATTCGGAAATGCATGGGGCTGGGGTGCTGAAAAGTCCACTTCTCAGAAAATTTTTGACTTATACACAGCCAAAGGTGGCAATTTTATTGACACTGCGAACCTTTATAGCAACGGATTAAGCGAAAAATACATCGGAGAATTCATAAAATCGGACCGGCACCATTATGTTGTTGGCACCAAATTCACCTTGAAAGATACCTTTGATAACCCGCCTAAAGATCCGAATAAAAGTGGTATGCATAAGAAGAACATGATTCGCAGTGTAGAGGCTAGTTTGAAAAGATTGAATACAGAATTTATCGATATTCTTTGGGTACATGCATGGGATGAGTTTACTTCAGTTCAGGAGTTGATGAAAAATTTAGAGCAGTTGGTTCTATCGGGAAAGGTTTTACATATAGCTATTTCAGATAGTCCAGCATGGAATGTATCTCAAGCCAATATGTTAGCAGAGTTGAAAGGCTGGTCATCTTTTGCAGGACTGCAAGTGGAGTATAGTCTGATCCAACGAAGTGCGGAAAGGGACCTTATACCTATGGCCAATAAACTTGGTCTAACCGTAACCCCATGGTCTCCCCTAGGAGGAGGTATCCTTTCTGGGAAATATAAGACTGGGAAAGAAAAAGGCCGCGCTAACCAAGGAAGTCGTTTAACCCCTAAACGTCTTCAAATTGCACAAACCGTAGCACAAGTTGCCAAAGACATTGGAGCTCAGCCTTCGCAGGTCGCCATTAAATGGATGATGCAAAAGCATAATAACTTAGTACCTATTGTGGGAGCCCGAACCATTCAACAAGCTAAAAGCAATTTAGGCGTGTTAGACATACAATTACCTGAAGAAGCAATGCAGCAACTGGATGAGGTAAGTGCTATAGAACTGGGCTTCCCTCACGACTTCTTAAAAAGTGACAATGTAAAAAGCATAGTGTATAGCGATACCTATGATCGGATCAAGCGATGAAAAACACGCGCAGTATAATCATACAGACCGCATTTGAGGCCATTCATAAAAATGGGTTTCATCAATTACGCATTGATAAGGAAATTGCCAAATTGGGAATTACCAAGGGAGCATTTTACCATTATTTTAAAAGCAAAGGTGAATTATTAAAAGCCGTTATAATTGAGATCTTAGGACCGGGATTTGTGAAACCCTGGAAATCTCTTGTGCATTCAGAAGAACATATCATTGATGCTATTCAACATCTGTTGCAAAACCATATTGACCAATCCTCGCTAGCCGAGATTAAATACGGCTGCATTTACAATAACTTAGTACATGAAGTCTCAGTAGAATTGCCTGAAGTACGCGAGGTACTATTAGTGTATTTCGAAGAAATACTATCCTACTTGGAACAAGCCATTTCACAAGGAATAGTAAAAGATCAAATTAAACCTTCCTTAAAACCGAATGATCTTTCCTTATTAATCATGTCAGTCTATAATGGAAGTAACTCCATGAATAAATTGTATCAAAAATCTACCCCCTACAAAAAATCAATTAAATCAATCATATTATTATTAGAAAGTATACGCAATGAATAAAAGAACAAATCTTAAAAAATATTTTGAAACAGGAATTGACTACAATCAATATCTTAATAATGAAGAAGCGCTTATTCAATCGACTGAAGAATTTGAATTTCGCCCCTATCATGAGTTGAATGAACGTAGAATGAAGCGGAATAATAAAATCGCTGAAAAAAGCATTCAAATAAGCGCTTCACAAAAAGAAATGCTAACCAACAAAAAAATATTGATTATTACGGAAGGTTGGTGCGGTGATGCCTCACAAATCGTTCCTTATGCCGTGAAAATTGGTGAAAAAGCGGATATAGAAGTGAAATTAGTGTACCGAGATAAAAACACCGAATTGATGAATGAGTATCTCACCAATGGAGGAATGGCAATCCCGGTGGTCATTTTAGCAGATGAAAACTATGAGCCGATTGATTATTTTGCCCCTAGACCAAAAGAAGCACAAGAATTGATGCTAAAAATGAAAGCAGACGATACGCCAAAAGATGAGATTAGTACTGAATTACAAAAGTGGTACAACAGCGATAAGGGTGCACAAACCATTCAAGAAATTATGGCCATGACCGAACTTACCGTGTAACTTGACCGTCTACACTGATATTCAATTTCTGTAGGTACGGATCATTTAATAACAAGTAACCTGTTTTACGCTGTCTGCCCTTGCGATTGATTGAGTCAAACACAACGGTAACGACTGCTTTCTCACCAGGTGCAATTTGAGCTTTATCTACACTTATTCTCATGCAAGCACAAGGTGAAAAAATCTTCTTCACTTTAAGTGTATCACCTCCTGTATTGGTCAAATGAATGGTGTCTCTTGCGGTTGCTCCTGAAGCAATCGTGCCATATAATATTAACACCTTTCCTACTATGGCTTTCGGCTGCTCTAATTTCCATTTCCTTAGCTTGCGTTTCGATTTTGGCGGTGTTTCAAAATAAGGCACAACAAATCCTTGAAGTAAAACCATTTTAGAAGCATTGGCCTTATCATTTGTATTAATAAAAAAGTACTTCTTCACCGGTCCATAATCGTAAAACTGAGCTCCATTTAAGGTGAAAAATATCTCCTTTTGCTCTCCGGGCTTGAGTATGAATGAATTCGTATTTGCTGTGATCCAATTTGGGAGGTTGCGAAAACCCAAAACAGTTCGATTGAATTCACCATCATTCATAACAATAATAGAGAACGTTCGTTTTTCATTATCATTCAGCGTATCAAAATACAATACTTTCTTATTAAGGTATAAATCGCTTGCCGTTCTTGTGACATTGAATTGTTTATTCTGATCGGGTTGAACATCGCCAGCTATATAAACCATGGTGATAGTGGGGTTGCTATTGGAGTGAATCGCAATCTTTTTTTGAAATTGCCCTACACGCCCTTGTGCTTTATATTTCACTTTCATCACCGCACTTTCTCCTGGGGCAATTACTTTTTTACTAATTTCTGGAACTGTACACCCGCATTCAGGTTGAACCTCAGTAATACGCAAAGTATCTTTCCCTGCATTGCTTATTGTAAAAAGACAAGTAGCCCGATCGGACTCATAGATCTTCCCATAATTATGCAGTTCCTTATCTACCAGCAATTTTGCTTGTCCAAACAGTTGAGCACATACCAATAAACTTAAACTTAGCAGGATTACTTTTCTCATCATCTATTCAATTACAAACAAGATGCCATTTATAGTTATAAAGTTGTTTTGCATTTACAATTCTTTGCGTTTAAATAGGCAAAAAACAAATTCCTGCTCTGTTCCAAAAGGAGTCTGATGCGCTTCCAATTTACTGTCGACTAACTCAAACTGACCTCCAAACAATTCTGTCAACTCTTCTGGGTTGTATTGAGAAATTTCTAAGCCACTGCATTTCCTTGGACCCGCTTTAGAAAAAGTGCCGATACACAAATAATTATGTGCCATTCGATTAACTTGCTCAACATATTTTTGTTTCTCAGCTTCTGTTGTTAAGAAATGAAACACAGCACGATCATTCCAATAGTCAAAAGATGCATCACTTGTAAAATTCAGCACATCCGTTTCAACCAAAGTTACCTTATCTAAATCCTGTTCCAGTAATTCATCGGACAATTGTTTCAAAGCATTTGCAGAAACATCCAATGCCGTCAGTTGCTGAAACCCCGTATTTAACCAAAACTCGAGCATTCCTTTTCGTCCTGATCCAACATCAATCAATTTAGCATCCGAGGCTAATTCAGCCTGATTAAAGAAGGATGCAGCAACACCTAAATTGAGCTGTGTCCAGCTCACTTCATTGGATGATTTATGTGCATAAATTTGTTCCCAATGCTTTTTGTTCACTCCATCCATCTGCAATGCAATTAGGGCATTAAACGTGGAAAAAGCAAGTTTATAAAACAAATTTTAGTTTTAAACTTTAATTACCTTTGAACAAGCAGATGAATCCCAATTTAAACCCGGATAAAGACCCGAATAATACCGAACAGGATATCGAAGCCGTCCTCAGACCTGCTGAATTCAGTGAATTCCATGGTCAAGATAGCATTCTCGAGAATCTTAAAATATTTGTAAAAGCTGCGAAACAGCGTGGTGAAGCATTGGATCATGTATTGTTACATGGCCCTCCTGGTTTGGGAAAAACTACTTTGGCCAATATTATCGCCAATGAGCTTCAATCTGATTTAAAATTAACCAGCGGACCTGTATTAGAAAAACCAGGTGATTTGGCTGGAATGCTTACCAATTTAGATGAAGGAGATGTCCTCTTTATAGATGAAATACATCGTCTTTCTCCTGTGGTTGAAGAATACTTATATTCTGCCATGGAGGACTATCAAATTGATATCATGATTGATACTGGACCCAGTGCAAGAAGTGTTCAAATTACCATTGAGCCATTTACTTTGGTGGGAGCAACCACACGAAGTGGTTTATTAACTTCTCCTTTGCGCGCTCGTTTTGGAATAACCAGCCGTTTACAATATTATAATACTGAAATACTCTCTGGGATTGTGATTCGCAGTGCAGGAATACTAAACGTGCCGATAGAGAAGGAGGCCAGTATAGAAATAGCTCGAAGAAGTAGAGGTACTCCTCGAATAGCCAACGCATTGCTTCGCAGAACGCGTGATTTTGCCCAAGTAAAAGGAGATGGCACCATCAGTCTTGAAATCGCTCAATATGCGCTGAACGCTTTAAATGTGGACAGTCATGGGTTGGATGAAATGGATAATAAAATATTGAATACCATTATCGATAA
>Ga0055584_100005309_pt1 | contig 12632 bp, 9 predicted proteins | sample OSDHelmetaG_FD_58716 | JGI IMG/M metagenome (GOLD analysis project Ga0055584, IMG submission 58716) | Pelagic marine sediment microbial communities from the LTER site Helgoland, North Sea, for post-phytoplankton bloom and carbon turnover... | ecosystem: Environmental > Aquatic > Marine >... | reverse complement strand
GTACAATACCTCAACAATTGGGTGTAAAAAAAGCAAAATTAATAGCAATGCTATTAATTTTGCTTTTTGGCATTCTTGAAATAAACAATACTAATAGGCTTAGTTTACTATGGGTGTTACCAATTTGTACTTTAAGTCTTTATTTAATATATAAAATAGACTTTAGTAAATCTAAATATTATTGCTCCTTTTTTGTGGAAAGTATGCCTGTAGTATATGCAATTTCAGTAATTATTCTTTTGTGTTTTTAAGTTGTTGCTGAAAAATTTCTTCCATTTTGTTTTTTTCAGAAGAATTGAATGATTCAATTTTTTGCTTTTTCATTAACTTGGTTAATTTACCATTGTTAGACGAATATTTTTGACAAGCTCTGCAAAAAAGTAAGTGAATACTTAGTTTTGCTTTTTCAAGTATACTTGCTTCATTATACTGTGATTTATTGCATGAGTGTTGAGCTTCATCGCAGGCAATAAAAAGTGAGAATTTTTTTTCTGTAGGCATATTTATAAGAATTAAAACCAATTTGTTTCCATACACGCGGCCATTGAGGTCCGTGCTCTGTGAATGATAACCCATAGGTTAGACGAACTAATTTCAAATTCATTACAAATAGCTTCAGTATCAAAGTTATCTATAGTTTTCATTTTGAAAATAGAACGTTGTTTTTCAGTAAGTTTAGATAAGCAGTTTTGTATAGCTAACCCCAATTCAGTATTTTCTATATCATTTTCTGCATTGGTAGCATAAGGGTCCGATACTCTAGATTCCATCCAGTCTCCTTCGTTTTCGCTATCATTGCTAAAAGACATGCGTACTTCTGCTTTACCCTTATTGCTGTTAGTTTTTCGATAATGATCAATAATTTTTCTTTTTAGAATAGAAATTAACCAAGTTCGTTCGGAAGCTTCTCCTTTAAAGTTTTTCATTGATTTTAAACCAGCAAAAAATGTTTCTTGAACAAGGTCTTTCGCTAATTCGCGACTGTCTACTCTTACAACGGTATAATTAAGCAGGTAGTCGCTATAGTTTTTAATCCATTTATTGGGATCAATTTTATGTTCAGCCATAATATTTAGTGTGATTTCTCAAATGTAATTTAAAATTAAATAGTTTGTTAAATACAACAGGTAAACAAATGTTAAATAAGGTTAAATTAAACCAGATCTAATTAGTAAAGCATTGTTTGTTGGATTTTGTCCTCTAAATTTTCGGTATAAAATTGCAGGATGTTCTGTGCCTCCTTTTTCTAGTATTTCTGTTTTAAATTTTGTAGCCACCTCTTTATTAAAAATTCCTTTTTCTTGAAAGTAAGCAAATGCATCTGCATCTAATACTTCAGCCCATTTATATGAGTAATATCCGGATGAATATCCACCTTGAAAAATATGAGAAAAGGCTGTGCTCATACAGTTTTCCGTAACTTCAGGGTATAGTTGAGTGCTTTTAAAAGCTTCGTTTTCAAAGTCTTTTATATTGTATTCTCCCTCTGGAGGAGTAGTATGCCATGCCATATCTAGTAAACCAAAACTAAGTTGACGCATAGTTGCCATACCTTGTTGGAAGGTTGAGGATGATTTTATTTTTTCAATTAAATCCATTGGAATTAACTCTCCTGTTTCGTAATGATAAGCGAAAAGTTTTAAGGCCTCTTCTTCGAAACACCAATTTTCTAAAATTTGACTAGGAAGTTCTACAAAATCCCAAAAAACACTAGTTCCAGAAAGGCTAGGGTAGGTCGTGTTTGCAAGCATTCCATGCAAAGCGTGTCCAAATTCATGGAAAAGGGTAGTAACTTCGTTAAAAGTTAATAATGCAGGCTTTGTTTTTGTTGGTTTAGTAAAATTGCATACAATTGAAACTTGTGGTCTTTCGTTTATGCTATCAAATATTTTTTGAGACTTGTAAGATGTCATCCAAGCTCCGGCACGTTTACCTGGTCTTGGGTGGAAATCGGTATAAAAAAGAGAAACATAATTCCCATTATTATCTATCACGTCGTAGATTCTAACATCGGGATGATATTTTTCAGCAACAGTGTTTTCTTTAAATGTTAAATCAAAAAGTTTATTTGCAATAGTAAAGGCTCCTTTTAAAACTCTCTCTAATTCAAAATAAGGTTTTAACTGTTCGTCGTCTAAGCTAAAAAGTTTTTGTTTTAGTTTTTCGCTATAGTAGCTGCCATCCCACTTTTCAAGATTATTAAGTCCATCTAGTTCTTTAGCGAAATCCGTTAGTTGTTTAAACTCTTTTTTAGCAGCAGGAGTTGCTTTAGTATTTAAATCGTTAGAGAAATTAAAAACATTTGTAGGGTTTTCAGCCATGCGTTCAGCAAGTGTGAAATGTGCATGAGTTTCGTAACCTAATAATTGAGCTCGTTGAAAACGCAGGGCTACAATATCTTTTATTAAATTTTCATTATTAAATTCATTATCGTTAAAACCTCTGGCTCCAAAAGCAATCGATAGTTTTTTGCGTAGTTCTCTATTTTCAGCATATTGAACAAAAGGAATATAACTAGGATAATCTAAAGTAATTAACCAACCTTCTTTTTCTTGGCTTTCAGCTAGGTTTTTAGCAGCCTCAATAGAGCTTTCAGGTAAGCCTTTAAGGTCAGCAGCATTAGTTATGAGTAATTCAAAACTATTTGTGTCAGCTAATAAGTTTTGACCAAATTGAAGGGTTTTTTGAGAAAGCTGTTTATCTATATTTCTAAGGGTTTCCTTGTCAGCTTCGTTTAATAAAGCTCCATTTCTAGAGAAAGATTTGTAATGCTTATCTAATAATTGTGTTTGTTCAGTTGTTAAATTTAATTCTTCTTTAGTTTCGTATACCTTTTTTACTTTTTGAAAAAGTGTTTGGTTTAATGTTATGTCGTTACTAAATTCAGATAATAAGGGTGAAATTTTTTGAGCAATTTCTTGAATTTCATCATTTGTTTCGGCGCTATTTAGATTAAAAAAAACACTTGAGATTCTTCCTAGTAAATCGCCACTAAACTCTAATGCTTCAATAGTATTTGAGAAATTAGGTGATTCTTTGTTAAGAACAATTGATCTAATTTCTTCCTTGGCTAATTGGATAGCATTCTGAAATGCAGGCAAGAAATGTGTGTTTTCAATTTTAGAAAATGGTGCAGTATCAAAAGGGTTCAATAATGGATTACTCATAAAAATAGTTTAAATACAAAGATACAGCGAGAGGTTAAAAAAAAACATGATTAAAACTGTTTTTTAACGATAAAAAAGATAAGTGTATTTATAGATCTTTTTTTTTTAGTGTTAATTTTTTACAAGAAGCAAGCCAAGAAAAGTGTTTGTGGTTATCTTAATTAATTGTTAATTAGTGCTTTGTTTTTTGTGTCTTGTGAAGATAATAAATGTTTTGATAAAGTTTTTTCCTACATTTACATGGGGTTCTTACATTGTAAAATATAATTTTTTTTAAGTAGGTTAATAAGAATTCTATTTGTTTTTGTAGGATTTAAGAGACAATTGTTTTATTTTTAATGGGATGTTAAGGGTGAAAAATTAAATTTTATTTGCTGAATGGGGATTATATTTAAGTAGGTTAATGGTAGTTTTTTCGGTAAATGAATTTATGTTTAAAAAAGTGGATACAATTGTATCCACTTTTTTTAAATATATAAAATGTGTGTGTTGATTTAAATTTTATTGTTTTAGACTTTTGGCCCCTTTGATTACTTTTTCTTTTAAGCTTTGCTTGTATTCAATAATTTTATTTTGAACAGCTTTGTCTTGTGCTCCAATAATTTGTGCAGCTAATATTCCTGCGTTTAAGGCACCATCTAAGGCAACTGTAGCTACAGGGACACCTCCGGGCATTTGTAAAATGGATAACATAGAATCCCAGCCATCAATTGAATTACGAGATTTTACAGGAACTCCAATTATAGGTAAAGGAGACAAAGAGGCTACCATTCCTGGTAAGTGAGCAGCTCCGCCTGCTCCAGCAATAATTACATTAACTCCACGAGTGTGTGCGTTTGTAGCGTAGTCGAATAGTTTTTCGGGTGTTCTGTGTGCAGAAACAACATCGACTTCTACATCAATATTTAAATCTTTTAAGAAATCTACAGCTTGTTGCATAATTGGTAAGTCACTTGTACTCCCCATAATAACGCCTACTTTACTCATAATGTTTCGTTTTAGTCTATATTTTTTAACAGCAATTATCTTTTATTTACTAATTACGTTTATTGTGTTTTTTACTTTTTCCGCAATAATTCTAGCTTCATTAATGTCTTTATTAATAATGGTTACATGTCCCATTTTGCGAAAAGGTCTAGTTTCTCTTTTTCCATAAATATGAGGAGTAACTCCAGGTAAAGCCATTATTTTTTCAATATTTTCATAACAAACCTCTCCAGTATAACCTTCAGCTCCTACAAGATTTACCATAATTCCTGCAGCTTTATTTTCAGTGGAACCTAAAGGTAAATTTAGTACGCTACGCAAATGTTGTTCAAATTGGTTGGTGTAGTTTGCTTCAATAGTAAGATGTCCACTATTGTGTGTTCTAGGAGCAACTTCGTTTACTAAAATATCGTTATTTTGAGTTTGAAAAAGTTCTACAGCAAGAACACCAACATGTTCAAAAGCTTCGGAAACTTGTTTAGCTATTTTGCTTGCTTTATCACGTACATCGGCTTCTATTCGAGCAGGACAAATTACGTATTCAACTTGGTTTGCTTCAGGGTGAAATTCTTGTTCAACAACAGGAAAAGCTTTCACTTCTCCGGAAGGGTTGCGGACAACAATAATTCCTAATTCATTTTTGTAATCCACGAGTTCTTCCGCAATGCATTCTATATCAGGAAGATTGTTTAAGTCTTCAATTTTTTTAATAATTGACACGCCATTACCATCGTAGCCACCTTCAGTACATTTCCAAACAAAAGGGATGGTCACTTGTTTATCTTGGATTGCTTTTAAAAGTTCAGGGAGTGTATTAAATTGGGTAAAATTGGCTGTAGGAATGTTGTTTGCTCTATAAAAAAGTTTTTGGACTCCTTTATTTTGTATTTTTTTTAGAGTTGCTGCAGAAGGGTATACTTTTTTGCCTTCGTTTTCTAGTTTAGTTAAAGCTTCTATGTTTACGGCTTCTATTTCGAAAGTTAAAACGTCAACTTTTTTTCCAAAATTATAGACAGTATCAAAATCCATTAGATTTCCTTGTTCAAAATCGTTACAAGCAATGCGGCTTGGAGCTTTGGGACTAGGGTCTAAAACCCGAGTTTTAATATCGTATTTTCGGGTTTCGTAGAGTAACATTTTACCTAATTGGCCTCCGCCTAAAATCCCCAATGTGAAGTCTGAAGAAAAAAAATGTTCCATATTTCTAATGAATTTTGATTACAAAATTACTTTTTTATTAAACAAAAGCCTAGTAATGTTACCCAAATAGAATTACCTAAAAGGTAAATTAGTATCTTTGACCTTTCCAAAAAACACTGTTTTGTATTATCAAATCGAAATAAAACAACTGTTTTTGGTATTAAAAATGAACGAAACTTTTATAATTTACCCATATAATTATGATTAACGTAGTACTTTTTGGTCCTCCGGGTGCAGGAAAAGGAACACAAGCAGAATTTTTAAAAGAAAAATATCAACTAATTCATATTTCTACGGGAGATGTTTTTAGATACAATATAAAGAATGCTACTGAGTTAGGTGTGCTTGCAAAATCGTATATAGATAAAGGTCAGTTAGTTCCGGATGAGGTTACAATTAATATGCTTAATGCTGAGGTTGATAAAAACACCGATGCTAAAGGGTTTATATTTGATGGTTTTCCTAGAACAGAGAATCAGGCAAAATCTTTAGCAGATTTTTTAGCATCTAAAAACACAGAAGTTAGTGCTATGGTTGCGCTAGAGGTTGATGATGAGGTTTTAGTAGGGCGATTATTGGAAAGAGGAAAGACTTCAGGAAGAGCAGATGATGCCGATGAAAGCATAATACGTAACCGTATAAAAGTATATTATAACGAGACAGCGATTTTAAAACAATATTACGAAAAGCAAGATAAATATTTTGGTGTTAATGGTGTGGGGAGTATTCCTGAAATTACAGAACGCCTTATTGCTGTTTTCGATAAATTATAACAAGAAACTCTGTTTGTAAATAGAGATTTAGAAAATATTTATAAGCTATATTATTTATGGTTTATAAATACTTTTTAAGTGAAATTCGCTCAAAGCATAAGGCTTAGAGTCAATATAAAACTAATGACTGAAGGAAATTTTGTAGATTATGTAAAGTTAAACATATCGTCTGGTAACGGAGGAAAAGGTTCAGTACACTTACATAGGGAAAAATTTATTACTAAGGGAGGTCCCGATGGTGGTGATGGTGGTCGAGGAGGTCATGTTATTTTAAGAACGAATCCTAATATGTGGACTTTGTTGCATTTGAAGTATAAAAGACACTTTAAGGCGGAACACGGATTACACGGTAGTAAAGGGCGTAGTTCTGGTGCTGATGGAACAGACGTGTATATTGATGTTCCTTTAGGTACAGTTGTTAGAGATACCGAGACTCAAGAAATTCTTTATGAATTAGTAGAAGATAATAAGGAGTTAATAATTCTGGAAGGAGGCATGGGAGGTCGTGGTAATTGGCACTTTAAAAATAGTGTAAACCAAACTCCACGTTATGCACAACCAGGTGTTCCTGGGTCAGAAGCTCAAATTACTTTAGAGTTAAAAATATTAGCAGATGTAGGTCTAGTGGGTTTTCCAAATGCAGGGAAATCGACATTGCTATCGGTATTAACAGCAGCAAAACCTAAAATTGCCGATTATGAATTTACAACTCTTAAACCTAATTTAGGAATTGTGAAATATCGCGATTTTCAAACTTTTGTAATGGCTGATATACCAGGTATTATAGAAGGAGCGGCAGAAGGAAAAGGAATAGGGCATCGTTTTTTACGTCATATAGAACGTAATTCAACTTTGTTATTTTTAATTCCAGCAGATGCACCTGATATAGTTAAGCAATATCATATTTTACTGGATGAATTGAAGCGATACAATCCTGAAATGTTAGATAAGGAACGATTCATTGTAGTTTCAAAATCGGATATGCTTGATGATGAATTGAAGGCAGAAATAGAAGCTGAAATAAAAACAGAAACAGAAGCTCCTTTTATGTTTATATCAGCAATAGCACAGCAAGGTTTAATGGAGTTGAAAGATAAGCTTTGGAAAATGTTAAATTCATAGTTTTAAAGAATATAACATTTAATAGAAATAAAGATTTAAAAAAGCCAATACTTCTTAATAGTATTGGCTTTTTTAGATAAAGATTAATTCTTAAAGAAAATTTCTAAATTGTGTTGATTTGTTTTTCATTGAAAATAGTTTCGTATTTTTATTTAAAAGTTGTGTTATGAAAAACCTTTACTGTTTATTTTTACTAACTATTGTTGCTTGTTCGGGACCAAAAGTTGTATACGATTACGATACCAAAAAAGATTTTTCGAAATATACTACATATAATTATTATCCTGATTTAAAAACAGGATTAAGTAACTTCGATGATAAACGTTTAATAACATCGACGGATAAGGTTATGACAGAAAAAGGTTTTTCGAAATCAGATAGTCCTCAGCTTTATATAAACTTCTTAAGTGAAGAGTATACTACGCCTTCCAATAATAGTATTGGAATAGGTATTGGTAATGGGCCAATACAAATTGGAGGAGGGATTCCTATTGGGGCTCCAAATCAGCGTATTCAACTTACAGTTGATTTTATTGACGCAGAAACTAAAGAACTTATTTGGCAAGCAGAAGCAGACAACACTCAAAATTCTAGACAAACTCCTGAAAACCGAACAGGTTTTTTTAATGTTATGATGAGTAAAGTATTGGATAAATATCCTCCAAAAAAATGATTTTTTAAAGTAGGTGTATTAATAAAAACAACTACAACTAATAAAATGGACATAAGTTTTTATTAGCTGTAGTTAAAGATAGTTATTGTTTAATTATCTTTTTTTGAACTGTAACACCGTTTTTGTTCTGTATTTCTAAAAAATAGAACCTACTACGTAAGTGAGAAATGTCAATATTAAATATAGATTCTGTAATTGGATTTTTGATAATTTGTTGGCCTGTTATTCCTTTTAATGAATAGAAAGAGAGGTTCTCAGAGCTTTCAATTGAAAATATTCCATTACTAGGGTTTGGATATACCTTTATATTAATGTTCAAAGTATTTTTTGATAATACTTTTTGTACTTCATTAGTTGTATTTTTTTTACTAACGAGTTTTGAAGCAGATGACGCTGAGTTACAATTTTCTATTTTAATGTTGAGAGTAGCTCCATTTTTAACAGTCCAATTTATTCCGTCCGTTAATTCTTCCGATATGTTTTCGGTTATCCTCATCAGTTTACAAACTGATCATCATTTGTGCAATTACCTCTAAAATTAAATTGAAATCTAGGGTCTATTTTAGCAAATAAGCCAGTTTCAGAAATTTCGTTACTATTTCTAAAGATGTTTTATTGTTGCCATTAAAGGTTAGTTTATGCCAAAGAGGTGTAAACGAATTTTGATGTACTATAGTAACATTTTTTTATTAGAAATCCCTATTAAGGCAGTATTTCTAGGTCTATTAAAATAAACATTCCTGGTATTTGTATTAGATGATAGGTTTAAATCAAATTTGGTGTTATTGTAGTAATAGTAGAAATTTTGTGCATTGATAATATTAAAAAGCCACAAAAGAGTATCTTCTTTTTCATTTGTGTATTTTAATATAATGCGCTAAGTGTATATTAAGTTTTTATTAAATAATTGTTGATATTTGGTGGGGTTCCGTAAAAGAGTTAAAAAGCGAAGCTTATTAAAAAAACGATCTTTTATATTAGATATAAAAGATCGTTTAATAGGTTAGGTTTTTTGTTAATAAAAAATAACAATAAGTTGATTAACTCATAATTAATTTATTATTTCTACTCGTTGTCCAGCAGAATGGCTGCTAAACTCGGGAGCATACATGGATTGTAACTCTGTAATACCATTAGAAAAACTTCCTGTTTGGTTGGTGATTACATCATATTCTAGCACATAATTTCCTTTGGGTAGGTTGTCTATAAAAAAGTGAGTAGCAGTATCTTTTGTGGTTTGGTAAAAGTGTAAACGATCTTTGTTTTTGTAGCCAGATAATACTTGTAAAGGTTCAAAACTACTGGCGTGCATATCTTTTAAATGAATAAACTCCATATCATTGTCACTTTTCACTAATAAACGTACGGTAACTTTATCGCCAATTTTTAAAGGGGTAGCAAAAGTTATTTTTTTAAGTTCAGCACCATTGTCAGTAACAATTTTTTTGTAGAGTTCCTTTTGAATGGATAATGGTGAGCTGTCATTAGTTTTTATGTTATCTAAATGCTCAAAGTATTGCCAGTAATAACCTCCGTAACCAGTTACTGAACTTTTGTTGGTAACAGTAATTTCTTTAAAGCTAGGGGTGATTTCCTCTGCATTCCAGTGGGTTTTTAAATAACCTGTACCTTGTTCTTTTTCGGTTTCAGAAAGTTTTTTAGTAGCGATTTTTGTTCCCCCAACTTTAATTAATGTATTGTCTTTTACTGAAAGCCAATTATTACCTTGTAGTAATAAGGCATAAGTAGCATCGGTAGTTTGTATGGTACTTTCCCAACTATTGGTACGCTTGTTTTTTAGTAAGTGAATCTTTAATTCTTCAATATATTTTTTAGACTGATTCATTTCTGAGAAGGCTTCAATAAGTAATGCTTGAGTGGTGATATTGTTTTTGTGCCACCACCAAGAGTTTTCATTTTCTTTCCAATACATTCCATTATCTTTTGATTGAACGGCGGATTCAGTTAAGGCCGTTATTATTTTTTGAGCTATAGGGCTTTTTTCATAACGATATAGGCTCAAGGCAAGTAATCCTTTTTCGTATATAGAGGAAGCTTGCCAGTTTTTTTTGTGGTAATCGAATGCTTTAGCAACAATATCTTTTACTTCTCCTTTTAAAGGGAAACGATTCTTATAAAAACTACGGGCATAAATATAATGTAGTAAGTTTACTTGCTTGTAAAACTCATCAGTTGTTTTGTGATTTTTCAAATGTTTTGCGAGTCTATTAATTAACTCTCGGTCTAAAAAGGTAATAGTATTTTTTACAATGTTGTCTGTTTTTGTACGTTGGCTTGTAATACCTAATTGTTCTAAATGACCAAAACCAGCTAAAATGTGCCTTGTAATAAATGGATTAGCTTTTCCGCCTTTAAACCAAGGAAAACCGCCATTTGGTTTTTGTAATTGACGTAGTTTGTTAATAGCTTCTTCATTAGCGGCACTTGTTTTTACTAAATTAAATAGTTCGCTTAAACGCTTTTGTTGTTCTGTCTCGGACTTAGCTTTTTGCAACCAAGGGGATTCAGTAATGAGTATATTTTTAAGTTCTTGATTAGTTTCTAGAGGACTTTCAAGTGTGCCTTTCGTAGCCCAACTATCGAAAACTTCTTTGATTTTTGGTTGTGAATTTAAAATGTGTAGAGCCACAGTGTTTGCATATAAACGAGAGAATGTTTGCTCGCTACATTTGTAAGGAGATTCCATTAAATAGGGTAAACTTTTAATAGCTAACCAAGCGGGATTAGAGGTGTATTCTAAAGTGATACCAAAAGTTTTTTGAGTTTTACTAATGTTATCAAAATTATTTAGATTGTAAGTTTCTGTTTTGCCAGCACGCACCCATAATGGAATACTTTCGGTTACTAATTTTTGGTTAGAGAGTACTGGTATTATTTTTTCTTCACCATCGGTAAAATTATTAGCCTTAGCAACTATTTTATACTGAATAGCAGTCAGGTTTTTAGGGATAACAATATTCCAATAAACTTGGTTATTTCCATTAGGATCAATAATAAATTTTTGTGTGAGTTGCTTATGATGTAATTGTTCGTTTAAAGATTGGCCATTTGTTGGGTCTGTCCATTCCAATAAAGCTGTTCCTTTTAAAACATCAGTAGTTAAGTTTGATAATTTGACAGAAAAAGACAAACTATCACCTTCGCGAACAAAACGTGGCGAGTTTGGAATAATATTCAATTCTTTTTGAGTAAGTGTTTGTGCATTTAATGTTCCATAAATTCCTTTTTGTGTATGAGCTAACATGTTAAAATTCCACTGTGTTAAGGCTTCAGGTGCCGTAAATTGGAATTCAATTTCGCCTTTTTTATTAGTGCGCAAGTTGGGTAAAAAGAAAGCGGTTTCCTTTAGGTTAGTTCTTGTTTTTATGTTTTTAAAGTCAGCTTCTTTAATTATTTGTTGTTCGTTATTGTTTTGAACAAGGTTTTCTTCCATTTCAGAGTCTGAATTCATATCCGTTATCTCACTTGAAGCCATTGCTGATTCAAGTTTCATTCCTCTAGCACCTGTTTTACTCAGTCTATTTGAAGGAGATGAAACTCCACGTATTTTTATAGTAGATAAATTATCATTAGTATTTTCACAATTAGAGATATTTGCTGTTCCTTCTTTTAATCTTGCGAGGTAACTTTTATACAACCAACTATTTGTTTTATTAAATTCAAAACCAAAAAAAGAAGGTTCTTCATAACAAATTGGAATACTATGAGTTTTAGTTAGCTTACTGGAGTAGTTAATAGTTTGTGTGCTTAAGCGACCAATGGCTTTTGTTTCTCTAGGAAAAGGAAAGTTTTTCACAAAATCAAAATTACTGTACCAATAGTTTTTTTTAAATTGATCCAAAGATGCATCGTACATACTAACTAATGCTTCGGCTTTAAATTTGGCTTTGTTGGAGCTGTTAATTAAAAAGCTCCAAGTTTCTTGATTTCCTGGTTTAATTTTATCAGTAAAATGTCTTTTTTCAATAGTTAAAACAACAGGTTTTTCACTGTAATCTAAAAGATCATTTTGGCTGTAAAAATAATTAAACAATTGATAGTTGTACTTAATAGTTACTTTAGGATATTTTAGTTTTGGTAAATTTAGCTGAATGTTTTTAGACCCTTTTTTTAAGGTGATTTTCTCTTTCCAAATAGAAATATCGCCATCAAAGGCTTCAGCAAAAACGATAAGTTCGGGAACAGAGGTTTGTAAATTAATTGTTGCTTTTGAAGAATTACTTATATCATAATCTACTGTATGAGTAAATATTTTTTCATCAGCAGGAAAGCTTTGTGAAGGTTTTTGTAATTCAATAATTTGGTTGCTTTCGGTAGTTGATCCTGTGACTGGGTCTGATGCTTTAATAGTAATACTATAAGTTCCGGCAGGCCATTTTTTGAAATTTAATACTTCTACGGAAGTGTTATTAGTCTTTTTGAATTTGTGCTCGAAGTAACGTTTTCCTTTACTCCAGGTAGTTTTGTTGTTTTCATTAGTAAATGGTATATGCGGAAATTGTTGAGTAAATTTGTTAATAGGGATTTGTTGAATATCGGGTTTTGTCCATGGTCGATTGTTTAAAAATCGTCCAGGACTTTCTAGTTTTATAACGTCAATAGTTCCGTTTGTAATAATAGGATTGTTGTTTACATCGATAGTAGAAATAGTGATTTTTTGTTTCTCATTGCTATTCCACGTACTAAGGG
>Ga0055584_100005308_pt1 | contig 12633 bp, 11 predicted proteins | sample OSDHelmetaG_FD_58716 | JGI IMG/M metagenome (GOLD analysis project Ga0055584, IMG submission 58716) | Pelagic marine sediment microbial communities from the LTER site Helgoland, North Sea, for post-phytoplankton bloom and carbon turnover... | ecosystem: Environmental > Aquatic > Marine >... | reverse complement strand
ACCTCGAAAATTCCCATCGACAGCTAGCCTCCCGGGCAATCAGTTATGCGCGCGTTCGGAATGCTCTGCCACGATACCTGTCGCCTGCTCGTTCAGGACGTGGATAATGCGCTGCGAGCGACCATTCACGACTGTATGAAGCAGGACTGTTGGAATCGCCACCAGCAGACCCAGAACCGTCGTCACCAGTGCTGACGAAATACCACCAGCCATGGCCTTGGGATCACCGGCACCAAAGATCGTAATCGCCTGGAAGGTAATAATCATACCGGTCACCGTGCCGAGCAGCCCCATCAGCGGCGCAACTGCCGCGATGATCTTCAACAGCGTTAGACCTGACTCGAGCTTCGGTGTTTCACTGAGAACCGCCTCGGCCATTTTCAACTCTAAAGTCTCGGGATCCATGTTGGGGTTGGTCTCATGAACCTTGAGCACACGCCCTAACGGATTGTCATCACGTGCTGAGTTCGACTTGAGCTGAGAGGACACTTTGCCGCCCACTGACGTCAGAACGATCAATCGATAGATGGCGAGAATGAAAGCGAAAGCACCTACTGCCGAAATGGCATAGCCCACATAGCCGCCTTGGTGCCAGCGCTCTGATATCGTCGGGCTGTCAATAATTGCGGCGAGGAATGAGCCACCAGTCGGGCCAGTCGGGTCAATACCAAACTGCGTCAGGCCAGACTGAGAGCCTGCCAAATCTTCGGCTTGTGAGTTGAAGCCACCGCCGGGCTGACGAGGCAATTCTGAAAGCTTGTCTATATTAAAAGACAAATAGTTGCCGTCGGTATCAACGATGTTAAACGCACCTACCCGGACGACCTCACGCTCACTGAGCTCACCCGATGGCGTCGCGACCTGAGCACTGAATCGACTCACCTCACCTTGCTCGCGGATTTCACGCAACAACTCGAACCAGACACGCTCGATCTCCTCGATACTGGGCAATTGATCGGAACCCGACATCTTGGCGATCAGGCCCTTCAAAAAGCCCTCGCGGCCGGGATATTCCGAACTCACGAGAGACACCTCGACGTTAGAGGCCAGATCTCCCGATGCGGCCGTAAGGTGACCAAACAGTTCAGACAATGTCCCCAGACGCTCGCGCAGTTGCTCCTGCTTCGCAGCAATCAACAGTTCGTTTTCTTCGAACTGCTTCTCGAGCCTCGCAGAGCGACGCTCCTCGCGAACACGCTCTTCTTCAGCGCGCTTTAAGGCTGCAGCCTGATTCGCTTTGTCCTGTGAAAACCGGTCTTCACGGGCCTTGTTCTCGGCAGAAGCGCGAGCCTGGCCCTGTTTGACCAGATCAAGAAGCTGATCGAGGTTTTCCGCTGCGATTTCCTGCGGCGTTGGGGGCGGGGGCGCCTCTGGGTCAACCTCCGCGTCCTGAGCCCAGGAAACGGGCGCAGTTAACGCACAAGCGAGCGCGAGAGCAGATACTTTTAGCAATGAAGAACGCATGTCAGTTCGCCTCCGGCGCAGATACAGGCATGTTTAACAGCTCGATCGTCGCCTGCTTCTTGGCAATTCGAACCCCTTTGCGGACCGCGGCAGCATAATCGCCGGCGGACAGCTCTTCCCAAGTCTTTGCGTCTTTATTCCACGCACCCGTCTCGGCTCCATCTGTGCTCTGGTAAACCAGCGCTACCCGACCAATGCGGAGAATATCCACCTCTCGGTCAATATCATCGAGCGCGATCGTATCGGTATAGGCTTCGATACCTCGACCGTACTGAAGCTCAATCGAATACAACTCCAAGACCTGACGGAAAGCTTCGGCAGAAGTCACGTCGGAACGATCCATATTCGCGCGGACCGCCTCGATATTCCCCAAGCGCGTGTCGAGATCAAACGGCATATCTAGGTTGACGAACTGTTCGAGCCCATCGAGCATGCGGGTGACCAGCGGCGGGATCTGGCGCTGGATCACCGACGCTTCGGCAATCGACGCGTCGATATCCCTGATGCGCTTCTCCTGGTTGGCGATCTGGCGCTCAAGCCGCGCGTTGTAGACCTTGAGTCCGTCAACCTGCTTCATTACCGTCTTGTAGTCGATCAGGAGGCTGGAGGTCTCATCTGCGAGGCGATCGATCTTGGCTTGGGAAGCCTTCGCTGCCACAGTGCGTTGCTTTCCTACTTCTACGATAGGATCGATGGTCTGTGCGCCTGCGATGGACGCACTACCGCCGACGCAAACCGCCAAAAGTAGGGTTTTAAGTCGAGTCGTAGTCATGGGGTTGATACTTCCTCTTAAGAGCAAATTAGGTGTGGGTGCAGACTGCAGTCAGCCCCTCACTGAACTTTACAATCAGTGGCGTTCTTATTTAGTGGGTCGCCATTTGATCGGGGGAGGGGAATTTACCGTGTACGTTTCAGCAACGCAAATAATTTCACCGCCTCGCAACCACGCAATATCAGCCACTTTCAGGTGGCTCTAGTTCGACCACCGCAAAGGCATGGCTGTTACCCTCTTCCGCACTGTATTCGACCCGTGAGACTTCTGTCCACCCGGCCACTAAACCGAGATCGAACACCACATCGCCGGACACCTCTCCCTGTACGCGGGTCAGCACAATTCTGTCGGCCCGTGGCAAAGCCAGTCGGTAGATTTCTGCGCCGCCAACGACCATGACGGCGTCGGCCCCATCAATCAACGTCTGCTCAAATGCCCGCTCTAGAGCCTCTTCTAGACTATGACGGGTCACCACGCCTTCGTGAGACCAGGCCATGTCTCTGGTAATCACAATGTTCGTTCGACCGGGCAAGGGAAATCCGACGCTCTCGAAAGTTTTCCGGCCCATGATGATGGGGCGCCCTATGGTTGTTCGCTTGAAGTGCCGAAGATCATCCGGCAGTTCCCACGGCAGAGCATCGCCCTTGCCAATAACGCCATTTTCGGCGGCGGCGAGCACCAACACTACCGGGACATCATTCTGGTCATGCTGCAGAGTCATATAGCGACGGGAGCCGGGATATTGGGGGATGGGTCATAACCTGTGAGCTGAAAATCCGCAAACTGATAGTCATAAATAGAGTCTGGTCTCCTGAGAATCTCTAGTGAAGGCAGCTCGCCAGGCGACCGCGCTAATTGCGTACCGACCTGTTCACCGTGATTACTATATAAATGTGCGTCCCCGAGGGTTACCACGACTTCGCCAACCGCCAGATCGCACTGTTGCGCGAGCATGTGAACGAGCAGAGCCACCGAGGCAATATTAAATGGCAGACCCAGAAAGACGTCGCTGGACCGGATGTAGAGCTGAGCTGAGAGCGCACCCCTCCCCACATAAAACTGGTACAGAAGATGGCAGGGTGGCAGCGCCATGCGGCCAGCGCGCACGTTATCCTGAGGGGTCACCGTTTCATCTGGCAGGTATTCGACGTTCCAGGCGTGAAAGAGGATGCGCCGGCTTTCTGGCCGATTTTTCAGGCAATCGACGACGTAATCGATCTGGTTGATACTGCCACCGTCCCGGGTGGGCCAGGCATGCCACTGAGCGCCATAAAGCGGCCCCAGATCACCCTCCTCAGTGGCCCACTCATCCCAAATACTCACGCCATTTTCGCGCAGCCAGCGCGTGTTGGTGTCACCACTGAGAAACCAGATCAACTCGTTCACCACACTTTTGAAGTGCACTCGCTTAGTGGTGAGAATGGGGAAACCCTGAGCCAGATCAAAGCGCAGCTGCCGCCCAAACACCGAGCGAGTTCCTGTGCCTGTGCGGTCGCCGCGATCAATACCGTATTCGCGGATGTCGTTCAGTAAGTCGAGATACGCCTGCATAAACCCCTCATCGAGTTTTTGGGCGGTACGCCCAGTACAGTAAACACAACCCCGCTACCAGCATGGGCAGACACAGTAGCTGCCCGCGCGTCATCCAGCCCAGTGCGTCGAAGCCAATATGGACATCGGGCTCTCGGAAAAACTCCGCAACAAAACGAAGCGCTCCGTAACCGACCAGGAACAAACCCGACACCGCCCAAGTGGGTCGCTGTTTGCGGCTGAACCAGAGCAACACCAAGAACAGCAGACACCCCTCGAGCGCAAATTGATAGAGCTGAGAGGGGTGGCGTGCGAGACCCAATGGGTCGTTTGGAAAGATCATAGCCCAGGGGACTTCAGCAGGCCGGCCCCAAAGCTCCTGCCCAATAAAATTTCCCAGCCTGCCCAAAGCGAGCCCAACGGGGGTCAATGGCGCGACAAAATCCATCAACCGACCCCACTGGATCTGACGCTGGCGCGCAAAAAGTGCCATGGCCGCCAGCACACCCAGCAGTCCACCGTGAAAGGCCATGCCGCCCTCCCAAACCCGAAACAGCCACATCGGATCCGAGACCAGCCGCTCAAACCCGTAAAAAACAGCGTAGCCAAGTCGACCTCCTATCACCACGCCTACCGCGGCATAAAAAATCAGGTCATCCACCTGCACCCGCACCAGTGGAGAGTGGGGCTGCTGACACCGTCGCCGTGCGAGCCACCAGGCAAACGCAAAACCAGCAATATAGGTCAGCCCATACCAGTGGATTTTGATGGGTCCCAATGCAAGCGCTACCGGATCAATGTCGGGGTAAGGCATCATTTATACGTCGCCTCCGCGGCGCAGGAACACATCAAGGCCTCGGTCGCTCAGCGCCAGATCCAGCGCCGTAACGACCTCCTGAGCTGACCTTAATGGCTGTATGGTCGCCATTAACTGCTCGAGCTCGGCACGGCTGAAAGCACTTAAGACGCGTTTGATCACTGACAGACTGCCCGCATTCATGGACAGCTGGTCAAACCCCATGGCTACCAAAAGCGGTGCTGCCCGGGGGTCTCCAGCCAGCTCGCCGCAAATGCTGACCGAGCGGTTGTGCTTGTGAGCGGCAGTAATGATATCTGCAAGGGCTGTCAGGACTGCGGGATGAAGCGACTGATACAAATCAGCCACTCTCGCATTGCCGCGATCCACGGCCAGTAAATACTGGGTCAAATCGTTGGAGCCCACCGAGAGGAAATCAGCTTCTTCTGCCAACGGCCCCGCCAGATACACAGCGGCGGGCACTTCAATCATCACGCCTATTGGAGGGAGCCCCGCGCTGAAACCTTCGCTCATGACTTCGGCATGGCAACGCAAAATCAATTCCCGGGCGGATCGCAACTCATCTATTGCGGTCACCATGGGTAACAGAATGCGGAGGTTATCGAGCCCCTCGTTGGCCTTCAGCATAGCTCTGACCTGCGTCAGAAAGATCTCCGGGTGGTCCAGGGTGACCCGTATGCCGCGCCACCCCAGAAAAGGGTTTGACTCTTCTATGGGAAAATACGGCAGTGCTTTATCGCCGCCAATGTCCAGCGTTCGCATGGTAACGGGAGACGGTTGCAAGGCTTCCAGCTGCTCACGGTATAGCTGGCGCTGCTCCTCCTCACTGGGGAACCGATCGCGCAGGAGAAAACTCACTTCGGTGCGATACAGCCCGACACCCTCAGCACCAAACTCCCTCGCGCGCTGCACATCGGCCGCGACACCTGTATTGACCCACAGCGGCACGACGTAGCCGTCAGATGTCGCCGCCGGTTGCTCAGCCAGCGGCGCCAGCTCTTCGAAAAGAGCCTCATCCTCTGCCAATAAACCCTGAAATCTCGACAGCAGATCGGGGTGCGGATTCACATAGACGCGGCCGTTATAGCCATCCACTACCAACTGTCGATCGGGCAGCTGCTTGAGCGGCAGGTCCTCCACACCCACGACGGCCGGGATGCCCATGGCCCTTGCCAATATCGCGGTATGGCTATTGGCACTGCCGCGCATCGACACAATGCCCACCAGCTTGTCGCGCGGGATTTCTCCCAGTGCGGAAGCGGTGAGCTCCTCGGCCACCAACACAGTGGCTTCGGGGTAATGCGCCTCCTCCCGGTCTGCGTCCTGTAAATACCCCAGCACCCGGGTGCCAAGATCACGAACATCGACCGCACGCTCGCGCAAGTAAGAGTGCTCCATGCGCTCGAAGTGCCGGATGTGACGAAGCATGACCTGGCTCAACGCGCCCTGAGCCCATTCACCGGCCTTAATCAGCGCCGCCACCTCTCCCCCTAACGCAGAGTCATCCAGAATGCTCAGGTAGACGCCAAACAGCGCGCGATCCTCAGGGCCCAGCTCATCCTCAAGGTTTTCGGCAACCTGCCGAATGTCTGCACGCACACTGGCGAGCGCTTCTCTAAAAGCTTTGAGTTCGGCGCGCCGGTCCGTCGCTTCCCGCGAAGGCACGGTCTGTAAATCGGCATGCGGTGAAATCCAGGCCGCCGTACCAATACCAATCCCAGAGCAAGCGGCGACACCCGACAAGCGCGCACCGCCCTCCGCATCCTCCGCCACTGCCGGCGCCTGCCGGATCACACCTGCCAGCTCTGCATGGGCAATAAGGCCTGCGAGCTGCGCTGATACGGTGATCAGGAACGCCTCCTCGTCTTCCGAGAATCGACGATGATCTCCCTGCTGCACCACCAATACACCGAGCAAGTCGCGCTGATGCACGATGGGCGCGCCAAGAAAGGCGTTGAAAGGCTCTTCCCCCAACCCTTCCACTAATTGAAATTGAGGATGAGCGCTGGCGTCGTTCAAATTGAGGGGTTCCTCACGAGTAGCGACCCAACCCACCAGACCCTCATCAAACCCCAAGCCAAACTGGCCAACCTTCTCAGAATTCAATCCTTCGGTCGCGCGAAAGACCAGCTTTTGGCTCGCTTTGTCGTGGAGATAAATCGTGCAGACATCGGTGTGCATGGCAGCCCTGACCTGGGCGACGATCAGAGCGAGCGCATCTTCGAGTGAGTCAGCCGCATTGACGTCCTGAATCAAGCGGCGCAATACCTCAAGCATTAACGCTGCCTCCGCCGTCTGCGATTATTGTGTGATTTGGGCGTTAGCCGACCCGCCAACTGAGTCAGCGCCTGCCGATAAACGTCTTGCTTGAAATCAACCACCGCCGTCACCGGATACCAGTAACTGACCCAGCGCCAATGATCAAACTCGGGGTCATCATGAGCATCCAGCGCGATGTCGCTCTCAGTGCCAGTCAATCGTAGCAGGAACCAGATCTGCTTCTGGCCAATGCAGATCGGGTCCTCTGTTTTGCGAATAAATCGCTTGGGCAAGCGGTAATGCAGCCACCCCTGGGTGCGACCCAGCATTTCCACTGACTCAGGACGAAGCCCCACCTCTTCCTCCAGCTCGCGATACATAGCCGCTTCCGGGCTCTCGTCACGGTGCACGCCACCCTGCGGAAACTGCCATGAATCTCGACCGTTTATCCGGCGCCCCCACAGAACCTGATCGTCAGCATTGCAGATCACGATCCCCACATTGGGACGAAAGCCCTCTCGGTCGATTACGCGTTCGTTGTCTTGTGCTTGCCCCAAGGTCGCTTTCCGGAAGTTGATCAGAGGTTGACCCGGGATTGAGACACGGGCCTTCAGTCCGTATTCTTCCACACATCCTCCTTCGACGGCACGAAAGGAGACATCTTTCTTCGATAGCGAATCGGGCCACCCTATGGCACTGGCGATATTTGACCTCGACAACACCCTGCTGGCGGGCGACTCCGATCACCGATGGGGGGAGTTTCTGTGCGATGCCGGACTCGTTCAGGCAGACACCTTCCGTCTGAAAAATGACGCGTTTTACGCTGATTATCAATCGGGTCAGCTCAACATGGGCGCCTATCTCGACTTTGTGCTCGAACCACTAGCCGGGATGTCTCGATCGGCCGTGAGGTCACTACAGCGGCAATTCATAACAAAGTGCATTGAACCGATGCTGCTCGACAAAGCGTTCGATCTACTCAACGAGCATCGCATCAAAGGGGACACCCTTCTGATGATGACCGCTACTCATGCAGTGGTGGCCGAGCCAGTAGCCGCGAGGTTAGGGTTTGAGCACTGGCTTGGCAGCGGAGTGGGTATCCGCGCTGAGTGCTATACCGGAAAGGCTGAAGGCAACCCCTGCTTTCGGGAGGGCAAAGTCAGTCATCTCGCCGATTGGCGAGGCCGGCACCCCCACATCGCGGATTCAGATGACAGCTGGTTCTATTCCGACTCCCACAACGACCTGCCGCTGCTGAGCGCGGTGGGACATCCGGTGGCTGTCGACCCCGACGAGACCCTCCGCGCCCACGCCGAGGTGCAACAGTGGCCGATATTGTCACTGCGCTAACGTCATAAAACAGAGGCGAGGTGCGGGTGGTTCGCTCACCGCTGTGGCAACCCTCTTCGTGAATCTAGGATTCCGCAAACATCAAGCACTCAGCTTTAGTCGCGCGAAAAGGGCTCAGCTGAGCGCTTGCCCCATGAACCAGCGCTTTAACCAGGCCTGCTGGTCAACCAAGCCCAACCCGACGTTACGCGCAATGACCGCTAGTGGGTTCTGGCTGCCGAAACCGCGCTTAAAACCCTCCATCGCAGCCATCATCGCAAGATTTTCGGTTTTCCGCTGGCGCTGATAGCGCTTGAGCGACACTGGATTGTCGACCGCCAGACCCTTGGCCTTACCCCCCGTCAGCTCTTCAGCCAGCACCCTGACATCGGTCAGACCCAGATTGATACCCTGACCAGCAAGCGGGTGGATGCTGTGCGCTGCGTCTGCCACGAGCACCAAACCCTGATCCACATAGTCAATGGCATGAGACTGTCTGAGCGGGAAGCTGGCTCTCGGGCCCACGGCCACGGCCTCCGGCGCGTCGCACCCCAGCGCTCGGTTGAGCGCCGACAAAAATGCCGTGTCTGATAACGCAGCAGTCTGCTCGTGCTGCGGTTCATCCAGCGACCAGACGATAGCCACTTTGTCTTCGTCAGCCAGCGGCAACAGAGCGAGCGGGCCGCTATCAAGAAAAGCCTGCCAGCAGGCATCTTGATGGTGAGACGCCAGTGCTACGGTCCCTACAATAGCGCTCTGATCGTAGCTCCATTGACGCGTCGGCATGGCCGCCCACTCCCGCACTCTCGAACGCGCACCGTCCGCTCCGACCGTGAGCGGCGCGCAAAAGGTCGAGCCATCCTGACAACAAATTTCCCAACCAAAATGGGTATGCGTCATGGTATCCATCGCACATTCCCACCGTACGTCAACGCCGGGGCAGGTTTCTGCGCATTGGAGTATTGCCTGCAGTGTGAGCCGATTCTCAACAATGTGTCCGAGATAGGGCGCGTTGACCTCGCTGGCATCAAATCGAATACGACCGCTGCCGTGTCCATCCCATACCTTCATGCCGGTGTAGCACCCGGTGCGGTTAGCAGGTATGGCTGACCAGGCACCCAGACCCTCCAGAAAAGCGATTGACGTCGGGGTCAGCGCGCTGACACGCAGATCCCAGTCGGCTATGGCTCTATCAGTGGCGGGTAACTGCGGGCGACTGGCGCCATCGATGACCGTGACACGGAAGCCCTGTCGCCCCAGCGCCGTCGCCAGCGACAGGCCAGCGACACCGGCACCCACAATCAAAATATCGGGGCTTGCCATCTCGCGTTCAGGCGTATTAGCCGCGGGCATTGCGCTGGCCGGTGCCAAGGTTGGCGACCCGGGAACGAGCCGCAGGAATCAGGTCAAGCAACGCCAATGACAGATTTCTCGGCGCATCAAGCAGCGGGCCGCGACGATTGAATAGCGTCGCCAACAGATCTGTACTGCGGGTAACCAAGTGCTGCTCTTCGATGGCGTACTCCAGGTAACGATTGAGACTGCTCAAATGACCGATAGGTCGATCTTCGCCCACCGCTATTGCCAACTCGTCCGCCAACATGCCGGCTTCTCGGAGCGATAGGTTGAGGCCTTGCCCGGCGACGGGATGCAAAGTGTGCGCGGCGTTGCCCACTAGAAGGAATCCTGATCGGTATTGCTCGGAGGCGATCAAGCGAACAAGTGGCCACTGGCTGCGCTGCCCCACCTCGCCGACTCGTCCGAGTCGCCAGCCAAAAGCGTTTTGAAACGCCGATATAAAGGCCGCGTTGTCCAAGCCGCCGAGAGCCTCTACCTCCTTGTCGGGGACCGACCACACCACATTGAAGCGCTGCTCTGATCGCGTCAGGGAGGGCAATGGCAGCACCGCCAGCGGACCGTGGGGCGTGAAACGTTCGAAGGCGCGCCCCTGCTGCGCTCCAGGGAAGCTCGCATTAAACACCACCGCGTGATGGCCGGTTGGGCGGTCTTCTACACTGATGCCCAAACCTTCAAACCATGCCTCGGCGATACCAGCCGCAAGCAGCACCAGATCTGCAGTAATCCACTCACCTTCATCGGTCTGCACGCCCGGCTTCTCGGTGCCAGTCTCCAGTGAAACGCAGCGGACCGGTGCGCGGACAGTCACACCAAGGTGTTCTGCACGCGCTAGCAGGGCGCGTCCGAGCTCATGATTTTCAACGACATATCCCAGTGCAGGCGCATCGAGCTCTTTGGCTGTCATCAGAGTGCTACCAAAATGGCCTCGATGAGAGACATGGATATCAGCGATCGCGCCGGTGTGCGGTTCCAGAGCAGGCCAGAGACCCCAACGGGTCAAAAGCTCTACTGAGTGAAGGTTCAGCGCGGAACCTCGGGTATCCAGGGGATTGGGTGTGCCCGAGCGAAAGGGATGCGCCTCCAGCAACGTGATATCCAAGGTCGGATCTTCTGTTGCCAGGGCGATCGCAAAGGAGAGACCCGACAGGCCTCCCCCAAGAATCAGGACCTGCTGCACGTCGCTCATGACGCCTCAGACATCAGCGCCTCAATGTCGTCGGCGCGCTTTGGCACATCGGCAGTGAGCACGTCGCAGCCGGTCTCTGTCACCGCCACGTCGTCTTCAATGCGAATGCCAATGCCGCGCCAGCGCTTGGCGACCTTGGTGTTGTCGGTGGCAATGTATATACCTGGCTCAATCGTCAGCACCATGCCGGGCTCGAGCTGCCGCCAGCGTCCGTCGATGCGGTAGTCGCCCACATCGTGCACGTCGAGACCCAGCCAGTGGCCTGCGCGATGCATATAGAAGTCCCGGTATGCCTCGGCCTTGATCAACTCCCGCTCCTTTCCCTTCAGCAGGCCCAGCTTAATGAGGCCCCGTGTGATCACGCGCACCGTGGCATCGTGGGGCTGATTCCAGGTGTTGCCCGGGCGCACCTTGGCAATCGCGGCGCGCTGTGCCTCGAGTACCAGGTCATAGATCGCCCTCTGTTCTGGAGAAAATTGGCCGCTGACCGGGAAGGTTCGTGTGATGTCGGCGGCATAACCCTGATACTCACAACCTGCATCAATCAGCACCAGATCACCGGCCTTCATCCGCGATGCGTTCTCCGTGTAATGCAGCACGCAGGCATTGGCGCCCGATCCGACAATGGAGTTATAGGCCGGGAAACGTGCGCCATGCTCTGAAAACGTGTGCTGGATCGACGCCTCAAGATGGTATTCATATCGCCCGGGCTGACACTCCTGCATGGCCCGCACATGTGCCGCCGCACTAATTTCCCCTGCCTTTCTCATCACACGGATTTCTGCCGCGGATTTGATCAGGCGCTGCTCGTGCAACAGAAACGCCAGGTCGGTGAAGTCGGCCGGCGGGGCCGCGCCCGAGCGCACCAACCTGCGGATCTGATTTACCCAACCCATCACGCGCTGATCAAAAACATCGTCGTGCCCCATGGAGTAGTAAATGCGCTGTGTGCCTTCGATCAGGCCGGGGAGGATCTCGTCGAGATCATCAATCGGAAAAGCATCATCGACCCCAAGATAGGCAACCGCACCCTCTGGCCCCAGACGGTAGCCATTCCAAAGCTCCATCTCTGGATCACGCTCTCTACAGAAGAGCACCACCTGACCCTGGCGGCGCCCTGGCACCAGCACCAAAACTGAGTCCGGCTCCTCGAAGCCCGTGAGATAGAACAAATCGCTGTTCTGGCGGAAGGGATATTCCGTATCGCGGCTACGCGTCACTTCACGTGCACCGGGAATGATCGCAATGCTCTGGCGATCCATCATGCCCATTAATTTTTTACGCCGACGCGCGAATTCAGCTTTGGAGATTTTCACTGTTGTCTTCCTGCAGGGATTGGGCTTCGTTGACGATATTAATCGCGGCGAAGCGAATATATTCGATGATGTCCTCAAGCTGACGCTCCGCCTCTTCCGAGTCGGCTTCCTCGGTCTCAACCTGGGCGATTGCTGCCATATCTTTTAACGCCTCTGCCGTCATCTCCGGGACCGGCTCACCTGCGGCTTTGCGAAGGGTGATGCCCTGGGTAAATCCGGAGAGAAAACCACGAGTCCACTCCGATATGGATAGCAGGCGCTCCTCTATTGGGCTGTCGTCCGAGGGTAGGAGCGGATGAAAAGTGTAGTCAGCGTCCTCAATGGCCGAGAGTGTGGCTATGCTCAAACGGGAAGAAAAGTCTACAAGATCCCCGGTGAGGTCAATAGCGAGCGCTTTCTCTAGCGCGGCGACCGTCGCCGAAAAATGATGTTCCGTGTGGGGGCTGAATCCTGCGCCCAACAAGCCGGCCATCGCGCCATGCAGCGCGGAAGGGTTGAGCGTGAGGCCGGCATTGAAAAGGCTATCCGCCGCGTCGTCCCACGAGGGCATGTCTTCGAATGCTCCGAGTGCGTCAAGTAACACTATGAGTAATTCCTTAGT
>Ga0055584_100005306_pt1 | contig 12635 bp, 5 predicted proteins | sample OSDHelmetaG_FD_58716 | JGI IMG/M metagenome (GOLD analysis project Ga0055584, IMG submission 58716) | Pelagic marine sediment microbial communities from the LTER site Helgoland, North Sea, for post-phytoplankton bloom and carbon turnover... | ecosystem: Environmental > Aquatic > Marine >... | reverse complement strand
CGCTTTTAATACAATTTACCACTTCCCGGCAGGCGCTACGTTTTCTGGCCGGTGTTTACACCACAGAATTCTTCTTGAAACATCTCATCTTTTCGAAGGTGTACCGGGTCCGAATGAAAAATCACCTGGCGCCATTCTCAATCAAATCTCGCCTCTGATCTCGGATATTACAGGTAACGTTGTCAACGTTACGTCTGGGAAACAAAGCATTTCATCTATCTTGCCTCTGGTATTAGCTGATGAAAAACGTTTGATGCCACTCCTGGATCAGCTTGATGCGAGTCTGACAACGGAGAAAATATTACTGGGAAGCAGTCATTACAAACGTCAAATGATGATTGAATCCCTGTTCTTACTGGGAATTGCTTCCATTTTGTTTTGTGTCGTCTGGTATTTACTTGTGCAAATCCAGAAGCGTCTAATGAAGTCAATCTGGGAAAAACAATCGCTGATCGATCTGACAGATGATTTACATGAAAAAAAGCTGCATCTGTCAGCCTCAATCTCTGCCTCATTTCATGAAACCTGGTCCTGGACGCAACGTACGGGGGTATTCTGGTGTTCTGAATCGTTCTGGAAAGTGTTTGGTTATCAGGATGAATCAGATTTTCCCAAAGCACATTTTGACGTGTTTCGCGCACACATTGATCCTGAAAATCGTGGTCTGTTAGAAGCGGCGGTCCAGCAAAACATTCAGGATGGAACACCCTTTGATCTGGAACTTTGTGCAAAGAATCAGCAGGGCGCCTACCGCTGGATTCGGGTCCAGGGAAAGGTTGTCAACAATATGACAGACCACACGAATTATGTCGCGGGAACTGTGGAAGACATTCACGAACACAAACTGGCTAAGTTACAACTTGATCATCAGGATAAATTACTGAAGAAAGTGGGTAAGGTTGCCAAAATTGGAGGCTGGCATGTCAACCTCAAAACAGATGAAGTGTTCTGGACATCCGAAACTTATGCGATCCACGAGGTGGGTTCTGACTATCAGCCAAGACTCGAAAACAAGTATGCTTTTTATACACCGGAAGCCCGTTCTGCCATTCAAAGCGCAGAAGAATGGGCTATTGAATCCGGTGAACCCTGGGACTTGAAACTCCCCCTGATCACAGCGAACGGACGTCATATCTGGGTACGCGTTCGGGGAGAAGTTGAATACGAGGATAACAAACCGGTTCGACTGGCAGGCGCATTTCAAGACATCACTGAAGAAAAACGGTTGGAAGCAGAATTCTTACTTTTGCAGTGTGATGAATACAGCTCTCGTGCGCAATTGGAGAGTGTGATTCGGGCAGCAACGGAAGTTTCGATTATCGCGACTGACCCCAACGGATTAATTACATTATTCAGTCCCGGTGCAGAACGACTGCTGGGTTACTCAGCCAAGGAAATGGTCGGGCTTCAGACGCCAGAATGTTTTCACCAGGCCGAGGAAGTGGTAAAGCGTGGCGAAGAATTAACGTCAAGTCTGGGAAGAACAATCGAACGCTTTGAAACCTTTATAGCACCTTTGATGCAGGAAGGTTATGACAAGCGCGAATGGACTTATGTCTGCAAGGATGGCTCATATCGGACCGTTGAGCTGACAGTGACAGCGATCCGTAATCAACACGAGCTGGTAGAAGGATACCTGGGTGTCGCAATTGACGTGACACAGAAGAAAATCAATGAAAAACGACTTGATCGATTAGCATCCGCCGTCAGTAAGTCAACCAACGGCGTGGTCATTACAGATGATGCTGGCCGAGTAGAATGGATCAATGACAGGTTCGTTCAGATTTCTGGATACGAACTGGAGGCGATTCAGGGTAAAACTCCTGGTTCAGTTCTACAGGGAGAACGATCTGATCCAGATATCATTGAGCAAATGAGACAAAAAATTCGTCAGGGAGAATGCTTCGAAGTAGAAATTATCAACTATCATCAATCGGGGCGTGAATATTGGATCCATATTAAAGGCGATCCGATATATGACGCTGAAGGTAAATTAACCGGTTACATGGCAATTGAGAATGACATTACCGAGCGCAAGCTGTCCGAGCAGCAAATACTCGAAAGTCGAGAAAGTATTCGAAACCTGTTAGATGCGTTGCCTGTCGCCGCTTACACCTGCAACAATCAAGGTCTGATTACCTATTATAATCAGACTGCCGTGGAAGTCTGGGGACGGGAACCTGCGTTATACAGCCCCGCAGATCGTTTTTGTGGTTCTTACAAATTGTATGATGTCGAGGGATTACCAATTCCACACGATCAATGCTGGATGGCGCTGGCGTTGGAACGGCGTCAAATATTTCACGGTAAAGAAGTCGTTGTGGAAAATGAAGATGGGTCGCGTAAAACGGCTTTGGCGCATGCCAGCCCATTGTATAACATTCAAGGTGAGGTCACCGGGGCAGTCAATGTGTTGGTAGATATTTCCGACCGGATCGCGTTGGAAAAATCATTGAAAGAAACGACGGCCCGGCTCGAACTGTGTAGTAAAGTTCTCGATCAACACGCGATTGTTGCTGAAACGGAACTCAATGGCATCATTCGCCATGTGAATGATATGTTCTGCAAAGTAACCGGATTTGAGCGAGAGGAAGCGGTTGGCAAGACACATGTTATCGTGAATTCGGGCTTTCAGACCAAAGAATTCTGGCAAAATGTGTTCAAAACCATTGCCTCTGAAGGGATCTGGCAAGGGGAAATCTGCAATCGTCGGAAAAACGGAGAACTGTATTGGGTCGATACCACTATCGCATCCATGCAAGATGGAGAAGGGAAAGAGACTGGTTACCTCGCCATCCGTAACGACATCACAGACCTCAAGCTGGCACAGGAAGCAGCATTGGCGGCCTCTCATAGTAAGAGTGAATTTCTGGCCAACATGAGTCATGAAATCCGTACCCCTCTCACCGCCATTCTTGGATTTGCGGACCTGCTGCAAGACGAACAGAACTTTGCAGATTCCCCGGCAAGAAGAACTCAGGCAGTCTCTACGATTCAGGAAGCGGGAAATCATTTATTAACCGTGATTAATGATATTCTCGACCTTTCCAAAATCGAAGCGCAAAAAATGGAGTTGGATTACTCACCCACTCAGCTGTTCAATGTTCTCGACCATACCGAAAGTTTATTGCGACCGCGGGCCATCGAGAAAAAAGTGGATCTGCAAACCATTATTCAGACACCGATTCCCGATCTGATTAATAGTGACTCAACACGGTTACGTCAAATATTGATGAATCTTGTGGGTAATGCGATCAAATTTACGGATCAGGGAAGCATTAAAATTATCGTACAGAAACATGCCCCGGAAGATGGTGGGGAACTCTTGCAAATCGATATTGAGGACACAGGCCCGGGGATGTCGGAGCAGCAGGCGAACAAGACCTTTCATGCTTTTTCGCAGGCAGACACATCAGTTACGCGTCAACATGGCGGCACGGGTCTGGGTCTGGTCATTTCCCGAAAACTGGCACGACTGATGGGTGGTGAAGTGTCACTGGCCTGGACAGAACTGGGGAAAGGCACCTGTTTCCGACTCGTGCTACCCATTCATCCACTTCCCCAAACCCGTTATCAAACCACCCGACTCCACGATCCCCTCGAAAACATTGAGAAGACTCCAACTGCTGCTTTAGCGCAACTCCCAAGCCAGACTCGAATCCTGCTTGCCGAAGATGGTCCAGATAATCAGCGACTTATCTCCTTTCTGCTGACAAAGATGGGTGCATTCGTGGACCTCGCAGACAACGGGGCGATTGCGTATCAAAAAATTCGAGAAGCAACAGCATCAGAAGAACCATATGACTTGTTGCTGACTGACATGCAAATGCCGGAAATGGATGGCTACACGCTTGCGAGAACGCTCCGTGAAGAAAATGCGACCCTGCCCATCATCGCATTGACGGCACACGCGATGCCGGAAGATCGCCAGAAATGCATTGATGCAGGCTGTGATGATTACCTGAGTAAGCCTGTCAACAGCAAAATTCTGGCAGACACGATCCTGGACTGGATCATGCGAGACGCCGAAACGAAAATTGAACCACCTTCTGTTACATAAGCTCTGCCCGTTTCCGTTAGACTCCGTCGTCTCTTAGAGCTTCTGTAAACAGAGTGATTTGAAAGCGAATTCAAGAATTTTTCTCAGCTCAAAATTTCTTTGATTACCGTTCCGTGCACATCAGTCAGGCGATGATCTCTACCGCCATGCCGGAAGGAAAGTCCTTCATGGTTGATGCCCAACTGGTGGAGAATGGTAGCGTGAATATCATGAATCGTAAGTGGGTTGATGATAACAGAATTGCCGAATTCGTCAGTCTCTCCATAGGTCACTCCACCTTTGAAGCCACCACCGGCCATAAAGAGGCTATAGCCGTTAACGTGGTGATCACGGCCGCAGGTGGGTGTTACTTTGGGGGTGTGAGGTGTGCGGCCCATTTCCCCAGCCCAGACAACTAAAGTCTCATCTAGCAGTCCACGCTGTTTCAAATCGGTAATCAGGGCTGCCACTGATTGTTCAGTGATGCGTGCATTCTTTTCGTGATTTTTTTTGAGTAAACCATGCTGATCCCAGGGGGAATTATTACTGTCAAAACTGGGGCAGGTAATTTCGACAAAGCGTACACCGGCTTCCACGAGACGTCGCGCACGCAAGGCCTGTGTGGCATAATAGTGTTGGTGCACGTCTTTAGAATCCACGCCGTAAGCCCGTTGAATGTGCTGTGTTTCCTGGCTGATATCAGAAACTTCCGGAACCAGTGTCTGCATGCGAAACGCGGTTTCATAGTTTGCGATCGCACTTTCAATGGGAGAAGCCTCTGATGCCCTTTTTGCAAATGCGGCATCCTGTTCTGCCAGTAAAGCCAGCTTGCGTCGTTGGAGCGAACGCGAATCTTCTGGTTTGATGTTATCAACGGGAACGCCTTTTGCGCGAACCATCGTGGCCTGATGTGTGGCCGGCAAGAAAGAACTGCCAAAATTTTCCAGGCCGCCATTGGGAACCCAGTCATTATTCAGCACCACATAAGCGGGCAAATTTTTATTTTCCGTACCCAGTCCATAAGAGACCCAGGCGCCCATACTGGGCGCCTGTCCGATAATTCGCCCAGTGTGGAGTAAGAGATTCTGCTGACCATGCAAAGGTAATTCGCCGACCATCGAACGCACAACACACAATTCGTCTGCCACTGAAGCGAGATGCGGAAACAGGTCGCTGACCCACAGTCCACTTTCTCCGCGCTGCTGGAATTTCCAGGGACTCCCCAGCCAGACGCGTCCGGCGCTGGATTGCGACCGTTTTGAAACGGCACCTTCGCCAATGGGTTTCCCTTCATGAATTTTTAAAGCAGGCTTTGGATCGAACGTATCAACGTGGCTCGGTCCTCCATCCATAAAGCAAAAAATGACATTCTTCACCCGGGCTGCATGATGTGGTTTGATTTGTTTTGTAGCCGCCTGAGAGGATGTCTGCTTTCCCAACAAACCAGCGAGCGCCAACCAGCCAAAACCGGCACTGGAATTTCGAAGAAAACCACGTCGATTCACGACAGGCAGATGCCCCGGGCAACAAGCAGAATTAGATTTCTGGTTCTTCATATCAATTACCGGTAATAAATGAATTCTTTTGTATTAAAAATGGCATGTGCGACATGATTCCAGACACTGGCGTTTGCCAGTAAGTCTGCTTGATCGGCGGTTCCCCCTAGATCATCTACGAGAGCGATCCAGCGTTTCAATTCAGACTGATCTGCAGGGCGGCCATAGGCCTTAAGGAACATGTGTTGAATGCGTTGTTCGACCGAGTTCTCTTCCTGTTTCACCAACTGTGTAGACCATGTTCTGGCGAGCGTCTTTACAAACGGATCATTCATCAGGATCAAGGCCTGATTCGGAACGTTGGTGACATCTCTTTTTCCTGTCGGAAGTTTCAAATCTGGCAGATTAAAGCCCACCAAAAATTTAGGAGGGTCCATAATCGACATCCGCAAATAAACTGAACGCCGCCCTGCACCATCGAGGGGTCCGTTAAACAGTCGCTTGGCTGCATCTACTTTGGAACGAGGAGTTTCGATGGGCCGACCGTACAAGCGTCGGTCCAGTCGACCGGAGACTGTCAACATCGCATCTCTGATAGCTTCCGCCTCGAGACGCCTTGTAGGATAATGGTGCCACAATCGATTGTCAGGATCGAGATTATTTGCAGCCACAGTGAGCTGCCCCGACTGTCGAAAGGCGCGGGTGTGAATCAATCTTCGAATCAGACGTTTTGTCGACCAGCCATCGGCAATGAATTCCCGCGCCAGATAATCCAGCAATTCGGGGTGTGTGGGCAATGCACCCAGATGTCCGAAGTCATTGGGCGTACGAACCAATCCCTCACCAAAAATCCACTGCCAGACCCGATTCACATAAACGCGGGCCGTCAAAGGATGCTGCGGGCTGACAAGAAACTCTGCCAGCTCCACTCGGCCACTGCCCGGACTCTGATTCACGTTATGTTGACCGGCGAAGACCTCCAGAAAATCTCGCGAAACCAGTGGCCCCGGCTCATCGACACTACCACGAATATTTAATGGATAACTGACGGACGAGAACCCCCGCTCATCCATGCTGTTTGCTGTGTGAGCAAAAGGAATCTGTTGTTCGACGCGTCGGTACTCTGAGATTAACTGAGCCAGCCGAGAATTTTTTTCGGCCCTGTTGTTAAGTAGTTGCTGCTCCAATAGCCAGTTGATGAGTTTAATATCTTCCGCGCTGGTTTGATCTTCCGACCAGCGATTGACAGCCGCCGACAACCAACCACCTAGATGCGCACATACTTCTTCAACACTTTTCGGCGCGGGCAATTGATAGAGTGATGCGAACCGCTGCAGCTCATCAGCGGGCGTTCCCGCTGCTTCGTGAGTTATAATATTTGTGACACTGAACCAGCTCCGCTTATCAAAACCAAAATCTTTCGCAGGTAGAACCTGTTTCCCTGCGCGCGCTTTACCGGTTCGAGGCGGAAAATTGGGATTCAGATCACTGGTGGCGATTTCAAAAGTCAGTCGTTGAATTCCATTCACTAGCGGTCGATCGGCAAACGTTTGCCATTTCGACTCATTACGGTTTAAGAAGATGACATTCTCAGTTTGAAATGCATTGTCGGGAACACGGATGAAACCACTCCATTCACCGCCCGCTAATTGCAGACTGACAATTTTCCCCGGGATCTCCCGTTCGGAAGGGGGTCGAATGGCGCCCGGTAATTTGGAAGAGAGTGCATGCGTATGATAACCCCGAGGCAAGAGACGCTGAACCAGATTGTCACCCTCCAGTGAAATCAACGGTGTTCCATTGGAGACATAACCAAAACGCAAGCCATCTCCCTCTGTTTGCCAACCTGCAGGAAACTTTGGATTTTCAAAACTGGTGAGAGTCTGAAAGCGTTTCTGATTCTGCTGGCGGTGTGTCTGGCTGGCTGTGTTCCATTCTGTGGCAAGCTGTTTCCAGACAGATGTGAGTTCTGCCGGCTTTGCATTCAAAAGTAATCGCTGCGCGGGGTAAATCACATCACCGGGTTGGAGTTTTGTTTTTTTCTTCTGTTTATCATCAGTAAGCGTATTTTCAGGAAGCGCGAATGCGGTTCTCCAGAGCTTGGACCGGGAATGATTTGCTCCCCCCTGCACTGTCTGTGAAAGCTCTTGGACAAAATGGCTGGCCTGCTGTTTCCATTCCCGTTTTAATTCCTGATGAATCTCGCTGCGCAATTCTTTGAGTTTTATTATCAAGGTGTCATGCTTACCGGGGCTGTCGATCACGCGGGATGTCCAGCGGGGTGTCATGAACACGGCAGCCAGTGCATAATAATCTCGTTGTGAGATGGCATCCAGTTTATGATCATGACAGCGGGCACAGGCAACAGTATTGGCTAGAAATGCTTTGGAGAAGGCATCAATTTTATTGTTGATCATCTCCTGATGGATGCCGTTAAAATTAATGCTGTCGCCGTGCCGATGTTCTCCCATATGATAAAACATGGGACCGATCATACTTTCCAGAAAACCGCTGTCCTGATCGATGCGCGGTTGCTTCAATAAATCGCCGGCAACCTGTTCGCGGACCAGTTGGTCATAACTGACATCTCGATTGAACGCGCGAATCAGATAATCGCGATATTCCCAGGCACCTTTGGCCGGGTTATCCCACTCGTAGCCATAGGTATCTGTATAACGAACCACATCCATCCAATGCCTGGAGAATCGCTCTCCAAAGTGAGGTGATGCCAGCAGTTGTTCGACGAGTCTTTCATAGGCGGCTTTTGGATCGTGATTAGAATCCGCCACAAACTCCTGAACCTGAGCGGGGTCGGGTGGTAATCCAGTGAGGACAAATGCAAGGCGACGTATCAACGTGCGTTTTTCTGCATCAGCGGCCGGTTGTAAACTGGCAGCTTGCAGATCCGCCAGCAGAAAACGGTCGACCGGCTGTTGCGACCAGTCGTTATTGTCCAACACCGGTGGTTTTGCATTCTTCAGTGGTTGCAGGCTCCACCAGCGGCGGCGTTTGGCAAAGATGGTTTTCCAGGAAAGGGAAGCCGCCTCTTCCAGCGTTGGTGGTTTATCGCGCGAGTCGGGGGCTCCCAGTTCAACCCACTTCACAAAGTCGGCAATCACCTCCGCGGAGAGTTTCTTACCTGGAGGCATCTCGAAGGATTCATGACGCAGCGCATCCAGCAGCAGACTCTTGTCGACTTTGTGTGGCACGACTGCGGCGCCGGTTTCACCACCTGAGCGAATCGCTTTGCGACTGTCGACTCGCAATCCCCCTTTGACTTCCGCTGTTGCAGCAGAATGGCATTCGTAACAGTGCTCGATCAGCACCGGGCGGATTTTATTTTCGAAGAGTTCCAACCCGGGTTGCGGCTTTTCCGCCATCGTACGGGCCGCCATTATGCAGAAAATCAGCGACAGGATGCTTGCGCATACAGAACGTCGCAAATTCAATCGGCAGGCCGGAACCATGATGGTTTCTCCGGAACATACAGGCAGGCGAGAGAGCAAGCGTTCCCAATCAGCGATTCGAAACAACGCCCGCTCACAAACACATGAAAGCTTACTTATGAGTTATTATCTTATTCGAAACGAGGAGAAAACTCAATCAGAGATCTCTTGTATTCTATGAATCAGAGGGTTGATGCTGTCTTCAGCTCGTATCACATCTGGTTATTTTGTACCCGCTTTACTCAAGCCTTCATTCAATTCAAGGACCTTCCCGATGATACGTTCTTCAACATCGGGCTTGTAAGGGCGGCTTGCTTCGTAACCTCCTTCGAGCAATACGCGTTTGCTGGGTATGTAACCGGAATAGACATTCGAATAACCGGCGACCCAGATAGCGGGTCCCTCTTCCTCAAAGAGTTCCTGCTTGATGCGGAGTGAATAATCGACGACCACTTCGGTACCCAGCGCCACCAGCGTCAGATCTTTACCGAATTGAATCACCTGCACCGGGTATTCCCAGGGCTCGCGTTTCTTTTCCGGCAGGTATTCCAGTTGCACGGTTTCATAGGCGGTCTTGAGCGGCCCGTGCAATACGCGTTGGTGTAACGGGGCACGTTGATTGACTTCCAGAGCCGCTTCGATTGCCGTTGCTAAAGATCGACCATGTTTGTGTGCATAATGGAGTTCGCTGCGCGGATAGGGGTTTTGATCTCCACCACAACCCATCATGAACATCGCGGTCACGCCGGGATGATCTTTTTGAAAATACTCCTGGGCAAATCCGGCATAGTCGCCCAACCACTTGCGAAAGCCCATCGTAGTATTGTGGCAGGCATAACCGAACATGACTGCCTGTAATTCTCCTTTGGGGTTGTCCACTCTCAACACCGGCACCTGATGATCAACGAGTCCGTCTGGATTGGGATGATTACGATAACCGGTTGCTGTCGGCGTACGACGGTTCATGGCAACCGAACAGCGTGCCGCCGACCAGCTCAGTTTTGCGGGCTGCATCCCTTCAATGGCTTCGCCGATGGTCTTCACCAGTGTTTTTGCCAGCGTGTCATAATATTCTTTTGCATCATCACGACCATAGGCGGGTCCGCAATGCGTGTGCGATGCATTCATAAGGATCGCCTGAGGTGGCAGTTTATATTTTTCCTGAATCTGTGTCGTGACATCGGTCCGCAGTCGGTCGATCACGCCGATCAGATCGAGTGTCAGAAAGACGGCTCGATTTCCTTCACGATCTTCGACAGCCAGTGCTTTGGCGTAAAGATCCTGCTCGGTCCCTTCAGCCGGTTCTTTGCGTCCTGCATAGCCGGCCATCCGCAATGGTTTTGCAGGCGTGATCTTCGCAGAGGCAACGCCGGCTTTCCATTCCACAGGCTCCGGACCGGCGGGTTCTGCGGCGGAAGTTATGAGTGAGTGACAGACCAGAAACAAAAGGCATAACGAGAGTCGAGACATGCTGAGAATCTTTCCAGTGGCAGGAGAGCGTATTTGCGATCGGAGCGGGATCTGATCGCGGTAAGACGAATCACCTTTGATCGTACCCTGCCGGATTCTCGTGATCAACACAATTATGCCATTTCAGCAGCGGAAGAGTGAGTATTTTCCAGACCGTGGTAGAGGTCTTGATGGCTTCGGCCCGTAAACTGTGATGCATCATTAATCGGATAGAATGACGTAGAACCCAGTATTTCTTCATAGAACAGACACCGCAAGAGAGCATCGGGTGGTAGCATGATCAACCTATGATGAGTAGTGCCGTTTTCGTTTTATAACTTGCTTTGTCTGCCTTCGTCGTCGGCGGTGATGCCAAGCCCTCTGATGAACAAATTCTGGCGTGGATCAAAGAGTAGTTCAGAGAATAGTAATCTTTGTCGAAGGTCCATTACTCATTTTCAATGCCGCTTGAGAACTTCTCCGAACGAGTTACGAGCACACAACATACAAGTTTCTGGTCGATCATAAAGTCGAAGAATTTGTATTGAAGAAGTTTGCGCACACATTAAGGGAGTGCCCCGCGCCTTGCTCATTTTTCCAAACTGTGCTATGGTGGCTTTAACAATTCAATCTTAGAGGGACAACTCGTTGACAAGCGGCCAAACCCGGTCGAAACGATCCCGTCGCCTCCTCTGAGCTAACCAGAGGAGTAACAATGTCATTGTTCACACCCTCAGTGTTGCCAGACCCTCTTCCAGGCAATCACTGTTTCACGAACAATAACGATGCGGTAATACCCGTATCGCTGCGTTCTGACGACGATCAGAAACAAAACCCAACCGCCGTCATCTATTGCGAAGCGAACTTCGGCGCCATCGATGGCAAGACCGCCAATGGTCTCGTCCGTCATTCGGAAAAGTACGAAATCCTCTCCATCATCGACAGTGAGAAAGCTGGTCTCGATGCAGGAGTGGTGCTTGGTGAGGAGCCAAACGCGATCCCTATTTTTGGGAAGCTCTCCGAGGCACTGGAGCATGCCGGATGTGTACCTGACTACTTCATTTTCGGGATGGCGCCGGCGAGTGGCATGTTATCGTCACACGAGCGCGGCCTTATCCTCGAAGCCATTGATCTCGGAATGAATATCGTGAACGGTCTCCATGAGTTCTTGAACGACGATCCCGTGTTTGCCGCGGCGAGCGCAGCGAAGAATGTGTTGATTCTCGACATTCGTAAGCCCCGCAATAAGAAAGATCTGCGATTATTCAGCGGTCGCATTGCCGAGGTCACTTGCCCACGTATTGCAGTCCTTGGCACTGACTGCGCCATTGGAAAACGGACCACTGCCAATATTCTCACCCGTGCCCTGAACAAACTTGGACTGAAAGCAGTGATGATCGGGACTGGCCAGACTGGCCTGATGCAAGGAGCTCGGCACGGTCTGGCACTTGATGCCGTCCCGTCTCAGTTTTGTTCGGGTGAAATGGAAGCCACCATCGTCGAAGCCTTCGAAGCAGAGAGTCCCGACGTGATCATAGTCGAAGGGCAAGGCGCACTCAGCCACCCAGCCTATTCGACATCCTCCTTCATCCTCCGAGGTAGTTGCCCCGACGCCGTCGTTCTGCAACACGCGCCGGGACGGGTCAATCGCTGCGATTTCGAGCAGATGTCGATGCCGACGCCAGTATCCGAGATCAATCTTATTCAGACCTTTGCCGACACGAAGGTGATTGGCCTGACGATCAATCATGAGAACATGACTGACGCAGAGGTCGACGTCGCCATCATGCTTTATGAGTGCGAACTCGGCATCCCCGCGACTGATGCGCTGACCCGGCCGACTGAGCGTCTGGTGGAAATGGTCCTGGCCGAGTTCCCGTCTCTTAAGGAAAAGCTGGCTGCGGGCGCACGATGACCGCGCCTCGATTGGACATCAATCTGGATAAGATCCATCACAACGCCTCCGTGCTGGTGAAACGACTGGCCGAACGAGACATAAAAGTTACAGGCGTTACGAAGGCGACCCTCGGTTCTCCCGAGGTTGCCAACGCAATGCTTCGGGCAGGCATAAACGGTCTGGGTGACTCCCGCATTGAAAACATTGAGACGATGCGAGCTGCCCGTGTACCAGCATCGATGACGCTTATCCGCTCTCCAATGCTCAGTCAGGCAAATCGAGTCGTCAGGCACGCCGACGTGAGCTTT